>ERZ835541.2864-NODE-2864-length-13026-cov-3.923213_pt1 | contig 13026 bp, 11 predicted proteins | sample MGYA00519945_ERZ835541 | MGnify/ENA primary metagenome ERZ835541 (study PRJEB31850, sample SAMEA3708780) | human gut metagenome | biome: human gut; feature: human-associated habitat; material: faeces | place: China | collected 2014 ...
AATAGCCAGGAAAACAGGTATCCGCGTAGATATCATCGACGGTCAAGAAGAAGCACACATTGTATATGACAACCATATCGAGCAACTTTTTGCTTCCGGACAAAACTACCTGTATGTAGATGTCGGCGGTGGCAGCACCGAGATTAATCTGATCAGTAACGGAGAACTGAAAAATTCCCGTTCATACAATATCGGAACGGTTCGCATGCTCAGCGGCATGGTGAAAGAAGAAGAAAAAGAGGCTTTACGCACCGACCTCATAGGGCTTGCCGCGGAATACGCGCCTATCAGCATCATCGGTTCGGGAGGAAACATCAATAAGCTTTTCCGTCTGGCAGACAAGAAAGACAAAAAGGCTTCTCTCCTACCCGTCGAATCGCTACGTGAAATTTACGAAGCATTGCAAGCTCTTCCTGCCGAGCAACGTATCAAACAGTATAAGCTAAAACCTGATCGGGCTGATGTCATCGTTCCGGCTGCGGAGATATTTCTGGAAGTAGCTATGAATGTGAAAGCTACCGGAATCATTGTACCTACCATCGGACTGTCCGACGGAATTATCGACAGCCTGTACACTCAGAAGATGAATACACCTGTCGCACCAAAGGTTCAATAAATAGATAAAAGGCTCCTGATATCCGAATGATAAGTCATTTGCATCAGGAGCCTTTTTCTATAAATTCCATCTTTCTTCATGTATAAAATGACATTCTGAAAGATAAGTATGTTTTTGACAGTTTGTAATTCGTAATGCATCAAGAAGGGCTTCTTTAGCCGGTCATACTACTATTGATATTTTTTCGCGATTGTTGGGCAACTAGCATATATCAAAAAATCAGCATTTACATCCAATTCAGCACTTATTAATATATTATACTCTACTTATATATCTACATGATTATATTTTCATCAGTTCTGTTTATTTTCAACATTAGCCATCTGAACTTTCCAAAGAGCGAAATAGAAAACAGAGAAGGTCAAAAGTATTAAATAAAGACAGTTTTATCGGTATAATGACACTATAGCAATGGTTTACTTACATCATACCTACCTTTTAGTGACACCATCTGCATCTTTTGGTTACTTCATCCGCATCTTTTTCACAAACAATACGGTGTTTTTCACCGAATCATACGGTCATTTCATGCAAATCAACCGTATATTTGCGATAATTCAACCACCTTTCCAAGCTAACAGAAGATTATTAAAAAACAGGCAGGAAAGCAAATCGGATCTTTCTACAAACAAATGACAGAAGAAAGACTTATCACCGAACATTATGATAAAAGCAATCATCTATTGATATAATAACAACTGCCCTGTAATCTGATATCAGACTACAAGGCAGTTGCTAAAACGTTATACTAAATCTGTCAGAATGGGAAAATCAGAGGCAGCACCAATATCATCACAATTCCCATGATAATCTGCAACGGTAATCCCACTTTTATATAATCCATAAAAGTATATTGTCCTGCCGGCATCACCAGTGCATTAGGCGGTGTTGAAAAAGGAGATGCAAAACACATACTTGCTGCTACTGTCACGGCAAACAGGAATGGATAAGGACTTACTCCAATATCTAGTGCAGCCTTCAAGGCAATCGGAGCTAAAAGGACTGCTGTCGCTGTATTACTGATAAACATGGTTAACAACGAAGTTGTAAAGTAAATCCCCGCCAACAGGATAATAGGCCCGAAATCACCCAAATAACTGACCAAACCGGATGAAATCATGGCTGATGCCCCCGTTTTCTCCAATGCTAACGACATCGGCAACATGGCTGCAATCAACACGATACTTTCCCAATTAATCGTTTTGTAGGCATCTTCCACATTACGTAAACATCCGGTCAACACCATCAATAAAGCAGCTACAATCACGGCAGCCACGGGAGCCACGGGAATGAAATCGAAAACCATCGCAATAATCATTAGAATCATAATCGTTGCCGCAATCGGGGCTTTGTGGTCCAATGTCACTTTTGCGGCCTCTGCCAATGGTTGACCGACAACAACCCATTCCGATTGCACTTCATTCAAACGGGCAATATCTTTCCACGTTCCCTGTACCAACAAAGCATCCCCCGAATACATCTTTTCATCTTTCAAATCCTGTAAAAGATATTTTCCTCCCCGCTGGATTCCTAATATGTTAATGTTATATTTTTCCCGAAAACCAGAGTCTTTTACAGCTCGATTAATCAATTGAGAATTCGGCATCAATAAAACCTCGGCAATACCGATCTCTCCGAACACCATATCATAGGGAACTTTTTCTTCCGAAACTTCTGCCGTATGTGTATCCAATAAATCTAAATTATTATCTTTCGTCAATAATTCGATTTGAGCAAAAGCTCCCAAAACATACAACACGTCACCTATTTGCAAGGAAGTATTCGGGCCTGCCAGTTCCTGATCAATCGTCTTCATAAAAGGATTCTGCGACTTTGATTCTCGCCGGATTTCCAAAATCGTAACGTTATATTTCCCGGTTATATTCAATTCGGCCAACGTCTTTCCTCGAAATGTAGAGTCCGATTTCACACCTACCCGAAACAGATTCTGAGCAATTTGGTATTCATAGGCTAAATCTTTTAGTGATTTCTTCCGTGATTTATTCTCCGTCTTCTTCTCGCCCTTCTTAACCAGAAACATCCGACTTAAAGGTATCAACACAACAATTCCAATCAACACACAAATAATTCCAACCGGGGTAAACGAAAAAAATGACAATCCCTCAAATCCACCCTCTAACAAAGCATTTTGAATCACAAGGTTAGGCGGAGTACCTATCAGCGTCGCCATTCCTCCCATGCTACTCGCAAACGCTAAAGGCATCAAAAAACGGCTAGGACTAACATTCGCACTAACCGCCATACTGACCACAATCGGTAACATCAGAGCCACGGTTCCCGTGTTACTCACAAATGCACCGATGGCAGAAGTAACCAACATGATTAAAATAAAAAGCTTCAACTCGCTCTTACCTGCCAATTGAAGTATTTTACTACTGATCATTTTAGCCAATCCGGTTTGAAATATGGCCCCCCCCACCACGAACAACCCCACCATCATAATCACGATGGAATTAGAAAAACCTGAAAGCGCCTCCTCCGGGGTTAATATACCACATAGTATCAAAAGTACCAATGCACAAAGAGCAACCACATCAGACCGAATTTTTCCATTTACAAAAAAGAAAGCAGATAATGCTAAAATAATCAGTGTTATAACCATAAATTAAACTATTATATCATAAATCACTCTATCGACCCACCCACAATGTCCATCAACTCGGCCGTAATATTCTGTTGTCTCAACTTATTGTATTCCAATTGCAAGTTTTTCAACAACTTAATAGCATTATCATTTGCCATTTGCATAGACAAGATGCGAGAGGCCTGTTCTGAAGTCTGATTTTCCAGTAGGTACCGATACATCGTGGAATGGATAACCAACGGATAAATCGTCTCCAATATCTCTTCGCAATCCGGCTCGTAAATATATACTTTATTTCGTTCTTTATCTGAAAGAGCTTTCGCTTCCTGAGGTACCCACGGAAGTAACTGCTCCCGACTGATGATCTGTGTTCCCATACTCTTATAATGAGCATAAATAACTTCGACCCGATCCACATCCTTCTCCAAAAAACGATGAATTAATTCATCTGCCAATGCCGTTGCTCCTTCTGCATATTGTTTTTTTTCGAAAAGATCGGGGATTGGCATAACCTCCACCCCCCTCGTTCGTTTTATATCGTTCACGAGCTTTCTCCCCACGGGATAAACGAAAACAGGCGATTTAACCTTACCATCATACTCTTTTAATGTCTCCAATAATTTCTTGTATAATAGCAGGTTAAAAGCGCCACATAAACCTTCATTGGCAGCAAAAATAACAATTGCGACCCGTTGAACCGGACGATCCTGACTTAACGGAGACTGATAATCATTAATTTCACTTGCAATATGATCCAGTATATTTTGCAACTGTTCCATGTAAGGACGGGCATGATTCAATGCATTCTCAGACTTTCTCAACCGGGCAGAAGAAATCATCTTCATGGCTCCGGTTATCTTTTGAGAAGAATGTACCGAATTTATCCTTCCTTTCAATTCACGTGTTGATGCCATAATTTTTACTTTATGAACTAATTAAAAGTCTGCCCCACTTCCGTGGCTACTTCTTCTAATAATTTAGATACATTCTCATCCAGACCCCCCTCCCGCAACGGCTCTAAAATCTCTTTTTGGTATTTGGATCGCAATATCTCCAGAAACATCTTCTCAAACTCGGCTACATGTTTCAAATCCACGTTACGCAACAACCCTTGTGTACCACAATAAATCACGGCAATCTCTTCCTCCACGGGCATCGGCGCATGCTGGGGCTGAATCAATAACTGAGCGTTCTTACGTCCTTTATCGATCACCATTTCCGTCACTGAATCCATGTCTCCTCCAAACTTAGAGAAAGCCTCCAATTCCCGGTACTGGGCTTGGTCAATCTTCAATGTTCCGGCAATCTTCTTCATGGCTTTTACTTGAGCATTACCACCGACACGAGATACAGAAATACCTACGTTAATTGCGGGACGTACCCCTTCGTTAAACAATCCTGCCTCAAGGAAAATCTGCCCGTCCGTGATAGAAATAACATTGGTCGGAATATACGCCGACACGTCTCCTGCCTGAGTCTCGATAATCGGCAATGCGGTTAATGAACCACCTCCTTTAGCAGTGGGTCTCAACACATCCGGCAGATCATTCATCGTCTGTGCCATCTCATCACTGGATATAATTCGTGCTGCCCGTTCCAACAAACGAGAATGTAAATAGAATATATCTCCCGGATAAGCCTCACGCCCAGAAGGACGACGCAAAATCAAAGAAATCTCACGATAAGCGACAGCCTGTTTGGAAAGATCGTCATACACGACTAATGCGTGACGACCACTGTCCCGAAAATACTCCCCAATCGTCGCTCCCGCAAAGGGTGCATAATAACGCATAGCTGCCGAGTCGGATGCGTTTGCCGCAACAACGACCGTGTACTGCATCGCACCTCTCTCCTGCAACGTGTTCACCAACATGGCTACAGATGATGCTTTCTGACCAATAGCCACGTAAATACAATAAATCGGATCACCGTTATCGAAATTTCTTTTCTGGTTCAAAATCGTATCCACGGCAATAGATGTCTTTCCGGTCTGACGGTCTCCGATGATCAGCTCTCGCTGACCTCTTCCAATCGGAACCATGGAATCGATCGCTTTAATACCGGTCTGCAGCGGCTGATTAACACCTTTTCTCTCACAGATGCCCGGTGCCGGGCTTTCAATCGGACGGTACTCTGCTGCCGTAATCGGGCCTGCGCCGTCGATTGGCTGGCCGAGCGCGTTGACAACGCGTCCGATCATACCTTCTCCGACCGGAACCGAAACGACCTTTCCCGTTCTTTTTACAAGCTGTCCCTCGCTGATGTTCTCGCCGGAACCGAATAAAACGACAGATACGCTGTTTTCCTCGAGGTTCTGTGCCATTCCATAGCTTCCATCCTCAAACTCCAGCAGCTCGCCTGCCATACAGTTCGAAAGACCGCTGGCTCTCGCGATTCCGTCTCCGACCATCAGAACGGTGCCTGTCTCATCCTGCCGGATCGCATTTTCATAATATTTGATCTGGCTGCGGATGACCTTGGATATTTCTTCTGGTTTCAGTTGCATTTTTTCCTCCTACACCACTGTATCGCTGATTCTTCTGGAAAGCTCGGCCAAACGTCCCTTTACGGTTCCGTCAAACAGCTTTCCGTCGAGCTCCACACGGACACCCGCCAGAACGGACGGATCGGTTTTCAGTTCCATCACGACCGTTTTTCCGCTCATCGTTTCCAGTTTTTTCTTCAGAAGCTCTTCCTGTTCCTTCGACAGGGATGCTGCGCTCGTCACAACTGCCTCGGCAATATTGTGGGCTGCGTAGTATCTGCGCTGGAATGCTTCCTGGCATCCGCCGAATTCACGGAGAAGATTTTTTTCACACAGCAGTTTGATAAAATTGACCAAATACGGTTCCGCCTGGCTGCCAAATGCCGCGTCGATCAGCCCGATCCGCTCTTTTCGCGGAATCGAAGGCTCCGATAAAAGGCGCGGATACTTCGGGTTTTCCCGGAACAGAGCTCGGATCTCCTTCATCTCGGAAAGGATTTCCTCTTCGAGATGCTCCTCCTGGGCCAGCTCATACAGGCTCCCACCGTATACTCTGGCAGTTTCTGTCATGATGCTTCACCTACATTCGATATAAATTCATCTATCAGCTTCTCATGGTCTTTTTCATTAATCTCACGTTCAATGACCTTTCCGGCAATATCCATGGCAATGCCGCCGATCTCGCCTTTGACTTCATTGACCGCTTTCTTTTTCTCCTGGGCAATCTCTTTTTCTGCCTTGTTTTTCAGGGCAGCCGCCTGTTCGGAAGCCTCTTTTACGATTTTCTCGCTCTGCAGCGTTGCTGTCTTTCTGGCGCTTTCGAGAATCTCGTTGGCCTTTTCCTTGGCCTCCTGCATATTCTGCTCATATTCCTCTTTGATGGCGTTGGCTTCTTTTTTTGCCGCCTCTGCGTCTGTGATCTCCGCATCGGCTGCCGCACGCCGTTTTTCCAGCATTTCATTGATCGGTTTGAAAAGGAACCGTTTGATCAGATACATCTGGATGAAGAGGTTGCAGATCTGTGCGATAAAAGTCCAGGGGACAATTCCTACCAGTTCCTGAACCTGCATAGTTTCTTTCCTCCTAGCAATCATTTACTCCTTGCAACTATTTCAGGAAGTTCATGAACATTCCCGGTGCTACGAAGATCAGAAGCAGGCCGGTTACGAAACCGTAAATACCGGTTGTCTCTGCGATCGCGCATCCAAGAAGCATGGTGCTTGTTACATCGCCTTTGCATTCCGGCTGACGTCCGATTGCCTCAAGTGCCTTTGCTACGGCGTTACCTTCACCGATACCAGGTCCGATACCTGCGATCAGGGAGCATCCTGCGCCGATTGCGCATCCTGCGAGAGCGATACCTTTTGCTAAAATCTGAAAATCCATCTTGTTTTCCTCCTGTATTTTCTTTTTGTAAACCTCATTTTTTAATCTCTTTAGCCTTCTTCTGCTGCATTCGCAATGTACATGACAGTCAGCATACAGAAAATAAAGGCCTGCATCACGCCGGAGAACCAGTCAAAATAGACCGACAGAACAGCCGGGACACCGACGTCCAGAATCGGGATCTGTGAAAGGGTTCTTCCGAGCACGCCGGGAAGCAGTCCCAGCAGCTTTCCACTTGCCAGTGCCAGCGATCCGTAGATCAGGGCATTGATGACAACGCCGGAAAGAATGTTTCCAAAGTGACGGCACGCCATACTGATCGGCGTTGCGAGCTCCGACAAAACGTTAAACGGTGTCATAACCGCAATCGGAGTCGTGAAGCCCTTCAGATATCCGCCAAAACCGTTGGTTTTGATCTTCTGTGTGGTGATCATGATGAAAACCACAACAGCCCAGGCCGCCTCGGTAGAAAGATCTGCTGTCGGACTTCGAAGTCCGATCAGGCTGATCAGGTTCGAGACAACGCTGGTCGCGAAAAGCGCCGACACAAAAGGAATCAGATACCGGAATTTTTCTCCCATGTTGCCGATGACGAATTTATTTGCGGTCTCCACAATCATTTCTGCCACCGCCTGGCGTTTGGAGATGTTCCGCACCTTCAAATCTCTTGTAAGCCAGATGCAAAGTCCGGTAATGAGTGCCATTACAATCCAGCTTACCACCAGCGTTTCGCTGATCTGAATTTTCCCGAACAGCGGGAAATCGATAGGGATCGTAAAAAAGACTTTTGCACCGGAGATATCAACCTCCATTCTCTTTTCTCACCTCCTCTGTATGAGATAAAATAAAAAATTTGAACCTTTTGTCAAAGCGGATCTTCACAATCCGCTTCGCTGCTTGCTCATAACCGAATCGCTGCTTCGCAGTTTCGGTTTAAAAACGCCGTCCCGTCTTTGCGGCTTTCGCCAAAGATCAGGTTCAGCGCTTTATGCTGTTTTTTATGCCCTTCAGCTTGATGGCCGTTCCCGGAATTAAAAGCGGCAGGATTCCTGCGGCAAACTGGAAGCATGGAAGCACAATCGCCAGAATTGCCCAGAGCATCTGCATCAGGTTTCTCTGCGAATAGCTTGCCTGCATCCGCCGTTTTGCTCCCGCCTCGTCTGTCTCGGACACTGCTTTTTGTACTGCCATGCCCATCAGGAAAAAGTTCAGCACCGCAACGGCACCGCCTCCGATTCCCCCGAGGATCACCCGATAGTCAAATGGGATTTTTTCCGGCCAGATCAGGTGCAGGATCAGAAACCCGACCCACATCACAACCACGCCGACAACAGTATAGATGGCAACATTTTTCGTCTCCTTTTTTACGGCCGGCTGGACCTTGTCTCTGAAATTGCTCATATCGCCTTGTTTCCTTTCTAATGGATTTTCCCCTTAAAATCAGTCTGAAATCTTTTCTCTACCTCTTGATCTTCGTCAACTGTGAAAACTTTTTCAGACACGTTCTAAATATGTCGGTTGAAAGACACCCGCTTTTTCTTCTTTTTTCCGTCCGGCTCCGTCTCGATGCGTTTCTGATGCCGCAGAACGCTCTGCCCGAATTTCCAGGCTGTCACGGCACCGCCTCCGATCCCAAAGAAAAAGCCGAGCAGATAAATCCATGTTCCAACCGAAAAGCGGTCGCAAAGCCACCAGCAAAGTGCCAGACAAAGAAAAAGAGGCGTCACAAGGGACAGTCCGAATTGTGTCAACATTGTGAGATTGGTAATCATCCCCGTCCACTTCTTCATATCCTGTCCCTTTCTGCCGCCTCTTTTTTGTCAGACTTTCGGGTCTGCGTTCTGTCTTCCATTTTTGTAACCGCTTAGTCAGATTGTACCATAAACGTTTTCATAAGACAAATGAATTTGTATATTTTCCAAATTATTTGTTTTTATTTACATTCTTTTCATAATAATTGGAACAATTTTCTCATTTTGTCCCATTGCAAAATTGCAGCGTTCACCTCGCTTCTTATTTTTTGAAAAAAACTGCGGTTTTATTCCACACATACTGCCGTTTTTTCTTTCCAACCGGAAAGCTGATAGCTTACCTCATAGTGTCCCGGCTCCAGCAGGTATCTACCGTTTTCTTCTGATCCGAGCACTTCTGCAACCGCTTCTTTTTCACTTTTGGCAACCATTGGAAGTACGGCCTCTGCGGTACAGTCGAACGGAACATCCATGGTGATGGTCACGTGCTCTTTGTCGGAAAGCTCCCAGCGAATGCTGTACATTCCCGATGCAGAATCATATTTTGCCTCTGCATACCTCAAATCCCAGTTCAGCGTCGGTGCAAACTGTACGGTCCTGACACCCGGATAGGATTCCATCGTGTTGATGCCGGCAACGTGACGGAACATCCATTCCTGGATGGAGCCGTAAGCATAATGGTTCATACTGTTCATACTGATGCCGGAAATCGTACCGTCCGCAAGAAGGGAATTCCAGCGTTCCCAGACGGTAGTTGCACCAAGCTTAACCTCATAAAGCCAACCCGGAAATTCCTCGTTCAGCAGCAGTTCGTAGGCAAGATCATTCATGCCGTTGTCGGTGAGCACATTGTTCAGCAATGGTGTTCCGACAAATCCCGTCTTCAGTTTGTGGTTACTCTGCTCAAACAGCTTCAGAAGCTGCCGTTTTGTCAGCTCTTCGTTCTTTGACAGATGGTATTTCAGCGTCAGCAGCAGCGCCGTCTGTGTTTTGATGCAGCAGCGGCCTGTTGCGCTGTAATATTCTTCCTGTACCACAGCAAACTGCTCCTCGGACAGCTTCTGATACTTCTCCTGCTCCTCGCGGTATCCCAGCACACCGGCCGCTTTTCCCACGATTCCTGCGCTGATCGCATAATACAGGTTTGCAATAAACTCCTCGTCCGTTGCACCCATGACCTGCTCCGCGCCCTGTACCGGATTGTCCAGTGCCAGCCAGTCGCCAAAGTGGAATACATATCTCCAGCCATGGTTGTCCCCATCCACTTTCGTGATGTAGTCCACCCACGATTTCATGCTCACAAACTGATCTTCCAGAATGCTCTTGTCCCCGTAAAACAGATACAGATTCCACGGAATGATGCACGCCGCATCGCCCCAGACACACGCTGCATCCTCGACGCCGCACGACGGCACCACGTGCGGCACCTTTCCGCCGAGCACGCTCTGCTCTTTTGCCATGTCGTACAGGTATTTTGCATAGAATGCATACGTATCTTCGAGATACATTGCCGTCGGCGAGAACACCTGTGCATCACCCGTCCATCCCATGCGCTCATCACGCTGCGGGCAGTCGGTCGGAACATCCACAAAATTGCACTTTAAGCCCCAGCGCACATTGCTGATGAGCTGATTGACCAAATCACTTCCTGTTTTCATCCAGCCTGTCGCTGTGATGTTGCTGTAATAAGAAAGACCCGTGAAATCCTCTTTTTTCAGATCCGGAATGCCTTCGATCTTCACGTAACGGTAGCCGTAGAACGTAAAATGCGGCACAAGATCCATTTCGGTTCCATCGGAAATATAGATGTATTCGGATTTTGCACTCCGCAGATTGTCATTGTAGAAATTGCCGCGCTGCAAAATCTCACCTGTCTGAACATGAATTTTGGTTCCTGCCGGCACGTTGACATGCATCTTGAAAATTCCCGTAAACTCCTGCCCCATATCGAAGACCAGCTCGCCGGCCGGAGTATGAAGCAGTTCTTTAGGTTCAAACGTTTCATGAATCGTCACCGGAAGGCTCATGCGTTCCGTCAGTTCTCCTTTTGGTGCCTCACAAAAAACCGCCTTCTCCAATGGCAGTTCCGACAGCGTGTCGTCCCGGTGCTCACCGTCGTAAAGATTCGAGAATGCAATTTTACTGCGCCGCACCTGCCACGATTCATCCGTGCCAATCACCTCTTCCGAACCGTCCGCATACGTCAGATGCAGCTCCGCAATCAGCTTCCACTCATTGCCGTAAAATCCCTTGTCCTCAAACGCACTGAATCCAAACCGCGCCTTGTACCAGCCGTTTCCAAGCAGCACACGGAGCATTCCCTGTTTTGAAACCTCCTCTGTCACATCATACGTCTGATACTGTACCCATTCATTGTAATCATTGCTGTACGGCGTCAGGTACTCATCCCCGACACGCTTCTCATCCACATACACCTCATACAGTCCAAGTCCGCAGACATACAGCCTGGCCTTCGCTACCTCTTTTGCCGGAACAATTTCTTTTTCAAAATATGGATGACGGTTCTCCTTACTGTCACAGGAAATCCATTTTCCTGTCCATGCTTCATTCCGTTTTCCGGTCTCAAAAAACTGTACTTCACTCACCGCCGTCTCCCCGGCATCACTGCCCGCTTCCACGTTCCAGTAATACCGCGTTCTCGGCTCCAGATCCAGCTTCACCGGATAGAAAAGACTGCTCGCCTTATCATCCTCTCCGGAATCAAACAGCAGATGCTCCATCGCTGCATCCGATGCTACACGGATTCTCGCATAGCTCTGTTTTTTTCCTTCCGCGTCTTTCACTTTCCAGGAAAAGACCGTTCTCTCCATTCGGAACCCCATTGGATTTTCCAGATGATTCACCTGTGCGTGATAAATTTTCATTTCAATATCCTCCTCCATCTTATTTTTGAAAATTCCCCCATTTTTTCTCATTTTATCATGATCCCTTTCGAGAAAAAAGGTTCTGTTTTGCAGGAAAAAACATCTTTATTTGCACCATTTTCTGCCCACCAGACATCTCCCCGGATTGCCAGAAAGTATGGGACATTTTCCCTTTTTCGGGCTACACCGAAACTAATAAGAGCCTGTGCTTTCCTTTCCCCTCCGCCACAGTGCGATCCTGCCCGGAGGGCTTTTTACTTTACAGGAAAATTCAACGAAATTTCCTGTAAAGTAAAAAAATGCCGGATTCTTTGAACCGCCCCAAGAAATCAGATTTTTTAGATCTAACTTTTTAGGACGGTTCATCCGACATTTTTCCGGAATTTTCCGGCTCTATCTTGAGTTTCTATCTTCAGTTCAGCAATTCATCCGCCAGCGTTCTCTTCGGCACATAGTGCACATCATTTTCATCCCGGTAATAATTCGTATTCCCATCCTCCGGCACATCTACCAGATGAATCTCCTCCGCCGGTTTTCCAAACGCCACAATCAAAAGCGGCCGGATCTCCTCAGGCAGTCCAAGTACCTCCATTACCTCGCCCGCCTGAAAATTCCCGATCATACAACCGCCAAGCCCCTGCTCCACCGCCGCAAGCAGCATCGTCTGCGCCACAATTCCGACATCCTTCTGATACCGGTTCAGATTCTCATCAATCCTCTTATTCTGACAGATCACAACAAAGCCCGTCGGCCGTTTTCCCGGATGCGGCAAAACCATCTCCGGCAGCGCCCGCGCCCACTTTGTCAGTCCCTGCACCTTCTCCACTTCTTCCGGCTCCCACGCCAGAAAATACTTCAACGGCTGCTTATTCACACTCGAAGGACAAAGCCGCGCACAATCCACAAACCCTTCCAACGTCTCCCGCGAAATCCTCACCGACTCATCAAAACCACGATAACTCCTGTTTTTTAATACCAGATCCTTTAACATCATTCTTCATCCTCCCGTCTTAACTTTTCTTTCTATCTCCCACTCTACCACACCTCCCACCCCCTATCAATCACCTTTTTCTCATTTTCCCTCTTGACATACTTTGATATTCAAAGTATTATATATCTAGTTTTCAAAACCATATAGTAAGGTTTTTAACATTACATTTTTACCAATACCAGATCCCGTGCCCGCCGCCGTGTCGGGGATGTTCCTCCAGGATGGCGCATTTGCAGGAGGCCTGCAAACTCTTAGGCTATGGAATTTTGCGTTGCTTGAAAAAACGGCACTGTCTGAGCGCAGCGAG
>ERZ835541.2865-NODE-2865-length-13023-cov-4.392813_pt1 | contig 13023 bp, 8 predicted proteins | sample MGYA00519945_ERZ835541 | MGnify/ENA primary metagenome ERZ835541 (study PRJEB31850, sample SAMEA3708780) | human gut metagenome | biome: human gut; feature: human-associated habitat; material: faeces | place: China | collected 2014 ...
AGGTTAAGCTTGATGATACCTGTAAAATTTTTAAGGGAATAGGAGAAAGAGCAAAAGTTGCGAGATACCATTCTCTTATCGCAAAAAAAGATACAATACCTGATGAACTTACAGTTACGGCTGTCACCGATGACGGAGAGGTTATGGCTGTAAAGCACAGGGATTATGAGATATATGGTGTTCAGTTTCATCCTGAATCAATAATGACACCTGATGGAATGAAAATGCTTAAAACCAGTGCGGCAATGAGAATAAGTTTAGTTGCTAAAGTCATGATAATTTCCTCCTAAAATGAAAAACTAATTTTTTGCAGTACCTGTATAAGGTTTAAATTCGCGGCCGCTGCCTTTGTAGAAACGGCTGAACATCTCGTAATAGACAAGTCTCAGAACCTGGATTCCAACAATCAGTCCTTCGAATCCACATACAAACAGGTTGCCGAGTACGATCACTACCCAGTTAATATGCCCGCTTTCGGCACCGGCAAGCATCAGTACAACTTCCATGATGGAAGCGTGGCTGACTGCGAATGCACCGATACGGATAAAGGAAAGAGTATTTGAAAAATAGCTGAGCAGGGTTTCAAATAATTCAAAGAATGCCTGGGTGACAAACATTGCTTTGCTCTGTTCCATTTTTTCGGTTTTCTTTTTGATCTTGTTCGTCAGCGGTTCCTTCAGTGCGATCAGAAGAAGCGGAACACCGAACATCACTGCGAGAATGATTCCGCCCGGCAGAGAATGACCTGTCATGAAAAGAACGATGCAGGTAACAGCTGCCCCGTAGAATACCAGCCCTGCCACGCCGTTTGCATCAAACCAGGTTGCTTCGGTATCTTTGGCACGGATGCCGTTGATAATATGGAAGATCATAGAAATCAGGATGATTCCCATACCAAAAGCAATCGATACGATAAATACTGTATTCAGCTTTCCGATAAACGGTAAGGTTGTCATGTGGTTGATCGGTCGGATCCATCTGGCTTTAATAATGTCTTCAAATCCAAACACACTTCCAAACATAAATCCAAAGAAGGTGGAGAAGATTCCGGCAAGTGATACGATTCCGGCAAGGTTCATTTTCTTTGTGAAATACAGGATCGCACCGCCGATAAAGAGCAGCAGCCCCTGACCGACATCCCCGAACATGGCGCCGAAGATAAAGCTGTACATGATACCGACAAAAATGGTCGGATCCATCTCACCACTCTGCGGAAGTCCGTACATCTTGATAAACATTTCAAATGGTTTGAAGAGCTTTGGATTCTCAAGCTTGGTAGGTGGTTCCCCGAAATACTGCTCCCGGTCCTCTTCTACCACGATGTAAACTTTGTCATCTCCCTGAGCCTCTTTGATAAATGCATTGGCATCTTCTTCCGACATCCAGCCGCAGAGAATATAGTATTCTTCCTGCTCGTCTGTCTCGGTTCGTGCCGCAAATTTACGGATATCGAAGTTATCGGAAAAACGTTCCAGCTGGATTCTTGCACCGAGCAGCCTAGAAGCATTCTTACGGAACATTTCCTGACGTTTATCTTTCACTGACTGAATCTCATCGGTCAGGCTCTGTACTTCTTTATCAAGGCTTCGGTAGGCTTCCAGCGGAGTTCCGCCAAAATCTTCCTGCAGATCGACTTTTTCAAAGTGGAGAGACCGCATGATCGAATCGACCTTTCCGGCATCGGCATCTGATACAAAATAAATACCGTATACATAAGATGCATCTCTGGAGCCTTCCAGAAATAATGCATCAATGTCTTCAAGAAGCGCTTTTTCCAGCCGGTGATAATAATCTACATTGATTTTTCCAAATCTTGTGCGGATGTATTTGTACTGCATGATCTCATGCAGGTCAAAGTCCAGAGAAGTAAAAGGTTCCAGGACTTTCATACGTGTCTGGATATTCTCTCTCTTTCTTTTCAGTTCTTCTTTTTGTTGCTGCAGATCCATGTAGTCATGATTGATGGAGCGGATCATCTCAAGGATTTCATCTTCGCTCTGATCAAAGGATGGCTCTGCTGTCATGTCTTTCATATATCCCAGAAACTGTGTCACTTTAGCGAGTGGATCACGGTAAGGGTTCATTTCAAGAAATGGCATCAGATTATCTACTGTCTTGAGTTCCGTGAGTGCATTTTCAAGCTGCATCTCATATTTGGAAAGATACCGGTTTGTCATGCGGTCGATGTCGGCGCGTGGTCCGGTAATGCTCAGGAACTTCATCTTAACAATCATTTCGCTGTTCCTCCTATATAAGTTAATGTCTCACGTGCAGGAAGTCCGTAGCGAACACATTCGAGCACAGTTGTAAGCTTATCAAGCTCCTCCTCTTTCAGAAAAAGATAGGTATTCACGGTTGCGATGGAATAAGAGTTACTTCTTCTGTCTGCCAGGTAGAGACGGTACAGGCAGTCTTTGTAAATCGTCTCGATGGACGCTGGTGTCTGAGTATCGGTGTGACGCAGATAAGGCGTTCTGGTAACCAGCTTTAAAAATTCATCGACAGACGGTGCTTCCACAAGATCCTTCAGCTGATCTACATGGATCCGGTAGTGTACCGGGATCAGCAGTGTAGAGATATCCGGCGGAAGCATGTTGTAATATTTTTTTGCACGGTAGATCCACTGCAGGTTCAGCAGGTCGATCTTTGCTCCGGCATCTCTGGTGAAAATTTCCAGTTCCTTATGCTTCAGAATCTTTTTACGTTTCTTCCACATAGTTGTAAAATAGTACAGATTCAGTGCCAGATCGTAATCAAAAAGGGTTGGGTTCTCCGCATTTTCCAGACGTTTTAACGGCGCATAGTATTCCGTGCCCTTTAAATTTTCCACCAGCTCGCTGATATTCCCCGAAGTGATCAGTTTGTCGATGGAGAGATCGGAATATTTGTCAAAGAATACTTTCTTGTGATCCAGATCAAAAGGCTTCTGATAGTGGTTGAATACAATACGCAGACAGTAGTTGATCAGATTCATCTCATAGCGCTTCAGATAAAGCTCCAGGAACTTTTTCTGATCCATTCCGGAAAAACGGTACAGGCGTGTGTAATCACTGTAGAGTGACTGTACAAGAAGCTTTTCAATCTCACCACGATGTAGACGGTTCTCGTCCATATCCACAAGCACATTCCGGTAGCCCGGATGCTCTTTGAGATAAGCAGCAACTTCAGTTACTGTATGAAGCGCAGCAATATTCTGAAAATCTTCGTCAGTGAGCAGCTTTGCCTGCATGGCGCGTACCTTTGTTACGATGCCACTGTATGCAAGTAAATTTCCCATATGCTATCCCTCTATGATACGTCTGACAATTTTTTCGGCATACATCGTATGCTTTTCTTCAAAATCTTTCTTGAGTTCTTCGATCGCCGTCTGGTTCTTACGGCTCTGTCTGGCTATGATCTCATCCATCTGACGTTTTAATCCTTTCTGGATATCGCCAAGCTCCTTTTGGGTGTGTTTCTCCAGCTGTTTGTCAAACTGATTCCGTTCATTCTGAATCTGTTCTTCCAACTCAGATTTCTCCAGTTCCGCATGATCAACGATGGCTTCTGCTGCGTGTTCGATTTCGGAAAGCTTTTTTACAATATGATCCATTGTCCGACTCCTTTCTTAGTAATTATTTATACATTTTTGATAATGCATACCTATTCTACTACTTTGATTTGGAAAATTCTACTAAAAACTGTGAGAATTTTATTCATTTATTTTATACAAAACTTATAAAATGTATTTTTGGGTTTTCAAATATTTCAGAATAGTATAAAATGAATAAGGTTATACATATTTTCACTAAAGGAAGAGGAAGATATATGAGGTTAAGAAATGTACCGGGAGCAGATGCTTATCTGACCGCTCATCCCCTTGTAATTAAAAATGAGACCAGATATCGCGGCACCTGGAAAGAGACTTTTCAGAATCCTGAGAATCCGATCCACATTGAGATTGGAATGGGAAAAGGACAGTTTCTTCTGACACTGGCAAAGGAGAATCCATCGATCAATTATATCGGTATCGAACGTTATTCTAGCGTACTGCTTCGGGCGTTGGAACGCTTTGACAATGACGAGGAATACAAGGATGTTAACAATATTCGCTTTATCTGTATGGATGCAACCAATCTGCCGGAGGTTTTTGCTGTCGGAGAGATTGACAAGATTTATCTGAATTTTTCAGATCCGTGGCCGAAAGCACGTCATGCAAAGCGCAGACTTACATCCAAGCAGTTTTTCGAGCGGTATGATAAGATTCTTGCTTTTGACGGCGTAGTTGAATTTAAGACAGACAACAGAGAGCTGTTTGACTTTTCACTGGAGCAGGTGGAGTTGGCAGGCTGGGTACTTCTGGCGAAGACCTATGATCTTCACAATGATCCGACACTCAGCAGAGGGAATGTTATGACTGAGTACGAGGAGAAATTTTCCGGGCAGGGACATCCGATCCATAAACTGATCGCAATGCGCCAGTAAGACAATTGAATAAAATGCAACAGGCAGATCATAAAGGCGCTGAGTGCGTAAGATGATTCCTGGCAATATAAGAGACAGCAGATACGGAGCAATCCGCACATCGGCTGTCTTTTTGCATATATTGTAGAAAGAGGAAATCAGGAAGGAACCGATATGCGGAAAAAGCATCATTTTCAGAATTGTATGCGGGGGTTTTGCTATAAGAATCCAAGATTTAATAAAAAGCTGATCTGTTTCAGAAATTCTTTTCAGGAAGTCTATAAAATCTTAAACCCGAAATGTGGATGCCACTAATCCAGTCCTTTTTACATAGCCTGAGATGGCAGAAATGAGGAAAGTGTATGGGTATCGCATTGATCACGAAGGATTATGAAAATACAGTCGGAAAGCAGAGGATGCCGGTAATTGTGGAGTTTTACGCATCATGGTGTCCAAAGTGCGGAATGATGTATCCTGTTGTGGAAAGGATTGCCAGCCGGTATCAGGGAAAATGGATTTTTTATAAGATTGATATTGATATATCGAAAGAGATTGCAGAGTATATAGGCATTGAGATCGTACCGACGTTTGTGGTGTACAGAGATGGAAAAATCTGTGGATATACAACCGGAGTTCTTCCAGAAGAAACTCTGGAAGAACGAATCCGGGAAATGCTAAGAAAATAATTGGTGGAATCAATTATTCGTATGATGAATATTTTGCGCAGATTGCATTGACTTGCTATGTTAAAATTCGAATACAGCAACACCGTATGGCGGAAGATCGTAACCAAATGAATATGGTCTTCCATCACATTCCTGTTTCTTTGCTTTATATACTGCCGGGCGGGCTTTTCCGCTTCCGCCATACTGCAATTCATCACTGTTCAGTACCAGGCGGTACTGTTTGCCGCGTGGTACGCCGACACGGTACTCCGGTCGTTCGATCGGTGTGAAGTTACATACGAATAAAAGGTTCTTTTTTGCGCCCTTTGAATGACGGATGAAGCTGTAAATACTTCGTGAGCTGTCATCTGCATTGACCCACTCAAAGCCTTCCATGCAGGTATCCTGTTCATACATGGCTTTGTTGTGTGTGTAAAGATGCAGCAGGTCACGGTAGAAATTCTGGAGTGCCTGATGCTCCGGCTCTGCAAGGAGATACCAGTCAAGCTCACGCGCCTCGCTCCACTCGCGGAGCTGTCCGAAATCCTGTCCCATGAAGAGAAGTTTTTTTCCAGGATGTCCCATCATGAAAGCATAACCGACCTTCAGGTTGGCGAATTTCTCAAATCCAAGACCAGGCATCTTATTGAGCATAGAGCATTTTAGATGTACCACTTCATCATGTGATAATACAAGAATATAATTCTCGCTGTATGCATAGGTTAAGGCAAATGTCATACCGTAGTGGTCGCCTTTGCGGAAATATGGATCCAGCTTCATGTATTCGGTAAAGTCATGCATCCATCCCATGTTCCACTTCAGGCTGAATCCAAGACCATCATCTTCCGGTTTGCCTGTTACTTTTGGCCATGCAGTGGATTCTTCTGCGATCATCAGTGCGCCAGGGTTACGTCCGGTAGTAACGGAATTCAGATGCTTGAAAAATTCGATTGCTTCCAGATTCTCATTGCTGCCGTATTTGTTGGCGATCCACTGACCGTCTTCTTTACCGTAATCAAGATACAGCATGGAAGCAACAGCATCTACGCGGAGACCATCGATGTGATAATGTTCGATCCAGAACAGTGCGTTGGCGATCAGGAAGTTCTTAACTTCTGCTTTACCATAATCGAAGATCTTGGTTCCCCAGTCAGGATGTTCCCCTTTCTTAGGATCTGCATATTCAAAGGTAGCTGTGCCGTCAAAATCAGCGAGTCCGTGTGCATCGCGTGGAAAATGTGCCGGTACCCAGTCAAGGATTACGCCAATCTTATTCTTATGGAAATAATTGATCATATATGCGAAATCTTCCGGCGTACCATAACGGGAGGTCGGAGCATAATATCCGGTCACCTGATATCCCCAGGAGCCGTCAAATGGGTATTCTGAAATTCCCATCAGTTCGATATGAGTATACCCCATCTTTTTTATGTAGTCTGTAGCTGCATGCGCAAATTCACGGTAGCTATAGAACCCCTCATCTTCACGTCCCGGATGGCGCATCCAGGAACCGATATGTGCTTCATAAATGGAAATCGGTGAGGAATGGAAATCCCATTCTGCCCGGTGCTTCATCCAGACACTGTCACTCCATTTTAAATGGGAGATATCAGCAATCCTTGAGGCAGTTCCCGGTCTCAACTCTGCACTGTTCGCAAATGGATCAGCTTTGTAAAGCTTATCTCTGGTCTGTGTCTCGATACAGTACTTGTAAAGCTGTCCGAGCTGTGCTTCCGGAACAAATGCGGTATAGATTCCAAGCGGTTCCTGACGCTTCATAACGTTTGCATCTTCACTCCAGCCGTTGAATTCACCGATTACGGAAACTGATCTGGCATGTGGAGCCCATACTGCGAAATATACGCCGGATTTTTTGCCATCTTTTACAAAATGTGCACCCATTTTTTTATAGATTTCATAATGGGTTCCCTGTCCGAATAAATATTGATCTAATTCGCCGATTCTGTAATCAGCGGGTTTATCTTTTGTTACAGTTTTTACAGACTTTTTAGCTGTAGACTTTTTAGCAGCAGTTTTAGCAGCTGCCGGTTTTTTTACAGTAGATTTTTTTACGGCCGTCTTGTGGGTCGTGTTGGTCTGTTGTGCTGTTGTTTTTTTTACTGCCATCCCATTCACCTTCTATCAAAGATATTTAGGAATATTATACTAGAAATAGCGATAAAAAGAAAGAGTTTTGGACAACTTATACACTTCTTATGTAAGATGTCTAAAACTCTTTGTTTATAGTTATCGGTTTGGTCTGCATATACAAAAGAACGCGCCGGAAGCGCGTTCTTTGTAGAAATCTTATGATTTAAAATCATCTTCTTTCAGGATGATGTGGTCTGAATTATCAGTGCTTCTTCCAAATACCCGTTTCACAAGATGTTTTACATTTGCTTTCTGGGAATGTGAAATTGCTTCATCCATGATCTCTTTTACTTCTGCAACAGTAACCGCATGATCTTCTCTCTGCATCATATCGATCCGGCTGTATAATGCAAGGATTCCCATTTCATCGATACGGTATCCGTTTTCCTTAGCATAGGTCTGACCGAATGTAACCAGTTCATCATTGATGAATACCGGAAGCTCCAGTCTGGAAGTAAATTTACGTTTGAATTCGCGATGGGATGCAAACATTCTTTCCAGCGGTTTCTTCTGGTCTTCCAGAAGGAAGAGAAGTTCGCCGGTCTGTTCATCCATCATATCATTCAGTTCACGGATGGTTCTGTCATTCATCTTGGAAGCTTTTTCGATGATCAGTGCGCCACCGTTCAGCTTATCGATGATACTTCCGATGTCCTTTTTGTTCAGAGAATCACCGGTTACGATTGCAACTTTACCCTGTTTGAGTCTGCGCTGTTTCTGGATTGCTTTTACAATATCAACTGCGAGGACTGTTTTTCCGCTTCCCTTGCGGCCAAGGATCAGGATGTTGCCTGTGCGGGAAGTTCCATAACGGTTACGGCAACGTTTGTCGTTATCAAGGATTTCAACAAGCTGTTCACTGACACCACGGATCGGTACAAAGTAAGAGAACAGCTGCTTCTGCTCTTCAGTAAGTCCAAGCTTCAGTCCGATCTCACTTGTTGCACTCAGATCGTAACGACCCTGTACAACGAATCCGGTATCGAATTTACCCATGCGTTCGGTGATTTCATCTTCTGACGGTTCTTCGATTTCAAGAACTTCGTCAATATCCGGAGTTGGCTCTGATTTTGAAGTTTCTTTCTTTGGCTCAGGAGCCGGTTTCTCGTCAAATTCAAGATCAAGATAATCATCACTGCTATCTAATTCTTCTTCATCTTCAAAGGAATCAAGGTCTGCAAAATCACTATCATCTTCGTCAGAATCATGATCTTCGATATCGAGAGCAGATTCTTTTTCAAAATCAAAATCCTCTTTATGATCTTCATCTAATTCATCATCGATCTGGTAGTCATCTTCGTCTTCATCCTCGTATTCTTCGTCATCGTCATACTCGGAATCATCTTCATCCTCGTATTCATCTTCGTCGTCATACTCGGAATCGTCTTCATCTTCGTATTCCTCGTCGTCGTCATACTCGGAATCATCTTCATCCTCGTATTCCTCGTCGTCGTCATACTCGGAATCATCTTCATCCTCGTATTCATCTTCGTCATCATACTCGGAATCATCTTCATCCTCGTATTCCTCGTCGTCATCATACTCGGAATCATCCTCATCCTCGTATTCAGCTTCTTCATCGTAAACCGCATCCGATTCATCATCTTCTTCGGAGTCAACGATTTCTTCAAAATCATTTTCTTCCGGATCTTCCTCGTCAGTGTCTGAAGCTTCTTTGGATGAATCTTCCGGGCTTTCAGTCGCTTCATCCTCTTCATCATCAACGAAATCTTCAGCATCTTCATCGGTGATTTCAGGCTCTTCACCATTTTCAAGCTGTTCCATCAGTTTGCGGATATCATCAGAAAGGATTGGTTTTGTAGCTCCAAGAACTTCCTCTTCTTCTTCTTTCTTCTTCTCGCGCAGGGCTTTTTCTTTCTCAGCTTCCTCCTGGCTCTTTTCAAGAATCTTTGCATTTTCACGCTGGGTTGCTTCCCAGTTGGCAAGAATTTCTTCAATCTTCATCTTACCGGTCATCTGTGAATCGTCTGAAGCAGATTCAGGAGCAACTGCACCACTTGCAACGGCAACACCGGCTTTCAGGGCATCTGAAAGGGAAGCACCGGAAATGGTTGTGGAAATATCGGAAGTGCTTCGAATCCGGGTTTTTGGCTGTGACTCAGCTTCTGGTTCGGAAGCATGTGTCCGGGCCATTGGCTCTGGAAGATCCGGAAGATCAATACTGTCTGTGACATGTACATCTTTGCGGACCTTGTCTGCAATTCGTGGATTCGGTGCCGGACGTTCTTTGGATTTTCGGAAAGAAGGTTTTCTCTTGGAAGAATCCTTACGGCCGATACCATCATTTCGATGATCGTATTTTTCCTGCTGAAGTGGAGTCAGCGGTTTGTATTTCATTTTAAGTTCCATTGCCTGGTATACATAAGTACCTTCGCTGAACCAGAGAATCAGATCATCACATTCATCAAGACATTCGGAAGTCATACCGGCTTCAGCGTATAATCTGGCAAGTTCATATGCCCATTTTTCAACGTATTCAGAATGCTTGAAATCTTCAAGAGCTTCAATCTGTTCTTTGACTGGCGCTTTCTGTGCTTTTAAGATCTTATACCGGAGAATGTACTGGTTTGGATCTTTCGGAGCAAGCTTGACAAATTCTTCGTAGCAATCAGCTGCTTCATCGAAATGTCCCAGCTTCAGAGAAATAATTCCCAGGCGGTATACAACCTTTCTGCTGGAAGGTGCTTTATCATACGCAATAAATAAGGTATCACGTGCTTTACCAAGTTCCCCCGCATTTTCATAGATTTCGCTTACGGTAGAGAGCATGGCGGTATTTTTTACTTTACGCCAGTCGATCGTATCTGCAATCGACATCGCTTTCTGGTAAGACTTCTGTTCGGCATACGCAAGCATCTGCTCTGTCTTTGCGCGATATTCATATTTATCCAACGTTTCTCACCTCATATGATTATTATTAATTATTTTACTTTTCCTCAGTAAGTCTGACTTTTGTACCAGAAACGGAAAACAAAAGTCTTATAATTTTACTTACTAAGTGTATCATAGAGCGTTGTCAATGTCAAAAATTACGGCTGATATTTTTCAGAAATGTTAAAAAAATATTACAAAAAATTCACAAATTGGGAGCTGGTAACAGAAAAAAAGGAGACAGCCATCTTTTGAATGGCTGTCTCGGAATATTCAATTGTAATTTTTATTTTTATATCGGAGGAATTAAGTAATTCTTATTCCTGTAAGTTCTTTGAGCATTTCATATGATATTCAGATTTTATAAAATTTATAAAAACGAAACCATATGAATCGATTTTGATCAATTCTGATCGTTCGTTATTTTATATAATCAGGTAATCCAATTTTGGTATTTATCAGCTTTCTCGTCACTGTTAAATTTACTTATCAATGAATGTTTCTTTACACATTTTCTGATCTTGAATTACTGTGGTATTTACTTCAATATGTCAACAAATGCTGAATCTTTTTATATCTTATAATCTCTTCCGGTTTATCTACTACTCCGACCTTTTTTATCATTAACTTTTCTCTTACCGGATTATAATCTATGGTTAAGGCTCATCTCACAGGAATTTACATTTGCCATACCATTAACATATTGAGTTTTAGATGATGAAATATCCAACGGTCAAAGCCTCCTTCCTTTCGTTCTCGTTCCAAAATTTTATCCGGATATTCTTTTTCTCTTATACTTTTTTCTGTTCAGAAGTCAGATATCAATTTTCTCTTATTATTATAAATTATCAATTTTAAAAATTGTTTTCTACACACTCCACTTACAAAACGCTCATAACCAAAATGTATAGTTGCTTTTTTAAAACTTTCTAACCTTCAAATAACAATTATTCTTGTTACCCTTTTCTGATCTGGTTCTTCATCTTATACTCTTGGCGAGTATATATGAAACTATGTAACAGATTAAAAAAATATCTTTTTGAAATTCCCTTTCTCGTCAGGAACTTCTTTTCTTTTGGATTGACTTAATAATAACACCCAAATACTTATTTGTCAATATAATTTTGAAATAATTTTGGTAAAATTAGAAAGAATTGAAATTGTAATATATATATCAGAAAATTCAAACAATTATAAATACGATTAGAAATAGTTATAGCCATTTGCAATATATTCGGGGTTTTGCTATTGTTTCCGTCCATAAATGCATGATACACTAAAAAATAGATGAAAAATACAGGCTATGGCATTGGGATAAAGAAAGGAGACCTACAGATATGGGAGGATTTTTTGGCGTTGCATCAAAAGAAGCATGTAATCTGGATCTTTTTTATGGAACAGATTATCATTCGCATCTTGGAACCCGCCGCGGAGGTATGGCTACTTACGGAAGTGATGGCTGGAAGAGAGCGATTCATAATATTGAAAATTCGCCGTTCCGTACAAAATTTGAAAAAGATGTTGATACAATGAAGGGAAATATTGGAATTGGATGTATTTCAGATTATGATCCACAGCCAATTCTGATCCAGTCGCATCTGGGGTGCTTTGGAATTACGACAGTAGGTAAGATCAATAATGCGGATCAGCTGATTCGGAATCTTTATGAAAATGGACATACACATTTTCAGTCTATGACCAATGGACAGATCAATTCTACAGAGCTGGTTGCGGCATTGATCTGTAAAAAGGATTCGTTTGTTGAGGGAATCCGTTATGTGCAGTCAGTAGTTGAAGGCTCGATGACACTTCTGCTTCTGACAGAGAATGGAATTTATGCAGCCAGAGACCTTCTCGGACGTACACCGGTTGTGATCGGAAAGAAAGAGAATGCATACTGCGTTTCCTTTGAAAGCTTTGCATATATCAACCTTGGATACACAGATTACAAAGAGCTGGGACCTGGAGAAATCGTCTACGTGACACCGGAATCTGTGGAGACTGTAAGTCCTGCATGTGAAAAGATGAGAATCTGTTCGTTCCTGTGGGTATACTATGGATATCCTACTTCTTCTTATGAAGGGGTTGGTGTAGAAGAAATGCGTTACAACTGTGGAAAGCTTTTAGCACAGAGAGATGACCATTCGATCGACGTGGATATTGTTGCAGGAGTTCCGGATTCGGGTATTGCTCATGCGATAGGTTATGCAAATGAATCAGGTATTCCGTATGCAAGACCATTTATCAAATATACTCCGACCTGGCCAAGATCCTTCATGCCGACAACACAGAGTCAGCGTAATCTGATCGCCAGAATGAAACTGATCCCGGTACATAGTCTGATCGAAGACAGGAGCCTGCTGCTGATCGATGATTCTATCGTGCGTGGCACACAGCTCCGTGAGACGACAGAGTTCCTGTATCAGAGTGGCGCAAAAGAAGTGCATGTCCGCCCGGCATGTCCACCGCTTTTGTACGGATGCAAATATTTGAACTTCTCCCGTTCCAAATCAGATCTGGATTTGATCACAAGAAGGATCATCCGTGAGTGGGAAGGCGACAATGATGTCAATGTACTGAGTGAATATGCGGATCCGAACAGTGACCGGTATGCAGCAATGCTGGAGGAAATCCGCAAGAGACAGAATTTCACTTCACTTCGTTATCACAGACTGGATGATCTGATCAAATCAATCGGGATTGATGCATGCCAGGTATGTACCTACTGCTTTAACGGTGTGGAATAACAGATAAATGAAAATATAAAACAGGTGTCCACGTAAGTATATCTTAGTGATATATCCCCGTGGGCACCTGTTTTTGTGTATACGATGAGCCAAGTGCAGATTTGTGCTTGCACAAGGATCTGCAT
>ERZ835541.2866-NODE-2866-length-13020-cov-9.096028_pt1 | contig 13020 bp, 7 predicted proteins | sample MGYA00519945_ERZ835541 | MGnify/ENA primary metagenome ERZ835541 (study PRJEB31850, sample SAMEA3708780) | human gut metagenome | biome: human gut; feature: human-associated habitat; material: faeces | place: China | collected 2014 ...
GCATTTATCGGTTCATGCCGGATTACCACTATTGACTCTCCACTTGACTTTATTCTAAAAGCGTGTATTCGGGCATAAATTAAAGTGCAAGATGCAACGACTGTTTTCATGATAAATCACGAAATCGGTCGTTGCCATTTTACTTGCCAATGCTCTTGTGGATATTTATGTTCGGATTGACTGTGGCAATTCATTTGGAATAATTGCATCTATTCTGTCATTTGTGGATATTGATGTCTATACAATAGAATCAATGACAATATAGCAATCTTCATATTGGCATATTAAATGGCACATAGTAATTGAAGAAACTTCTATTTGACTGTTCTACAACGTGAACACCCATTATATTCCGGCATCTTTGCTGGAATAATCCATATTAGAGCATCGACAAAGAAGCATTCAAAATATCAAACCTATTTTCAATTCTATACACACTTTCTCAGTTGGCAGAATGTTCAGATACCATATAGAAGTACAGAATCGGCACTACTGTGGGAGTGAATGTTAAAAAAACACTTAGTTTGCCATATAACAAGCCCGTTATAGAATAAATATCAGTTAAAAATAAGCTTTAGCTGTCGATTAAAGCCATTAACATTTAATATCTTACTCTAAAACATATCCTTTTTAAGCCACGGGCTTGCCCGCTGTACAGACTTTATCTTGTATGGGGAGCCTAATACCCCAAGCGACCAATAGGTCGTTTGAGAGTGCCAAATCTCTCAGCAAGCTGATTGGTGAGAAAAAGGCATTATTTAAGCCTTTTATCTTTTCGCCAGCCATCGGTATGCCTTTCTCGACAAAAACGAAATTTGTATACTTAATTGCTCACAGGGCTTGCCCATTATACAAACCTTATTGAGTTAGGGTAACTCAATACCCCAAGCGATAAATCGCTCGTGAGACTTTGCCAATCCTCTGCAAGCTGAATTTGGCATTATTGCGGTTTTGGAGTGTATTTCAGTTGTGCTTTTATGAACCCTACTGGTTCTTTTATGAACTCTTTTGTGAACTCAGTAGTTTCTTTCAAGAACACGTCATCACCTTTTAGAAACTATTTTTTGCCCTTTCGCGAACTCTTTTAGGAATCGTTTTTGACTTTTAGTTGCCACCAACTCCAATCAGTTAACCTAAACGAATTTGCCACATCTTCAAGGTAGTTTTCGCCAACCTCAAAATGGCATCATAATTATTCCACATCCAATGGAGGAAGGCTATTATCCTCAAATCTATCAAAGTCCGATTGGAAAAGACGGTCTTGAATGATCCTGTACTTTTCAAACTCTGATTCAGCAAACTCTTTGGCATATTCGGCAGAAACCTTTCCGCTATCCTGTAATATCGGACTCTCAAATAAATTAATGAATTTGTCTATTCGCTTTGCCCAATCTTCCATTGTCATAGGTATATGGCGCATAGCCATACTTTCTGCCATATCAAGGGACGCATTGACTATCCTACCCATTTCTTCCAATTCTTTTTCTCGCAAATAGTTCTTTGCTACAGACACATCTGTTTTGACAATTTTTCCATTCGGAGCGTTTTCCCAAGTGGTCAATCCCATGTGTTCTTTATCTGCATTGGCCCGTTCTACAATCAGTTCCGCAGCGGTATGTCCATGCACAGCATAGTGCATTTTGTTCTGCACCTTCTTGAAGAAAAGACGGGTTGTCGGAGCATCCTTGTTATAGTCTATTGCCGTAGCATAGATATCCGTGAGCTTCTGATAAAAACGACGCTCACTCAGCCTTATCTCCCTTATTTCGGCAAGCAAATGTTCAAAGTAATCTACACCTAAGAAAGCCCCGTTCTCCATTCGCTTATGATCAAGCACATATCCACGGATAGCAAACTGGCGGAGTACAAACGTACACCACTGCCGGAACTGAGTGGCGCGAACCGAGTTGACTCTATATCCGACACTGATAATGGCATCGAGATTATAGAACATTGTTTGATACTTTTTCCCGTCTGCGGCAGTTGCCGAGTTTTTCTCGGTAACTGAATCTTTGTCAAGTTCCCCGGATGCGAATATATTTTTTAAGTGCAGTCCAATATTGTCAGTTGAGCAATCAAAAAGTTGCGCCATTGCCTTTTGTGTTGCCCAAATGGTCTCATTCTTATACATCACCTGAATCCCATACTCCTTGCCTTCAAGCATGAAGATGAGAAACTCAGCTGTGCTATTCCGTATTTCTATATTCTTTGGCATATTCTAACCCAATGTGCTTACCTGTTCTATACTCAAACAGTTATTCGGAATTTCCGAACAACTGAATTAAGACTATTCACCCTCAAAATATACTTATATTTTGTAAAATCCATACTTATGCTCTCTATCCATGAATGCATTTTTACCTCCTTCCAAAATATCACACACATGCTCTCGTACCCCACACCTATCTAATATCGGCATTGTTTCATCATTTATTCTGTCTTTGCTATTTTCAAGACTTCCGCACAAATACTGAAATTTAATTCCATTATCATTAGGTGAATTCTTACCATTTTGGTTTGCAATTATGACTTCTTCGGAATCTGCACCAACAACAATGTTTGGGTTATGGGTAACAAGAATTATCTGTCTTTCCTTTTTCTTTTTGCGAATGTATTTGACGAGATCAGTATATATTGCGCGGTTGTCGAGATTGTCTTCTGGTTGATCAATAAGTATAGGGCTCCTCTTATCACTGAAGTCGAGCAAAAGTTTTAATACAACAAAAGAACGCTTGCCTGGAGACATATCTTTTAAATTATCTCCATCGTATTCGACATTCAGACTAAGACCAAACCAATTTTCAGATAAAATTCTAGACATGAAAGATTGAGCATCATAACCAGCTTTAAATGGAATCTCATTACGTAAGGCTTTATTCAAAATATTTCTTAAACATTCTTCAATGTCTGCTTTAGTTCGTTTATTGAATCCTTTCACAACATTGTCAATCAAGTCATTCATCGCTGCCGATCTAAGAGAAATACATTCCGATAAAGTTTGATTTAGTGTTGGTTTTAAAACAATAGCAGAAGTCAATAAAACATCCTCATATTGCAACCTCATTTTGAACGCAATATCATTCATTGCATCCAAATACGAAATATGCATAGAAAGTAGATTATTCCCTATTTCTTTAAATTCTTCATGGAGCTTTTGGGACGTTTCTGTTTCTCGAGTAATTAAAGCAAGTTTTTTATTAAGTTCATCTAGCTGTTTTATAATATCTGTCAATGATTTGTTTGCTTCAAATATCTGTTTTCCCTCTTTATATACATCTTTTAACTGTATCTCTGCAATTTGGCCATCTATTTTTAAAATAGATTGAGCATTTTTTGCAAGTATTTGTGTAATGGTTCCTTGCACTTCTGTATTAGCCTTCTCTATAGCAGACTTAATTATTTGAGACAGTTCCGAAGAATGTTCTAATGTCAAATCAGATATATTTATAGAGTTATTTATCACAACAAAACAATCGCTAAGATGCTGTTTTAGCATTTCGGATTCTTTGAGTAACAAAGATTTCGTCATCTGCTTTTTTCTTATTTCTTCAGCATCCTTTATATAGATATTTAAGACTTCACTCTTGTCTGTTAATTTAGATTGATATTCATTTCGCAACTTTTCAAGTTTTGCTATTTCTATTTTTATGCCTTTATCATCGCCAATACCTTTTATGTATTGTTTCTTTTCAATATAAAGCCTTCTTTTCTCGAAATACAATGCAACGTTAGCCTGTATTGTAGAAAATCTAGAAGCTAGTAATGATTTATGCTTATCGTATTCAACTTTAACATCTTCCTTTCCAAGCAAGATGTCCATTAATAGTTTATCTGTTTCTTGAGGCTCGGCAACTTTAGAAATTTTATTTTGAGGGAAGTATTCAATATACTTATCTCCATTTTCTTGTCCATCTCTCCAATATACATGTACGGAATCACGAAGTTGATTGATATAATCTTTATTGTCCACATCATCTGCGCAATTGAAAGAGGCAGCTAGTGATGCTAAAAGAGTAGATTTCCCAGTAGACCTACCACCAATAATAGAGTTGAGATTCTGATTTAGATATATTGTTTGATGCCATGTATTTGCAGAGTTTAGTTCCACTCTATCAATAACATCATAATCATATTTGTATTCAGGTTTTGAATCACATATACATACTCTGTCTTCTGGCTCAAATAGAATCTGCTTAAAACCTTCAAAAGTCGGGTCTGCTTTAATCCAAGTCTTACAATTACCAAGACAATCATTTGTGGAGGCATTAGCAAAAGAGTGAGCATCACTGCAATCTAACAATAAACTATTAACATTCTGTTCCTGCAATTTTATTTTAGCATTGTTGAACTTTTCAATGTTTTCTGCTGCAGTAAAAACAATATCAGCTTGATTTATAATTGTCTTCTTTTCTGCGATAGAAGTGTCATCCCACTTAAATTCATCCCATTCAGTTTTTCCAATTGCAGTAAGATACTTGCCTTTAAAGTATTGTGGAGCATTGTTCAGGATTGTAATGATTTGGGATAGCTCAAGATTCAAATTATTGAACCCTTCTTTTAAAGGACTGCCATAATTCTGTTTCTGTGCATCTGGAACAGAATTTATAATACGACGACCTAAATCCTCTAAATTTTCCCTTGTAACAACCCCTCCCCATTGTTGAGTACAATCAGGGCTAAGAGCATAATGCGGACTTAAAGCATTTAGAAATTGGTGTTGAATTACATCTGCAGAAACCTCGTCTGAAAAAATCACATGAAAATTGATACGTTTGAATTGTTTATGTCCGCAGAATTTGGCTAATCGAAATTCGACTACAGGCAGAAGCAATTCTATATTTGATAAGCGTCCAGAATCCTTATATTCTTTAACTTTCTTATAACCATCAATAAATAGATAGTCATTTATACCAAGTACCTTGATGTCTGACGGCAATTGTTCTAGGGCTGTAATATATTTATTCCAACCCTCTTCGTCATTAGCACAACCGTAGTTGTTTTCAATAGATAGCGGAGTGTGGACATGTAAATCCCATATTCTCCATTCAGAACCTCTATTCATACTATTTATACTTTAAATTCTCATTTCCTCGATTAATCATTCCGATTTGCCATAACTTTCAACGGGTTCTGCCACCATGTCATATTCTTCTTCAAGCGTCTCCTATGATTTGATTCTTCTACCCTCAAGATAGATATGGCAAAGCGTGTATTCCAAAACTGCTAAAGTCTGTTGGCGAACTTTTGGTTCCAACTGACATTCCCAAACGGTAAGGCAATGCCATCCCATTGAAGTTAGCTGCAGCCGTTCCTCTATATCCCCACTCCGATTGCGTTCCATTCCATTGTCCGTATTTAGTATTTAGGGATCAACATCTATATGATATGTTAGAAAGAACCGCCCCTTTTAACAGTCAAATAACCCCGAATCTTTATAAATGTGTATAACTTTTCTTTAGCTCTCATTTTCATCGTTGGTATTTATTGCATTCAACAGTTGCGCCCATTCAGAAAGCCTCATTATTGATTTCTTGTCTTCGTAGTATTTGTACAATACATCATACTCTGCAAATGGTTTACCGCTTGAACGTGCCACCTTAAGTTCCTTCAGTATGGCTGGATTCTTAATGGCTACTACCTTTCCGCTTTCATCGATGACATCATTCACGTCAACGCTGAATAGCTCCTGACATTCATCCACAATAGAATAAACTTCACCTTCTGTTATTTTATAGTCGCACGCATCAGGGAGAACAAAATAATCCTCTATGTACATGAGAAACTCGGCGATGAATGTCATTGGTACTACCCAGACAAACTCACCATTGGTAAGGTTGCATCGCACAGGTAGTTGCTTCTTCTTGGCTTCTCGTTGAGCGCTGAGTCGGCAGTAGAATGAAAGATTCTTTTTTGTGTTAAGACGTTCCTTTGTGTTGGAGGGATTCCAAACAACAAAGACGCTATTCTCCAAGTCAAAACCCATCAACAAAAATGGTCGCTTTGAAACCTTCATCTTGTTGAAATAGTCACGTTTAGGTAGTTGAACTCTTGTTGACTCATTTTCATTCTCGTAACACACATCCCCAATAGGTTTTAGGAAGATGGTGAAAACACGATCTTCTATAACCAAAAGCATAGGATTCTCTCCTCCTATACCATATTGGCATGAAGAATTATTCAAGTGCTCTTCGAGAAGTGCCTTTATTTTCTTTCTTCCTAATCTTGGCATTTAGAAAAGTGATTTATACAATGAACTTTCTTTAACTATTTGAGATTCGCAGTTCAAACATTCTATGCCTTTAAGGTCAGATGCAAAAGATACCTCACTTACGCCAACTGGCACAGAATCTGAATCTATGTGAGGGATAGTACTCGCCTCGTAGAACTGCAGAGTATCACAAGCTGTAGCATAGTCAAATGCCAACGAGTAGAAAGCGTTTGACTCTATGCCTATGATACTCGCAATGCCTTTCAACAGTTTCAACTTCGTCTGAGTAGAATGAATCTTTGCCTGCAACTTGTCATAAAGATCCTTTATGCTAAGACCTGTATCCGACAAAGCAGATGGACGCACCATGATGGAGGCAATCACAAGATTCGAGTTCTTGGACGGATTTAATTGACCAATCGAGAAAGCATGCTTGCGTTCTTCGCTTGCTGTACTCTTTACCTCAATTTTGTCTTTGCCCATCGTGAAATCAAACTTATCGTTTGCATTTCTATGCCAAGCGTCAATCAGCATCTCTGGCATCTGGCTTTGTTCAATAACCAGCAGTTCGCCCCACAACCCTTTAGCTTTATTCTCATCATATTTGTGAGAAGGCGAGAAAATGCTAATCAGAGAATCAAACTCTACTGCGAGTTTTCGGCTCGTAGGTACAGATGGCAGAGTTTCTATGATACGCAATACTATAGTAATGAAGTACAAATACAAAGAATCTCCGGTGCGCCTTAAGGAAAGTACACTAAAGCATTGCTGCTTGGTTACACCATCCTCACAAATTGAACATGGCGAATCGTAGTAGACATCAAGGTTCTCCAATGGTGTACTTTTCGGATGCCCCTCTTTGCCATCCGAGCAAATGTAGAACTCAGGATAACCATCCTTCGTTTTGCCCAATTTATGACAAGTACCATCTATTGAAACAACATTGGTAGCATCGTTTACAGGTAGAGCAAGTGCAGAAAACTGCTTATACAATTCTTCAGGCGTTACTTTCATATTCTTCGATTTCTTTGAACAGTGTATCGATATCCTCAATCTCTTGGTTATTCGTACAATATGCCGTACTCAATTTCTTTGGGTAGTTGATAGACAATGTATGAGCTGTAGGTCTGTTTGGGAAACATGGTGTCAACTCAAAGTTATACAACTGAATGGTGATGGTGTCTTCTGACATGTGTACATTCTGATCACCAGGATAAATCGATGAATCCTTGTCTGCACCAGTGTAGAATGTTGATTTTATCTTTGCCTTATCTGGATTGAACGAACGTCGCATCGGCTTACCATCGTATGCCATTTGCATGAACTCAACATGATCAATTTTACAGCCTGGCCAAGCTGCAAGGTACTTGATGTATCTGACTGTATTATCTCTGCGAACCGCCTCAGCTACACTTGCAAACTGGAAATCAAGCAAGAAATCTACAGCCTCGTCGATGGTTAAATTCCAGACTCGATGCTCACGCTGTTTAGTCGTACTCTTGTAAAGTGTGTGGGATATATTCTTCTCTTTTTCAAGTTTCTTGACAAATGCAGCAGCGACTGAATTGTTGTGTTGAATAACATCCGGATTGTCAAACGCCTCCATCTTACAGTTTCCGTCCATTGTTGTCTTAACAAGGTCAGATGGCAGTACATTCTTTCGGCATTGCTGAAGATTTGGCGATGACATGAGAGCATGACCTGCTTCTTTCAGAGTATCTGAGTTTTTTAGAATGGTACGTAGTTCTTCCTCATTGTCAACGTAATCAACATAGTTGGTTATTGACTGTTCGGGTAAATAGACGCGACAAGACTTTATGTATTTCATCTTGTAACCAAAGAACCTACATCTCTGCTCAATGGTATCAGCAGTTGCAACTCCAACAGTATGACGAGGCATGTAGGTCGTGGAAAGATTGTTGATAGTGAATCCACGGTTCAGCAACTGAGCTCCGAATAGAATGTGCATTGAGCCAAGGCTCCAATCAATTTCTTTTTCGCCATCCTTCTTGCTGTTAACGAAATGGAGTTGGCAGTCATTGATAGCATCACTAAGAAATGGTAATACATCATCAAAAGGAGGTATTTCATCCTTATTCATGTACTTTATCACCTCAGGATAAATCTTATCCTTGAGTTCAGTAATAATTCTGCGCCTGCTGTCATGACCTTCTGGCTTGAGCAGATATTTTGAATACCTCTCAAGTTCATCCTTAACCCAATCTCTGAACTTGGCACTCGACTTGACTGGATTATCAGGATGAACCATCATTGACAAGTATTGGATTTTCTCCTGTAAGTGTACAAGAATGGCCGTTGTCATCACATGAAACCATAGTGCTTCGTGAAGGCTTGTCGGCATCTTGTCTAAGTCATTATTACGAACGTGGTAAGCCTCATCGTTGGGTATCTTTTTGATTAAAGATCCTCCTACAATGTTTGCAGGTTCATTCTTGAAAAAGAGTTTTCCACCAGTATAAGCAGCACCAGGAGAAAGAACTGTATGAGACTTTGGCGAAAGAATATCGTCAATACTTATAAGAATCTGAGCTTGTGGTGTGGCTGTGTACTGGACGTATGAATGACCGGGCAAAGCCAAGCGAAGTTTAAGGATTGACTCGTACGTCCTCGACATTTTGAACTCGCCAGTCTTGCTATTCTGATAGCCATAATTATTCAATGAAGCCTGATCTGCCTCATCGTCAATAATAATCACCGTTTCACCCTTCAGAGCATTCTTGAATACTTCTGTTTTGCAAACTTTAGTAAGAGCATCAATGTGCGTATAATGCTTCAGAATAGGAATTAACAGAATAGGCTTCTTGCTAAGCAACATACCTTTTCGGATGCTGTCAGCCATCTGTTTGTCTTCCTTAACCATGCGGTAATGGTGAGAGTCACGGTCAAACAAGTCTGTTCTAAGTCTATCGTAGGTTTGATCACATAGATTCTTGGCAGAACCAGCAAGGTAAACAATCAACCTATATCCATTATCGCGAGCCATAGCGGTAAGGGCGGTAAATGACATTGTCTTACCGCTCTGTACGTATCCGAATGCTAGATGCGTTACGGATTTCGCTTTAGTATCGTCATGCTTATTGCAGAAACTAAGGATGTGAGCGGTTTCATTTCTGAGATTAGAAAGACTTTCACCTTCCATACCCTTATATGCTGCAAACGACTCAAACAAATCACCTGCTGGATTGATAACCTGCAACGGCTTATGTTTGGATTTCAATTTTATTATAGTGGTACTCATATGCTAGATTTTTCCAAGGATTTCATTAAAGCGTTCTACCATGTCATCAACATCATCGCATTGGTGACAATATTTAGCAACAGCAAGAGCCATCAGCAAGCGAACAGAACTTTGACCTGACTTTTTGACTGGGTAGGTCTCAAAGAACTTATGGTTGCAGTTGACCATACATTTGAGAACCTTTTCCTCTTCCTCTGAGGTGTCAAGCCAGAAGAGGTCTTCTCCCTCATTCACAAAGTGTACTTCAAGCGTATAAAGTTCATCCTTGATGGCATAAGCCTCCTTAATGATTTCTTCTACGATTGACTGCGGCTCAACCTCTGGTTGCTTGACTGGTTTTTCAGTAACATCAATACTGATAGGTTTTTTGTTTTCCTTATGCTTGCCTACAAGTGACTTAACTTCTTTTGCGATGTCCTTCTTTCTGTAGTTATCACCTTGAGCAAGTAAGTCGTATTCGCCGACCTTCAACATCTTGCGCACCTCTGGCATGATAGAGTCAAGAGCGTCCATGTCCATAATCTCGCTCTTGTCGTGAGAGACCTCAAAACCTTCCAAGAACATTTCACCAAAGATTCGTTTAGCACGAGGACTACTTGCCGTTGCACTTACGATTTCCTTTGGTTCATAACAACTGTTTTCATCTTCGCCTCGGATAACACGTCCTCTACGTAACAGCACAATACCTCGTTGACGTTTGCTCATCTGTTCGAGAAGACCAACAAAACCATGAATACGGTATCTGCCCATGATTAGACCTGTATCAAATTCGACCTTCCACTCCTGAGATTTACCCTTTGGCGTTGCATAGTACGGAGCATTAAGCACTTCGTACTCTTCGAATCCAAGGAGATCGTTATTGATGCGGATTTCGATTTCGTTATTACGCAAGAATTCTCGGTAGATACCGCTGATGTCTTCCTGTATCTTCTGAAGTTTGGTTTGAACAGGTGCATTATGTGTAGGGTTGGTGATTTCGATCATGGTGCCATGCTTCCATGTCTCTTCCTCCGTTTCATCATATGGCAATGAGGTGAGATTCTGATCTGCGACCTTCTTTAGGTCAAATGTGAGATCACGCTTTATCGGTTCACCTAATGCTGAAGATACTACGCGCCAAGTGTCACCAAGCCACAGAGCAGCATCCTTCATCCCCATACCAAACTCATTCAAGCCTTTATCGTCTTCGGGCTTGTGAGCAGGTTCGAAAGCTGTCTGATACGCGTGCTCGGAAATGCCTGCAGCATTGTCACGAATGGTGATCTTAGTTGTCTTTTTATCCACCCATTCAATGTTGATATAAATGTGCAGTTTATAATTTGGTTCGTTCTCAATAAGACGTTCCTTGTTCTGCTGATACGAGCCAATAGCATTGTCAATAAACTCGCCTAATGCATGAGGAATAGTATTTGGACGAGTTTTGTATGTGTTATAAACTCTCGCATTCAGTTTGATGCTGGTGTATTTCTTATGTTCACTCATAACTCAAAAATTTTTCTGCGATTAACCTTACGATTTGCACATTCACGGCATTACCTAATGCCTCATAGATACGAGTGTTGGAAAGTTGGAATTCATCCGAACCAAAGCGGATATTATCCATACCTTGCAATGCGGCTGCTTCCTTGACACTCAGGTATCTTCCTCGGCATGCATCCTTTGACCCCTTTCTCGGTGTGCCCTCTATCCATGGAAGAATAGGAATCTGAGTACCAACCAAATTTAAGGCAGGTGCGAATGTCGCCAACTTAACACGAATGCCAGAAGCACGGAATTGGATGAGTTTGTCTTCAAGAGTAAACTCCACAGCCTTGCCACAATTCCACTCAAACTTGATGTGGCTGTTTTGCCAATCCTTGATTTTATTCATCCATGGTTTGAGCCACGTCTTGTTATCTTCGTAGAATTGTCTATTCAGGCGTATGTATTTCTTTTTCCAATCAGGAAATTCAGTTTCACCTTCCTTCTCACGTTTGTTTGGTTGGGCATAGACGGGAAGTTGAGCAAGACACTCTTCTATGGTTAAGCCTTTTATGATTTGTCCAAACTTTCCTCGCTTGCCATTCAACTCTGCAACCGACTGTAGCTTGGGCTTTTTACCCTCGAAATTGTAAGTTGCGCCAAATTCCATTGTCCAGATAGGAAAGCCACCAACAGTATGTCCACTTTCTGTAACGTGATGCAGGAACTCTTCCCAAATATCAAGTTGATGACGGGTTTCCTGCTTAATCATCTGTACGTTGGTATCCGCCTCGTCAATGACAGTATGGATGTCACATACTGCATTATTTGGTTCTGGAAATTTGTATTCAGGCATACGAAGGTCTTCACGTATGGCTACAATGTAGATACGCTTACGATGCTGCGGATATCCAAACTCATGAGGTGACAGAATGCTTTCGTAAACCAGGTACTCTGCGTCCTTTAATTTTTTCTCGATAACTTTCCATGTATTGCCTTCGTCATGGGTTTTGAGATTGGCCACATTCTCCAAGAAAACAAACTTTGGACGATGATGGTGAACAATCTTCATGATGTAATCAAACATATTGCCTCGTCCTTGTGCATCATTGAAGCCTTCTTGATTACCTGCTTTACTGAATGGCTGACATGGAAAACCACCACACAACACATCATGGTGCGGAATGTCTTTCTCTATGTCAACCTTCGTTATATCACCTTTTATCACCACATTAGGAAAGTTAAGGCTATAAAGGTGTTGCAAGTCTTCTTTCAATTCAGAAGCAAACAAGCACCTGCCACCAAGCGCACTAAGTGCCTGATGAAAACCTCCCAAACCTGCAAATAGGTCAATAAAGGTAAATGGTGGAATATGTTGTTTTTCCTTTGCCATTTTGATTATATATAAACTAATAGATATTGCCACTTTACGATGCATAAAAATCAAATCACAAAATTTAATTAGTTATCCATTTCATAAGGTTCAACAATATCTTTTATTCATCCCTTTTAGTTCTTCTCTCAAACACTCCTGCAAACATCTCCATTTCTCTTTTGGATAGCCCCAATCGGATTGCTAATTCTCGCCAATTTTTCACTGCATCAATTACCTCCGAGACAATCTTTTCAGCATTTTTTCGATTGAGCATATAATCCTCGCAAGCACCAAGCAAAACATTCACATTCGCGTTGTTGGAATCAGCGGAGATGAGCAGACTTTGATATTCATTCAAAGTAGGATTCATATCGTAGGCTGGCGACAATATCCACCCTTTTGCAGTCAAAAGAAAACTATGATTGCGGAAATGGTCATCGCTATTGCCTATACAGATATTGAACGCTACACGGCGATAGAGTTCCTGCAAATTGCGTTCTACGTCTGTGCAGTTCTGAAGGATAAAGTCAACTATATCCAGATAGCCGTGTCCTGTTGTTGCATTATCTCCATCTTCCAGTCCCAGCAAGGTCATTGCTGATGCAAAATGAATCCGCTTGCCTTCTTGTGTTCTGTCAAAACGCTTCGAGAGCAATGTATGGTATTTCTCTCCTGTTGTCAGCACCTTTGTTGTCGCCGCATTTATCCCAGCTTTTG
>ERZ835541.2867-NODE-2867-length-13011-cov-7.683313_pt1 | contig 13011 bp, 9 predicted proteins | sample MGYA00519945_ERZ835541 | MGnify/ENA primary metagenome ERZ835541 (study PRJEB31850, sample SAMEA3708780) | human gut metagenome | biome: human gut; feature: human-associated habitat; material: faeces | place: China | collected 2014 ...
CGTCCTTGCCCTCTCCGTCACCTTCGGTGACACCTCTCCCAAAGGGAGAGGCTTTGCGCCCTGCTTTCTTATTTATACCTCTATCAGCTCCCCCAGCTCCAGCGAATATATCCCTTTATAAGTCACCCGCCGGGGGGCGAAGCGCTTCTCAATGGCCTTTGCGTAGAGCTCCAGCTGAGCGCGGTAGGCGCGGACGAAGTCGGCAGGGGTCTTGCGGCGGTCCGTCTTGTAGTCCAGAAGCTCGAGGTGGTCGGGGTAGATGAGGACGATGTCCGCGATGCCCTGCACCAGCACCCCGGCGTCGGCGGCAGGGCCGTCGGGCAGGGCGCGGCCTTGGGCAGCCATGACCTCGGCGGCGGGCAGCGACGTGATAAAAGCCAGCTCCCGCAGCACATCCTCTGCCCCGCAGATGCGGCGGAACGCCTCGCTGCGCACAAAGCGGAGTATCTTATAGACATCCAGCTTCCCGGCAATGGCGGAGGGCGTGAGCTGCGCCGCCGCCTGACGCTCCCGTTCGGCGCGGACAGCGGCCAGAACGGCAGCGTCCTCTGCGTCCCGCACAGCGGCCAGCGCCCCGAAGTCGGCGTGCTCGAGGAAGGCATGGAGAGCCGTACCCATCTCGGCGGCGGTGAGGCCGTCCTTCGAGAGGAAGCCCGGGCGCTCGAGGGTGGTCTGCTCAGCAGCATGGACGAGGCTGGTCACGCTGACCTTGGCCGGGATGTCCGCCAGCGCTGCCGCCGGATACCGCCAGCCGAAGCCCTGCCGCAGCGTCTCCACAAGGGCCGGGTCGGCCTCGGGCCGGAGCGGCTCTTCCGCCTCGGCGGGGGCTTCTTCGGGCGGGAGGACATCGGCCTGCACTGTGAGGGCGATGGTGCTTCTGGTGTCCGCAAAGGGCAGCTCGAGGTTCCCCGCCAGACGGCGGAGAGGCCCGCCGTTGGGGTGGACGAGGAGTGCCGCCCGCAGCCAGTCGGCGAAGCTGCCTGCCTGAGCGTTCAGGGTCTCCCCCGCCCCGGCGGCGAGGAAGGCGGCGGCTTTGGCAAAGGGGTTGGACGTCCGGCCAATGCCCAGCGGGACCGTCAGGATCAGCTTATCCTGCGCCCGGGTGAGGGCCACATACAAAAGCCGCATCTGCTCGCTCCGCATCTCGGCGGCATGGACCGTGGAGAGGGCGGTGTAGGCCGCCGTCTTATAGGCCCCCTCGCCGCCCTCGGGACGGAGACGGAGGCCCGCGCCGCAGACGCGGTGGAGCAGGACGGGCTGGCGGGTGTCGGCGGCGTTGAACTGCCGGGCCGTGTCGGCCACGAACACCACCGGGAACTGCAAGCCCTTGGAGCGGTGGATGGTCATAATGGTGACGCAGCCGGGCCGCGCCCCGCCGGGGGCAGTCTCCTGCCCGGTGGAGCCCGCCAGCGTGGCCGCGTCGATGGCACGGACGAGGGCCGAGATGCCGCCCGCGCCCGCCCCGGCGCAGAAGGAGGCGAAACGCCGTGCGTCCTCCCGGCGGCGCTGGCCGTTCTCCATGGCACCGAGGGCGGCGAGGTAGCCGGTGGAAACAAAAATTTCTTCCAGCAGTTCCTCCACCGGCACGCTCCGGGCCATCCGGCGCAGGGCTGTCAGACGCCGGTAGAACGCCTGCACCCGGCGGGTGAAGTCATCCTCCGCCCCGCTCTGGACGGCCTGTAAAACTGCGCCGTAGAGGCTGATGCGGGTGTGCTGATCGGGTGTCTGCGCCCCGGCCCGGAGGCGGACGAGGTCGTCGTCCGTAAAGCCGAACATCGGCCCCAGCATGGCGGCAGCGAGATAGATGTCCTGCGCGGGGTTGTCGATGACCCGCAGCAGGGCGATGAGGGGCCGGATGTGGGGCGCGTCCAGCAGGTTCTCCCGGGCGTCGGCGTAGACCGGGATGCCCCGGGCCGTCAGGGCCTCGGCGTAGGCCGGAAAGTCGCCTCTCGCCGCCAGCAGGACACAGCAGTCCTCGTACTGCACCGGGCGGGTGGTGCCGCCGTCCCGCACCGGCTCGCCGGAAGCCACCATCGCCTCGATGCGGTCGGCGATATATTTTGCGTCCGTCTCGGCGGCATCGTCGGGCAGGAAGTGGGTCTCCACACTGCCCTCGTACGCGCCGGGTGCGCCGCAGACGAGGCGCTGTCCGTCGCCGTAGGCCGTGTCGCCCAGAGCGGGCGTCATGAGCTGTTCGAAGATAAAGTTGATGCCTGCCACCACCTGCGGGGCAGAGCGGAAGTTGGCGTCCAGCGCCAGCATGGCGTTCTCGCCGGGGCTGCCGTCTTCGGGGCGGGGGCGGGCTTCGCCGCCGGGCAGGAGGGGCCAGCTCTCCAGCTTTTCCCGGAAGATGCTGGGGTCCGCCTGACGGAAGCGGTAGATGCTCTGCTTCAAGTCGCCCACGAGGAAGAGGTCATCCCCTGCCGGGCTGGCGAGACAGCGGTAAAGGGCGTCCTGCAGGGCGTTCGTGTCCTGATACTCGTCCACCATGACGGCGGCGTAGCCCTGCCGGATGCCCTGACACAGCTCGGTGGGCTGGCCGTCGGCGTCCCGCAGGAGCCGCAGGGCCAGATGCTCGAAATCGCTGAATTCCAACAGCCGCCGCTCCCGCTTCCGGGCCGCAAAGCGGGCGTCGAAGTCCCGCACGGCGGCAAAGAGGGCGCGGAGGCAGGGTTCGGCGGCTTTCCGGTCAAGCTCGGCTTCGTCGAGGCTGCAACTGATGAGGTCTTCGATTTTCTCAAAGAGCTTTGCGGCCTCGTCGGCCCGGGTCTTGACGGCGTCCTTGTGCTCGCCGGTGAGCCGCTTTTTCATATTTTTGAGGCCGGGGGCCTGTTCCATGCCGAGGACGTAGGGCGTCAGCCTGTCGTAAAGGGGCGTCCACTCCCCCGTCCCGGCCAGACGCTCCACCTCGCCCAGCAGGGCGGCGGAGTTTTCCAGCCGCTCGAGGGGTTCGGCGAACTTCTCGTTCACTGCCGCCACGGCCTTTTCCTTGGCGGCAGGGGTCTTTTTGCTGGCCTCGGCGTCGGCCTGAGCAGTCACGAAGTCCTCCCTGCAGTCGTTCAGCGCGGCGCAGAGCAGCTCCTTCGCGGCCCGGGCAGAGCGGGCGGCCTCCTGCATCAGAATATCATGCCAGCAGGTGCGGGCAAAGCCGTTCTCGTCCTGCCACGGGGCCAGCATCTCATCCAGCTTTTTATCGTAGTCCGGCAGGGCGCGGAGGAAGTCATAGACCTGCAAAACCGCCTCCCCCGCCGCCTTGTCGGTGCGGCCCTTGCCGTAGAGGTCGGCGAAGGCGCAGAAGTCCGCATCCTGATAGGCCGCTTCCAGCGTCTCAGAGAGGGCCGCGTTCCGCAGCATCTCCACGCTGCCGGGGTCGGCAGGGGTGAAGTCCGGCGGGATGTCCAGCGCCTGAAAGTGCTTGTGGAGCAGGTCGAGGCAGAAGGCGTCGATGGTGCAGATGGGGGCTCTCTGCAAAAGCATCCGCTGGCGGCGGAGGGCCGTGTTGCCCGGCTCTGCCTGACTGCGGCGGAGCAGCGCCTGCCCGATGCGGGCGCGGAGCTCTGCGGCGGCGGCGTTGGTGAAGGTGACGATGAGGAGCCGGTCGGCGTCCACGGGATGTTCCGGGTCGGTGATGAGCCGGACGGCCCGCTCCGTCAGCACGGCAGTCTTGCCGCTGCCGGCGGCGGCGCTCACCAGCAGCGCACCGCCCCGGTCGTCGATGGCGGCACGCTGGGCCGGAGTCCATTTTGTCTCGCTCACTGGTCTTCCTCCTTTTTCTCTTCCGGTTCAAAAGGCTTTGCAGGGGCGTCCAGCGCCCGCTCTCCGATGCCCTCCTCATGGCAGCAGATGAAGCCGTAGTCACACCACCGGCAGGGGCTGCGGCCCGTGACCAGCGGCTCGGCGGCGATGCAGCCGCTGTAGAGCTGTTCGCCCATCTGGGTCACAAGGTCGTCCAGATGGAGCTGGATGCGGGAGAGCTTAGCCTTGTCGGCGCGTTTCTCTTTCTGGTAGGGGCTGGGTACACCGCCCCGGAAGCTGAAGGGCAGATACCGCCCCGTCTCCTCGGCGTCCATAGCGTCGAAGACTTTCTGCTCGTCCCGGACGAGGCCGTCCAGCTTGTATTCCATGCTCCGGGCGGCTTTGCCCCGGGTGGTCGTCTCGGGGGCCGGGTCGGCCAGCAGATACAGCACACCCGCAGGCTCTGCCCCGGTGAATCGTCCGTCGGCGTCCCGGGTCAGGCTGAACAGGTAGAGCAGCATCTGACAGTCGAGGCCGCAGTAGACTTCCCGCAGGTCGAGCTTTTTCGTGCCGGTCTTATAGTCCACCACCCGCACCCAGCGGGTGCCGTCGTCCTCGATCCACTCGTCGGCGCGGTCCACGGTGCCGATGAGCTGCACCGTCCGGCCATCGGAGAGGCGGTAGGTCTGGCCCCGCACGGCGTCCTCGCCGGGGCCAATCTTCAGCTCACAGGCCACCGGTTTGAAGCTGGACTGGCGCTGCTCGTCCCGCAGGTAGCACAGCAGGCCCGTCATGCTCTTTTTGAGGCGGGAGAGCAGATAGGCGAAGCGGGCCGTGTCCTCGGGGAGGTAGCGCTTTGCGTACTCATCTACGAGAAGCCCGGCCAGCGCCGCCATGGCCTCGTCGTCGAGGTCGAGGAAGGGCTGTAAGCCAGCGCAGGGGTTGTCAGGGCCGGGGTGGGGGTCGAGGGCCATCTGGAGCACCCAGTGCATGAGGGTGCCGCTCTGGTCGGCGGAAAGCTCCGCCCGCTTCCGGGGTCGCAGGCCCAGCACGTACTGCAGGAAATAGCCGTAGCGGCAGGTGTAGTATTTTTCGAGCTGACTGGGCGAGATGCGGAGCCGCCGGCCCAGCAGCGTTTCCAGCGCTTCGAGGTCACTGACCTGACGGGGGCTGCGGCCCGCCATCCGGCGCAGGAGGGCGAGACCCTCGGGTTCCGCCCCGCCGGGGGCATGAAGGGCCTCGGTGAGGCTGGCGCGCTCGATCTCCGTCAGGGGCCAGCCGCCGCCCAGCACGTCGAGGCCGTCGGCGGCAGTGGCGGCAAGGTCGGTCAGGTCGAGTTCCGGCGCACCCGGTCTCAGCACGTCCACGATGGGCTCGAGGGCGGCGCAGAGGGTCTGGCCCTGCCCCTTCGGCCAGCTGAGCCAGAGCCCCTTTGCCGGGGCGGTGAGGGCCTTATAAAAGCAGACCTGTTCCCGCACCACCCGGTTCTCGAAGCAGTCCGGAAGCTCGATCTCCTGCGCCATCAGGGCGTCGCGGTCGGCGTGGGTCAGCAGGCCTGTCTCGCCGGGCGCGGCGGGGAATTCGCCCTCGGAGAGGCCCAGCACAAAGACATAGTCCGGTGCGTCAAGGCGCATCTTGCCTGCGCTGGCCATCACCACGGCGTCCAGCGTCTGGGGGATGTGGCCGAGATCCGACGAGCGCAGCAACAGCCCAAACAGCTCCTCGTACTCGGGGATGGTGACGCTCTGGCCGCCCAGCAGACTTGCCATCTCGTCCAGCAGGCCCATGACCACATTCCACTCCCGGGCGGCTTCCTCGGCGGCGGGGATGCCCCGCTCGGCCCGGATGGCCTCCACCTGCGCAGCCTGAGCGTCCTCCGCACCCAGCTCCTTCAGGCAGAAGTAGAGGGCGCGGCTCATCTGCTCGGCGTTGGCAGAGCGGAGCTTCGCGCGCAGGCCGTCGGCGGCGGTGATGAGAAGGGCGCGGGCCTTTTCGGCCCGGGCGAGGTTTTCTCTGTCCTCGTCGGTAGGCTCCACATCGCCGAAGCCCCGGGGGTTCTTCTCGAAGGGCGCACGCCACGCCGCCGCATTCGGCGACCAGGTGTAGGCGTAGTTTTCAAGGGCGCAGACCTCTTCCTCGGTGAGGGCGCAGAGGCCGGTCTTGGCCAGGGTGGTGAGCTGTTCCGTCAGCTCTGCACCCCGGGCAATGGCCAGCAGACACCGCACCGCCGTGGCCGGGGCGCTGAACTCGGGCGTCGTCGGCTCGTCGCAGTAGAGGGGGATGTCCGCCATCCGGAACTCGTACTTCACGGCGGCGCGGTATTTCGAGATGTCGCGGCAGACCACCGCCACCTTCCCGCAGCGGACGCCCTGCCGCATGAGGCGGCGGATGGCGGCAGCGGCGGCGCGGGCTTCTTCCTCCCGGCTGGGGGCGGCGAATAATTTTATTTCCGGACAGGCCGGAGGCGGGTCACACCGGCCCGCGGCCAGCAGCTGGGCCGCAGCGGCAAGGCCGGGAGCGTCGGCATGGCGCACGTCCCGGCGCAGCAGTTCCGGCACGGCCACGTCAGTGCCGTTCCGGCGGGCCAGCTGGCGCAGCTGGGCCGCCACCTGCTTCGCGCCGGAGAAAAGGCTCATGTCCCCCGGCACGAGCGGGGTGCCGTCGTCGCAGAGGGCCACCGTCACGGTGGGCAGCGAGGCCAGCAGGGCGCCCATCAGCCGCTTTTTCGGGGCGTTGAAGGTGTCGAACTCGTCGATGAAGACGGCCCTGTCCCGCAGGAACTCCGGCAGCTCGCCCCGGGCCAGCGCGGCCTCGAGGCGGGATGCGGCCAGCTCCAGCCGGTCGGAGGGGTCCATGCCTGTCCCGGCCAGCAGGGTCTCGTAGCCCTGAAAGATGAGGGCCAGTTCGCTGAGTTTGGCGCTGTCGGTGCCGCAGTCCTGCGCCAGCTCATAGAGCTGCTGGCCCGAGAGACCCGCGCTCTTGAGCTCGTCGATGGTCTCGGCGGCCATCTGGCAGAAGGCGGCCGAGCGGCGGTGGCGGTAATAGTAGTGGACATTGTCCTGCAGTTCCTCGAGGGCGCGGCGCACCAGCACGGCACGGCCCGCGTCGCTGAGGGTCTGGACGGCAGAGCCGCCCTCCGCCGACAGGATATGCTCGGCGAGGCTGGTGAAGGAAAAGCTCTCCACCAGTCCGCTCAGCGCGTCGCCCAGCTCCCGGTGGATGCGGCCCTCGGTGGACGAGGTGAACTGCTCCGGCACCAGCAGGATGCTCTTCTCCCCCGCCTCGGCCCGCGCCCGGATGCGCTGGTACAGCAGGGTGGTCTTTCCGCTGCCGGAACCGCCTAAAAGTAGTTTTAACATGGTGAATCTCTCCGTTGGGTCAGTTTTCTATCGTGGGAGCCAAAAGCCTCTCCCTTTGGGAGAGGTGTCACCGAAGGTGACGGAGAGGGCTAGCCCGGCATGACAGAACCACCGCACAGCGATAAGCAGAAGCCTTTGTCAGGGCGATACCATCGCTGCGCCTGAGTCTCGCTGTCCGCGTCCTTGCCCTCTCAGTCACGCCGCGGCGTGACAGCTCCCCCAAAGGGGGAGCCATTGGCAAGCCGGTTTTGGTCGTGCTGGACGCCTGAGGCCCACTGTGGCGCAAAAGACCGGGCCTCGCGCTCAGACTTAATATCAGCTATCATTGTACCACAAAATTGCAGCGACATCTATTCTGTGGTACAATGAAGAAAAAATCATCTCAGAAAGAGGACACCTGCATGAAAATTTTAGCAGTAGATTACGGCGACAGCCGCACCGGCCTCGCCACCTGCGACCGCACCGAGTTCCTGACTTCCCCCATCACCCCTCAGATCACCGTCAAGGCCCGGGACAAAGTTGCCGCCAGGGTCTGCGAGGTGGCAAAAGAGATCGAAGCCGAGCTCATCGTCATCGGCCTGCCGCTGAACATGGACGGCACCGAGGGCGAGCGCGCCCGCAAGAGCCGCAAGCTGGCCAAAACCGTTGAGATCTGGAGCGGCCTGCCCGTCCGGATGTGGGATGAGCGCCAGACCACCTGCGCCGCCGCTGACCTCCTCGACGAGAGCGGCACCTTCGGCGCAAAGCGGAAAAGCATCCTCGACTCGGTGAGCGCGACGGTGATATTGGACGACTACATCCAGTGGCGGAAAGAGCACCCGGGGGAGGTCTGAACGCCCCCGCCGCCCCTGTGGCAAAGTTTCTTTGTGAAGTCCGGACAGTTTGTTGCAAAGTCCGCAGAAAAATGTCGCTTTCCGGTTTGTTTTCACAATTTTCCTGAGCCGAATTTGTATAGTTTTCCGGCTTGACAGCACCGGCTCTTCTCCGATAAAATGAGGGTAGAAGAACCCCCCCTGCCCAGATGGCCGGAGAGGACGCTTCTTCATGAGAAAAAACAACTGGACTCACCAAAACAAAAACGATTGGAGGCGACCCACATGACAAAACTGAGAAAGCTGACTGCCCTGCTTCTGGCCGGTGCACTGACCCTTCTGCTCCTGACCGCCTGCAGCGGTGGCGGCGGTTCTTCCGGCCCGGAGGCCCAAGCCGAAGCCAATGTGATGTGGGCCATCAACAACGACCGCGCCAACGACCGCGCCGCGCCCCTGAGCAATGACCCTGATATGCAGCGTATCGCCAAAAAAAAGCTTGCCAATAAGCTTGCCAATACCAATCTGGACGCCGATCTGAACGGCAGCATTGGAAGATATAAGTTCTACCACGACGTAAAGTACGATGAAAAAACTTCGACCCTGACCCTCATCGCCCAATACGATTATCAGAACACCAAGCTGGAAGATCTCATCGGTTGCATCACCGAGAACAATAAGGCTTCTAACCTGAATTTCAATCATTCCAGCAACTGGACCAAGGTAGGCGTAGCAGCCACGACCCATAACGGGAAGACCTACATCGCCATCACTCTGCAGGTAAAGAAGACCTGACCTGTCCCTTTTCCCCATAAACGCAGATCACCCGCCAGTTGGCGGGTGATTTTTTGCAGCTGTCCCACCGCCCGGAGGGCGGAAAAGCAGCTTCTTATTCGTATTTCGTAATGCTCACGCTGTTGATGGTGACAGCCTCCGTCGGGCGCTGAGTTTCGTCCACGCCGGTCTGGGCGATGGTGTCCACCACTTCCATCCCTTCGTACACCTGCCCGAAGACGGTATCGGTGTAGTCGAGGTAGGGTGCGCCGCCCGCCGTCTGGTAGGCGCTCACCACGTCGGCCCGCCAGCCGGCGGCGTTCATCTGGTCGATGAGCTCCTGCGTCACCGAACTGCTGCCCGGCAGGGTCTCCATGACATAGAAGACGCTGGCGCAGTCGCCGGAGGCGTCCGCTGCCGCACAGAGTGCGCCGGAATAGTGGTGGAGCTTATCGGTGGTCTCGGCGGAGAAACGGTTCCCGTTCCAGATGGTGGTGCCTCTGCCGTCCGCGCCCTGCCCGGCCTCCACCACGAAGTCCTTCTCCACCCGGGTGACGGTCAGGCCGTTGTAAAAGCCCTGCTGAGCCAATGTCGTGAAATTCTGCACGGCCTGCGGGGCCTCGGTGGAAAAGAGCACTGCTTTGAACACGCCTGCCGAGGTATCGAACACCGCGATGGTATCCCCCGCCGCCGGGTGGGTGAACTGCAGCTCTGCCGACTCCACCGCCGGGCGGCTGACCGTCTGCACCGTGCCGGCCTTCCCGCCCTGGATGCTGGAGAGGATATTGTCCGCACTGCACCCGGCCAGAACTGCCGTCAGGGCCAGTGCCGCCATTATTTTTTTCAAGGCTCTCATGATCGGGCCTCCCTGTCCATATATTATAGCAACGATGGCTTTTCAAAAGCTATCGCTATAGTATATCACATTCCGGCCCGGGAAGCGAGAGGGAAAAGCGTGAAAATTTGTTATTGGATTTCTATGCGAAAAACATCTTGACGAGCGGGCAAAAAAACGCTACACTATAGGCGTACCCGGAACCCACAGCTCAGAAGGAGCAGAGAGGGCAGGGTGTGACAGTTATCCCATTTTTTAGATATTTGACAGGAGAACGTGACTTATGGCAGAAGATATGAACAAGTCCGCCGCTGAGACCGAAGAGGAATATCAGCCCGACCTGATGACCCTCGAGGACGAGGACGGCAATGAGGTCACGTTTGAAGTGATCGACGCTCTGGACCATAAGGGCGTGCATTACCTGGCCGTTGTCGAATACGCCGAGAACGAGGAAGACCTGGACGAGGACGCCCAGCTGGTCATCCTGAGCGTCGGCGAGGACGACGAGGGCGAGTATCTCGACGTGGTCGAGGACGATGAGACCCTGCTGGAAGTCAGCAAGCTGTTCGAGAAGCGTCTGAGCGACCAGTTCGAGATCGAGTGATCTTTCAGAAAAGACTTCCTGCCCGGCGCGATTTGTTGCGGTTTATATGATCCTACTAATCATCCAACGGGAGCTTGGAGTTCGTCGGTGGATTGCAGACCTCCCCGTCATGGGTCGACCATGAAGGCTCGATGAGGAAGCGCGAAACCGGAGACAGAGCACCCACCTGTCCGCAAGGGTAGGTTTGATTGCCGCAGACGACCGGGCGGGATTCTTTATAGGTATTCAAAAAGGCTCTCGTGCCGTATTTCCTGCCGGCATGAGAGCCTTTTTCTTTTGTCTCTATTCCCCGGTCTCGTCCGTGAACAGGCCCGGGATGCCGCAGACAGCGGCCACACCCACCAGCGTGAACACGATGCGTGACCAGATGGACGCGCTGCCGCCCAGCAGCCAGCCGACGAAGTCGAACTGGAACAGGCCCACAAGACCCCAGTTGATGCCGCCGACGATCATGAGGATGAGACAGATTTTATAAAAGGTCTGCACAAAAAGACCCTCCTTCCTTTGGGCAGTATGCCCGACGGGAAGGAGGGTTATGCATTTTATAGGAATAACCTCTCCGTCATTGCTTCGCAATGCCACCTCCCCTATCGAGGGGAGGCCTTGGCATAGCGGGAAACTTTATCTCTTCGCCAGAGGCTCCCCTACAAGGGGAGCTGGCGGGCGCAAGCCCGACTGAGAGGTTGTACGAAGGCGAGGCTTCATCTCTTCCGCAGTATCTGCACCTCCGCCCCTCCCCTGACGGGCTGGGCGGTATAGACCTGCGGCCAGCGGGCGCGGAGGGCGTCGGCGGCGGCTTTGGCTTCGGCTTCGGTGCGGAACACGCCGAAGACCGCCGCGCCGCTGCCGGTCATGAGGGCGGTGACGGCTCCGTTCTCCCGGAGGGCGGCCTTGATGGCCTCGTTGTCCTTGGCCCCGCTGCACTCCTCGAGGGCATTTCCGGCAGCGGCACAGACAGCGTCCAGGTCGCCCGCCCGGATGGCGGCTTCCTGAGCGGCGCAGTCGGGGTGGACACTGCTGCCGACTTTGTCGTAGGCCGCAAAAGCCTCCGGCGTCGAGATGCCGTAGCCGGGCATCACCACCGTGAACCAGCACTCGGGCATGGGCGGAAGTGCCTTGATAAGGTCGCCGAGGCCCTGCACCCGGCAGGTGCCGCCCATGAGGGCGAAGGGTACATCTGCGCCGATGCTGACACCCAGAGCGCAAAGCTCGCTCATGGACAGGCGGGCGCCGTACAGCTCGTTCAGACCCACCAGAACAGCCGCAGCGTCGGCGCTGCCGCCAGCCATACCGGCCCGGACGGGGACGCTCTTATAGATGGTGATGTCTGCACCCGCCAGCAGGCCCGTATAGTGGAAGAAAGCCAGCGCCGCCTTGATGGCGGTGTTGCCCGGGCCGGGCTTGACCTTGCTGCCGGGCAGGGCCAGATCGAGGTAGGGACTGCGGCGGATGACCACCCGCTCGTAGAGTGAGATGGCCTGCATGGTCATATCCAGCGCATGGTAGCCGCCGGGCAGGATGCCCACCACGTCCAGCGCCAGATTCAGCTTGGCCGGGGCCAGGACCGTCACACGATCGCGCATGGTTTTTTCCTCCTCACTTGCAGTTCTCGTTCAAAAACTCCCGGATGCGGCGGATGGCCTCCATCAGATGCTCCACGCTGTAGGCGTAGGATACGCGGGCGTAGCCCTCGCCGGACGCGCCAAAGGCGTTGCCCGGGATGATGGCGACATGCTTCTGCTCCAGAAGCTTTGTGCAGAACTCCTCGCTGCTCATGCCGCTGGACTTGATGCAGGGGAAGGCGTAGAACGCGCCCCGCGGCTCAAAACAGCTCAGGCCCATATCGTTGAAGCTCTTCACCACGAGGCGGCGGCGCATATTGTACTCGTTGCGCATCCGCTCGATCTCGCCGTCGCAGTCCTTGAGGGCCGTGATGGCGGCGTACTGGCTGGTGGTGGGGGCGCTCATGATAGCGCTCTGGTGGATCTTGGTCATGATCTTGATGATGGGCGCGGGGCCGCAGGCATAGCCCAGCCGCCAGCCCGTCATGGCGTAGGTCTTGGAGAAGCCGTTGACCACCACCGTCCGCTCGGCCATGCCGGGCAGCGAGGCAATGGACACATGGCGGTCGAGGCCGTAGGTCAATTCGGAGTAGATTTCGTCCGACAATACGACAACGTTTGTCTCCCGCAGGACGGCGGCGATCTCCTCCATCTCGGCGGCACTCATGACTGCGCCCGTGGGGTTGTTGGGATACGGGAAGATCAGCAGCTTCGTCCTGGGCGTGATAGCCGCGCGCAGCTGGTCGGCGGTCAGGCGGAACTGATCCTCGGCGCGGGTGGCAATGTGCACCGGAACGCCGCCGGTCAGCTGGGTGATCGGCTCGTAGCAGACGAAGCAGGGCTCCGGGATGATGACCTCATCCCCCGGCTGCACCAGAGCGCGGATGGTCAGATCGATGGCCTCGCTGCCGCCGACGGTGACCAAGACATTTTCCTCTTTATAGTGCAGTTCAAACCGGCGGGCCAGGTAGTTGCAGATCTCGCTGCGCAGTTCTTTTAAGCCCGCGTTGGCGGTGTACTTGGTACGGCCCAGTTCCAGGCTGCGGATGCCGGCATCGCGCACGCTCCAGGGCGTTTTGAAGTCCGGCTCGCCCACACCCAGAGAGATGCAGTGGGGCATATCGGCTGCCAGATCAAAGAACTTGCGGATGCCTGAGGGCCGCATGGATTTCGCGGCAGGCGCAAGCAGTTCATCGTAGTTGATCACAGGACGGTACACTCTCTTTCATCGGGCTCTTCAGGAAGATACAGGCGGCCGCCGCGCTTGTAGGGGCGCAGCACAAAGCTGGTGGCGGTAGAGAGCACGTCGTCCAGCGGGGACAGACGCTTGGCC
>ERZ835541.2879-NODE-2879-length-12979-cov-2.347338_pt1 | contig 12979 bp, 14 predicted proteins | sample MGYA00519945_ERZ835541 | MGnify/ENA primary metagenome ERZ835541 (study PRJEB31850, sample SAMEA3708780) | human gut metagenome | biome: human gut; feature: human-associated habitat; material: faeces | place: China | collected 2014 ...
CCTTCCCAAGACTTTTGACTGGTGGGGAGGTGGCGCGGAGGGAGTTCGTTCCAGCAAAAATTTGAAAAAATTCCTTTACGCCGTACGAAAGAACGTTTTTTTCGTAACTGCCATATCCATCAAACGTTTGCTTCGGCGACAAGCCGCTGGAGCAAACACGCTGCCGGGGCTAGGGGCGGAGTCACGTTACATTTTGTCGGGGCCTTTCTTTCCGGGGAAAAGATGCGGGCGCTTCTTCCAAATGTAGTCGATGTGCTGATGCATGGCGCGGCGGGCTTTGGCTGGAGAGCCGGATTTGATGGCTTCGAGCACTTTCCAGTGTTCAAGGCGATCTTCATCGGGGAGGATGACGAAATTCAACTCGCGCTGTTTTTTGAACTGTTCCTGAAATTCTGCCAGCATATGGATGAGAATGGGATTTTTCGAGAGGGCGGTGACGCCGTTGTGGAACCGGGTGTGAATGTCTTTGAGGGAAAGACCTTCCTGTTTCAGGATGCTTTCAAGTTCGGCGATCTCTTCCGGGGTGGCCCGTTCGGTGGCCCAGTAGGCGGCCTGCCCTTCGAGGAGCTTCCGCATTTCGAGGATCTGGGTGTAATCCGTGCTGCTGAGCAGATCCACGGCGGGGGAGGGCGCTTCGGAAGGGATCTCCTTGACGAAGGTCCCGACGCCGGAACGCGACTCGACGACGCCGGAATAGGCCAGTGCCTTCAGGACTTCGCGGATGCAGGTACGGCTGACCTGAAACATCTCGGCCAGCGCGATTTCCCCGGGCAGTTTGCTGCCGGGTTTCCACTGCCCGCTCTGGATGGCGGCGGTGATCTGCTGCATGACCTCGCTGTGGAGGTTGACTCTGCTTATAGGCTTGAAGGGGTTGGTCACAGGGGCTCCTGAAAGCGTGCTCGATTATCGTCTTTTGTTTACGCAATGCATGATGAGAATGCTCGTGAGTAACGCCCCGAGCGCGGCAATGCAATACCCGGAGGCGATTCCGAGCGGCTCCAGACAGACGGCGATGATGGTGATGAAGCAGGATGTGCCGAAAAACCCCGCGAGCAGTCCCCTGATCGTCAGCACGGCGGCGCGCGCCCCGAAGGAAAGGTGCGCGAAGGGGGTCAGGATGGAGCTGATGATGGGGAAGGTGAGCAGAATGCCGCTCCATTGCTCACCCACGACGCCCGCAAGCTCGGTCAGGATGAGGACGCTGAGGCCCCCGCAGAACATCTGGACCGGAAGCCTCCACGGGGGTTGGACCCGGCGCATGTCCGCCGTTCCGGGGATGTCGGGAAGGAGCCGCAGGCAGGCCGCCGGGACCGCGATGCTGAGGCAGACCGCTACGGGCAGTCCGCAGGAAACCCGCGTGAACAGGAAGGCGCAGAGGAGAAAGGCGAGCAGGGCGAGGGCGAGGGAGCCCGCCCAGCCGAAACGCCGGGCGCTGTGGGCGTAGGCGAGGCAGTAGCAACAGGACGCCACGGCTCCGAGCAGGGACGAGGCGGCGGCCGATGCCGCGAATGGGGTTCCGTACTGTACTGCGATGAACAGGGACGCCGGGCCGGAAATGAAGGGAAGCCCGGCGAGCCCGCCGCCGATGACGGGGCCCCAGCGACGGGCCGCCAGCGTGGAGGCCCAGATGAGCGCGGGCGTGGTGAAGAGTTTGATGAGAAGAAAAAGCATCCTGCATCCCTGATCCGGTGGGCGTTTGTCGGCACAATATGTATGACAGCATACAGCTTGAAGAGCGCATTGTCCAACGGATTTCTTTTTGGATCGGTGTTTGGATTATTGGAATGTGTCGTTATAACACCGCGTTACAAAAAGTGAAAAAATATTTTTTTCAGAATGTTGCCGGCAAAGCCGCGATCCCTGCTGACAAAGGGCGTTTTTATCTGTAAGCTGTCAGACAGCATACGCCTATCAGGAACATTTTCACAGGGACAAGGAGAAGCGATCGTGGAAGTGCCCAAGAGACCCAAGCCTTTCTCCATGCTGGACAAGGTGCTTGACTGGATCAATGTCTTCAGCCTGTTGAGCGTGGCCGTGCTCATGTTCGTTCAGGTCATCCTCCGGTATGTGTTGAAGATGCCGCTCATGGGCATCGAAGAGTTGTGCTATTTCCCGACGGTCTGGCTGTACCTCTTCGCCGCCGTCAAGGCTTCCTCCGAGCGGGGCCAGCTTGTGGCCCGCGTCCTCGAAATTTTCTGCAAGCGGCAACGCTCGATCTTTCTGCTCCGGGGCATCGCGGCGTTCGCTTCAAGCGCCATCCTGCTGTGGCTCACATGGTGGGGCTACGATTACCTGAAGTACGCGCTCAGGCTCCAGAAGGAAACGGCCTCCCTCTATCTTCCCTGGATTTACGCTGAAGCGGCGGTGTTCGTGTCCATGTTCCTCATGACGCTGTATACGCTGCTCGAACTGCGCGACATGATCACGCTCTACAGGACCACCCCGGCCTCCCTGCCCGTGGAAAAGGAAGGAGACTAGCATGGAACCCGTTACGCTTGCCGTTGTTTCCCTCGCCGTTTTGATGCTCCTCCTTTCCTTCGGCGTCCCCATCGTCTTCTGTTTCAGCGGCGCGCTCGCCTTCATGAGCATCGTGGGCGGCGTCACCATGAAAGGCATGATGATGTGGGGCCTCCAGCAGATCCTGAGCCCCACGCTTCTGTGCATCCCGCTGTTCATCTATGCCGGGTCATGAGCGAGAGCGGCATCGCCAAATACCTGCTCGAATTCGTCGATGTGTTCGTCGGGCGTATCCGGGGCGGGCTCGGTTTCGTCGCCACCCTCACCTGCGCCATCCTCGGCGCGATTTCGGGCAGTACCTTTACCGGGCTCGCCGCCACCGGCAACATGCTGATCCCCGAAATGGTCAGCCGGGGCTATCCCCGCGCCTTCGCCACCGCGCTCATCACCTGTTCCTCCATCCTCGGCGTGCTCATTCCTCCGAGCACGCCCATGATCATCTTCGGCTGGGTGACGGGCACCAACGTGCTCGCCTGCTTCCTGTCCACGGTGGGCCCCGGCATCATCACCATCATCATCTTCTGCGGCATCAATTTCGTGCTGAGCCGCCGCTTCGACCTCAAGCTCATGCCCCAGCTCTCCAAAACGGAAAAGCGCAGGCAGATCGCCGTGCGCGGCTGGAAGGCGCTCCCGGCGCTCATTATGCCCGTGCTCATCCTCGGCGGCATCTATTCCGGGGCCATGACCCCCACCGAAGCCGCCGCCGTAGCCGTAATTTACGCGCTGCCGGTCGGGTTCTTCGTCTACAGGGGCCTGAACCTGCGCAATGCCTTCGGCTGCACCAAAGATTCCGCCGTGTCCGTGGGCAGCATCATGATCATGATTTTTTGCAGCATGATGCTGAGCCAGACCTATGTGGTGCTGCAGATCCCGCAGGCCATCGTGGAAAGCGTATTCAGCATCACGGACAACAGTTTCCTCATCCTGCTGCTCATCAACCTCATCCTGCTGTTCGTGGGCATGATCGTGAACGACACCACGGGGATCATCCTCGTGGCCCCGCTGCTGCTGCCCCTCGCCAAGGCCATCGGCCTCGACCCCATCCAGTACGCGGCCATCTTCGGCGTGAACCTCGCCGTGGGCAGCCTGACGCCTCCCTACGCCAGCCTGCTCTATCTCGGGATACGGATCGGCAAGGTCGATTTCGTGGAAATCCTTCCCTATGTGGGGCTGTTCCTGCTCGGTTACGTGCCGGTCATGCTCCTCACCACCTACTGGCCCGACGTGAGCCTGTTCATCCCCCGCCTGTTCGGTTTCATCTAGCCGGACGCGGAAACAGGCATCTTCCCGGACACGGCCGCCGGTTCCCCCGCCGGCGGCCGTATCTCCAAGGCGGCGCGGACGGCGCGCCTCCAAAACCCTTCACCACAGGAGAGCATCATGAAAAAGGTCATGTCTGTACTGGCGCTGTGCGGCCTGCTGGCCCTTTCCGGCGGTTCCGCATTTGCGGCGCAGTGGAAGCTTGCTCACATCCGCCCCGCCGACTCCGTGATCGAGCGCGATTTGCAGGCTTTCGCCAAGGAAGTGCGCGAGGCAACCAGCGGGCGCATCGACATCAGGATCTATGGCTCCAGCCAGCTTGGGGACTACACCGTCGTGCAGGAAAAGGTGTCTCTCGGCTCTGTGGAAATGAGCTGCGAATCCGTTTCCACGCAGGTGGACAAGCGTTTCCTCTCCTATATCCTGCCCTATGTCGCCAAGGATTACGCCACCGCGAAGAAGAACTTCGGCACCGGAACCCCCTACGCCAAATACTGCGCCAACCTGTTTGACAAGCAGGACATCATGGTCCTCGCCAACTGGCCCGTGTACTTCGGCGGCATCGGCCTTGTGAAGGCCCCCGAAGCGCCCGCCGATCCCAACGCCAGCCACCACATCAAAGTCCGCGTCCCCACCATGAAGACGCAGGAAGCCCTTGCCGACGGCCTCGGCTATCAGGCCACCCCTCTGCCGTTCGCGGAATTCTTCACCGCCGCCCAGACCGGCATGGTCTCCGGCATCTTCGGCGGCGGCGCGGAAAACTACTACGCCTCCTTCCGGGATCTGCTGAAATGCTACATCGCCGCGAACACCCACTTTGAAAACTGGCCCCTGCTCATCAATAAGGAGCTGTTCGAGTCCCTGTCGGCCGAAGATCAGAAGATCCTGCTTGAAAAGAGCGCCGCGTTCGAGGCCCGCCGCTGGGAAGTCGCGGAAGCCGATCAGGCCGCCTATGAGAAGAAGCTGGAAGAGGCGGGCTGGACCGTCATCCGCCTGACGCCCGAACAGCAGAATGCCTTTGCCGAAAAGGGCCGCAAGGCTTCGTGGCCCGAACTGAAGAAGGCGATAGGCGACAAGGCCTATGAGGAAGTCATCTCTACCTTTGTCCTCGAATAACCGCCGGGGGGCGCATTCCGCGCCCCCGCGCCAAGGAACCTGCGTTATGAAGAAAATCGCTGTGCTCAGCGCCGGAAACGGCGGGCAGGCCCTTGCGGCCGATCTCGCCCTGCGCGGGCATGATGTGGCCCTGTATGATCTGCCGCGGTTCGCTCCGGTCATCGAAGCCATCAGGCGTCGCGGCAACACCATCGAACTCCAGAACAAAATCACCGGGACCGCGACGATCCGCCTCGTGACCACGGACATCGCCGAAGCGCTCGACGGCGCGGAAGTGGTCTATTTCACCGCGCCGTCCTACGGGCAGAAGGCGTTCTTCGATCTGGCCGTGCCCGCGCTTTCGGATGGTCAGGTTATCGTGCTGATGCCCGGCAATTACGGTACGTTGGCTCTCAAGGCCGCGCTGCGCGAGGCGGGGAAGGACGTACTCGTCGCGGAAACGGACAACTTGCCCTATGCCTGTGCCGCGACGGAGCCCGGCGTGGTCAACGTGCGCGGGGTCAAGAAGGCCGTGACGCTGGCGGCATTTCCGGCGGGCGATTACGCCGCGGTGGAGGCCGCCGTGGACGGGGCTTTCTGCACCGGCTGGCGCAAGGGCGAGAATGTGCTCGCCACCAGCATGTCAGGGGTCAATATGGTCGTGCACTGTGCGCCCATGCTGGCCAACGCCGGACGCATTGAGAGCGAGGGCGGACATTTTGAGTTCTATTACGCGGGGTTGACGCCCGCCGTGTGCCGCCTCATCGAAGCCACGGACCGTGAACGGCTGGCCGTGGCCCGTGCCTACGGCCTTGATTTGGTAAGCACGGCGCAGACCTTCCGCAACCAGTACGGCGTGGAGGGGGAAACCCTGTACGACGTGCTGCAGGCCAACCCCGCCTTTGCCGGGTTCGCGCCTAAAACGCTGCATCACCGTTTCCTTACTGAAGATACGCCGTACTCGATGGTGCCGATGGCGGCCCTCGGCAGGCTTGCCGGGGTTCCCACGCCTATCATGGATGCGCTTATCGCATTGCTTGGCGAACTGCTCGGCGAGGACTACGCCGTGACCGGGCAGACGGCGGAACGCATGGGACTCGCGGGCATGACACCCGAGGCAATCCGTAACCTCGTATCCGCATGACCGGAGGGATTATGATGAAAGCACTCCGCATCGAACCGGCGGACAATGTCGCCGTGGTCGCGCAGGACACCCGCAAGGGCGACGTGCTGCGCCATGCCGGGGGCGAGGTGACCGCGCTTGAGGACATCGGGCTCGGGCACAAGATCGCCGTCGAAGCCGTCGCGCAGGGGGGGCTCGTCCGCAAGTACGGCGTCCCCATCGGCAGGGCCTCCGCGCCCATTGCCGCCGGAGCCTTCGTGCATACCCACAATCTTGAGGACATCACCGAGGAACTGTGCCGGCAGTACGTTGCCGCGTTCAGGGACGGGAGGGGCGCATGAGTTCGCTACAGGCATTTCCCCGCGCCGACGGGAGCGTGGGCATCAGGAATATCGTGCTCGTCGTCTCCACCGTCACCTGCGCGAATACGGTCGTCAATCATATCGCGTGGAAGACCGGGGCCGTCCCGCTGACCCACGAGCGCGGCTGCGTGGAGGGCGAGCAGAGTTTCCGCCGCACCATGCTGGCCCTCACCACGTTTGCCAAGCATCCCAACGTGTCCGGCGTCCTCATCGTGGGGCTCGGTTGTGAGCAGATCAGGACGCTTGACCTGCAGGTCGCCATCGGCGGCGGCAAGCCCGTGCACGCCATCCTCATTCAGGAGGAGGGCGGATCCGTCGAAGCCGAGGCCAGAGGCTGTGAGCTCGTCCGCGAGATGCAGCGGGCCGCGCAGGATCTGGAACGCCAGCCTTGCCCTTTGTCCGGGCTTGTTGTGGGCGTGCAGTGTGGCGGTTCCGACTGGACGACCGCCATTGCCGGGAACACGGTTATCGGGGCCATGACCGATCTCGTGATCGCCGCAGGCGGTTCCGTGCTCATGTCGGAAGTTCCGGGCATTCCGGGCTGTGAGCACATTGTGGCGTCCCGTGCGGTCAGCCGCGAGGCGGGAGAGCAGATCCTCGGCATGGTCGACGAGCTGCGCGCCGAGTTCCTGCGCGCGCACGGGCAACCTATTGAGGCGGTGAACCCCACGCCGGGCAACAAGGCGGGCGGCATCACCACGCTCGTGGAAAAGGCGATGGGCAACATCAAGAAAATGGGCACGTCTCCGGTGCAGGGCGTCCTGAAGCTCGGTGAGCGCCCCCCGCATCCGGGCCTGTGGATCGTGGACAACCGCGCCAACGGCCCCGATCCCGTCAACCTCGCCGGGTTTGCCATGGCGGGGGCGTCGGCTACGGTATTCAGCACGGGCCGGGGTTCTCCGGTGGGTTCTCCGGTCATGCCCGTGGTCAAGCTGACGGGCAACCCGCACACCTACGCCAAGATGCCGGGCCTGATGGACTTCAACGCCGGGGTCGTTGTTGACGGCGCGGACATCGGGGAAACGGGGAGGGCGTTGTACGATCTGCTGCTTGAGGTTGCCGGAGGGCGGCCCACCCGTTCCGAGGAGAACGGGGACTACGAGTTTTCGATCCCTTACGAGGAAGCGCGGTAGCTGGATGGAGGGTGGGGAGACGCGACATGCCGGGGAAGGAGGGAGGGAAAACCTTCTGAAGAAGGGGTTTCCTCCCTCCTCCCCGGACCCCCACCTCCCACCTTCCCAAGACTTTCGACTGGTGGGGAGGCGGCGCGCAGGGAGTCCGTTCCGGCTTGGTTTTGAAAAAATTCCTTTGCGCCGTACAAAAGAGGGATATCCCCGTAACCTCCATTATCCCATCAAGCGTTTGCTTCGGCGGGTCAAGGGGCGGCTCGCCCCTGCCAGCGCGCCTTGCGGAGTGCAGAGGCAGCGCCTCTGCCGGGGTTCCAGGGGCGGAGCCCCTGGGGGTTTCATACTATTATTGGAGATTGTGCCATGACGCATTGCACGGCCTGCCGGGCCGCCCGCCCTCAATCCGCAAGGCTGCTAAGCCTGTTCGATTCCCTCGGCCCGATCATGTCCGGCCCGTCCAGCTCGCATACGGCGGGCATGGCGCGCATCGGGCGCATGGGCCGTTCCCTTGTCGGCGGCACGCCGGAACGCATCACCCTGCACTTTTTCGGAGCGCTCTCCCATACCTATAAGGGACACGCCAGCGATTCCGCCGTGGTCGCCGGGCTCATCGGCGAACGGGAGGACTCCCCCAATGTCCGGCACGCGCTGCGGCTGGCTGCGGAGCGGGGCGTTGAAGTGGAAATCCGCACGCATCCCGATTCGGGCCGCAACCCCAATACGGTCAGCATGGAGCTTGTGCGCGGCGGCAGGACGTATGCGGTGGCGGGCGTTTCCGTCGGCGGCGGCGAGATCGAGATGACCGAGCTGGAAGGCTTCCCCGTCTGTCTGCGCGGGAACGAGGATGGCGCGCTGTTCATCGGCCCGGACGGGTTGGGACGGGCTGTGTTCGAGGAGAGGCTTGGGGCGCTGTCCGGCTTTTCCTGCGTGAAGGATGGGGAACGGGCGCTGTACCTGTGCCTTGCGGAAAAGCCGTTTCCTGACGGCATGGATATGCCGGGTCTGGAGATGTTCCCCGTGCGGAATATTCTGGGCAACAAACTTGCGGACGCCGAGCCCTTGTTTTCGACCCTCGCGGCGATGGCGGAAATGGCGGGAGGCGATCTTCCCGGCCTTATCGAACGCTATGAGGCGCGGCGCAGCGGGGTGGATCGGGATACGATCCGTGCCGCCGTGCTGGGTAGTTGGGAAATCATGAAGGCGTCGATGACGGACGGGCTTGCCGGGAAAAGCGACATGCTGGCGGGTCTGGTTCCGGGAGACGCGGGATTCCGTCTGGCCCGGCGCGTCGAATCCGGGCAGGCGCTTTCGGGCCGGACCATCGGCATGGCGGTGGCCCGTGCGTTGGCGGTCATGGAGAACAACGGTTCCATGCGCTGTGTGGTGGCGGCTCCCACGGCGGGGGCCTGCGGGGTGTTGCCCGGCGCGTTTCTTTCGGCGGCTGAGGAACGGGGGCTCGGCGACGACGCCATCGTCGACGGGCTGCTCGTCGCGGCGGCGGTGGGCGTGCTCGTGGCCATGCGTGCCCCCATTTCCGGGGCGATCGGCGGTTGCCAGTCCGAAATCGGCGTGGCTTCGGCCATGACGGCGGCGGGGCTGGCGCAGCTTGGCGGCGGGACTCCGGAACAGGTTATCCACGCGGCGGCCATCGCCCTCAAGAATCTTCTCGGGCTCATCTGCGATCCTGTGGCCGGGCCGGTGGAAATTCCATGCATCAAGCGCAACGCCGTGGGCGTCTCCAACGCTTTCGCGGCGGCGGACATGGCCCTTGCCGGAATCGCCAGCCGCATTCCTCCCGACGAGGTGGTCGACGCGCTCATCAACGTGCAGGGCCTCCTTCATCCCGATCTGCGCGGCAACCTGCGCGGGGGCCTCGCCTCCACCGCGACGGGCCGGGCCCTCAAGGATGAATGGTACGCACGAATGAAACGGATGCAGGCATAGTTTTTTTCGACATCCCGAAAGGCCGGAACCATCCGGCCTTTTTTCGTTGTTGGAGGATTCGGTTTCACGGCATGGGGAAAGATTTTTCTTGCCAAATAGTCCTTATAAAGATAATCCGCTTGCGTACTACTTTGGCGATGGCGTTTGACGTACGGTACAGGGGGAACCTTTGAGTCCGGAGTGTTCTCTCATGCCGGGATCCATTCTTTTTCCGACCGAGGTGAGCATGTACGATACAGAGAAGGCCTTTTACCGTCATTACGAGTACATTCAGAAAGAAAATAGCCTGTACTCGCGCTGGTTCCAGAAGCGGGGCCTGTCATACCCGCAGTTCCTGATCCTTGACGCGGTGCTCAGGCGTCCCGAGGGAGCGGAACCAACGGCGCTGGCCGAGGAATGTTTCATGCCCAAGCAAACCGTCACGGGCCTCCTCGATCAGCTTGAGCGGGCGGGATTCATCCGCCGGGAACGCTGCGAGACGGACAGGCGGCGGACGCGGGTTTTTTGTCTGCCTGCGGGCGACGTTTTCGTGACCGGCATTATGGAAGAGCTGGATCGTCACGAACAGGCTGCGCTCGCTTCCATCTCGGCTGAAGACATGGAGACATTCAACAACGTGTACGCCGCCATCGTCGACGGCCTTGAGAAACATCTTTTTTCCGATCCTTCGTGAGGCCTTTTATGCCTGTTTCCCGTTCCGATTGTCCACCGCCCGGCAGGGCCGAACAGATAACCACGCGCATCGCCTATCTTGTCCTTGGCGTTGGCGTGTCTTCGTGGGCCGCGCTGGTTCCGTATGCCAAGGCTCGGCTCGGCCTTGACGAAGCCGTCCTCGGCATGTTGCTCCTGTGCGTCGGCGTGGGGTCACTGCTTTCCATGCCGTTCACCGGGCTGATCTCCGGGCGTTTCGGATGCCGGAAAGTCATTCTCGTTTCCGGCTTTATCTTCCTGGCGATGCTTCCGCTGCTGGCCTCGGTGGAATCCGTCTGGCTGATGGCCTTGTGCCTTTTCCTTTTCGGGGCCTCAATCGGGATGATGGACGTGTCCCTGACCATTCAGGCCGTCTTTGTGGAACAGGCCGCCGGACGGGCCATGATGTCCGGTTTCCACTGCCTGTACAGCGTGGGCGGCATTTGCGGGGCCGGAGGCATGGCCCTGCTGCTCGGGTTCTTAGCGCCGCATCTGGCCATGCTCGTCATTTGCCTGTTCATGATCGCGCTGCTGGCGGCGTTCGGGCGGCATTTCCTGCCCTACGGGAGCGAGGGCGAAACCCCGTTGTTTGTGGTTCCGCGCGGTATCGTGCTCCTGATCGGGGTGTTGTGTTTCATCATGTATCTGAGCGAGGGCACCATTCTGGACTGGGGCGCGCTGTTCATGACCGCCGAGCGCGGTACGGAAGCCTCCCGCGCAGGTCTGGCTTTCGCGTGTTTCTCCGTAGCCATGGCCATTGGGCGCCTGTTTGGCGACCGCATTGTGCAGGCGCTCGGCGATGCCCGCGTTCTCCTGTACGGAAGCCTGTGCGCCGCCGCCGGGTTCGGGCTGGTGGTCGCCGCGCCGTGGGCATGGGCTTCGCTCGCCGGGTTTACGGTGGTCGGTCTCGGCGTTTCGAACATCGTGCCCGTGCTTTTCTCGGCTACGGCCCGCCAGAAGTTCATGCCCCTGAGCCTCGCCGTGTCGGCGGTGACGACCATCGGCTACCTCGGCGTGCTTGCGGGTCCGGCGCTCATGGGATTCGTCGCCCACGCCACCAGCCTTGTGATCGTCTTCTGTATTACACTGGCGCTGATGTGCTTCGTGGCGGTCGTGTCTCGGGCCGTCCCTTGAGGGGAGGGAGCCCGTCTTTTCCGAATCAAAGGAAAATGTTCGTGGTGAGCGATTCCAACATACTGTCATTATGTAATTGCACCTGTTGGTTGCCGGGATGCAAACCGGCGGTTGGTAGCGATTGGAAAGGGGATCAGGCAAACAGGAGCTGTCGGAAGGGCTCCCGATGACATCGGAAGGCCGCCCGACAGGAAATCTTTTTGAAGGAGTATCCCTTTTATGAGAAAGTTGATCGTATGCGCGGCTATGGCCCTGACGCTTGGAATGGCTGGCCTGGCTCAGGCCGGATGCACCGCCGAGGAAGCCCAGCAGAAGGCCGCGACCTTTGCGCAGGTCGTGCAGGCCAAGGCGCAGCAGGACCCCGAGGGGTACGCCAAGGTGATGCAGGAGCTGCAGCCCGAACTCCTCCAGATCCAGCAGAAGCAGGACGTTGACGCGCTGTGCGCGTTCTACGACAAGGCCATCGCCAAACTGAAGTAATCTCTCCTCGCATCCTTTCCAGATGTATGATCGGCGGGTGCCTTCCGGGACGTCCGCCGTCTGTTTTCACCGCCGCTTGCGCGACATACTCCGCAGAATGTACCTTAACATACTATTTTAATGTAATGATGTCTGATTGCTGGAATCCGCGACCAGCCGGGAAATGCCCGCCGCGCCCCTTCCTCTCATGGGTTTGAATTTATCCGCCGGAAACGGTATAGACGCCCGATGGCGAGAAAGCATCTCAATATCGGCGGAAAAATACAGGCACGCCGCAAGGCAATGGGTCTCTCTCAGGAGGATCTGGCACAGCTTACGGGGGTATCGCGCCAGTCCGTCACCAAATGGGAAACCGGACAGTCCGCCCCGGATCTGGACAGGCTGGTGGAGGTTTCCGATGTGCTCGGCGTGAGCCTCGATTTCCTGCTCAGGGAACCTCAACAGGTTTCCTCCCCACCTTCTTTCGCTGTTGCGGATTCCCCTCCGTTTGCCGAGGATGGCTCGCCGGGCGCGTCCGGTGTTCCCAGAGGGATCGATTCTTCTCTGAATGGGATGGCCCCTGCCGTTGCTGTGGAGCGCGTCGCTTCCTGTGGGCAGGTTCCCGTTGCTCCATTCGGAAGAGAAACCGATGGCCTTTTGGGTATCACGAAACGTTCCTCAGCACCGCTTTCCGGGATTTCGGAATGTTCCTGCGGCTTGCCGGAAACGCTCTCTCTTGAATCCGCCTCTCCCCGTGAGCCGGCGTCCCCTTTACGCCCTGCCCGTTCCGATGATTCCGGATTTCATGGCTCCGATCTTCGGCCTCTCCTGCGCCGTGCCGCCGCGATATGCGGTATCGTGCTGTTCATGATCGGCGGGCTCGGGTTGTTGGCCCTCTGGACGCTTTCTGAGATGTACCCCGTACAGTTGACGGACTGGGACGGTTCGCGCCATACGGGCCTGTGGGGATTTCTGCTTGCCCATGAAATCCGCTCCTTGTTTTGGTTGGCTTCGGGCCTGCTGGCTTCCGGCGGCGTTCTTGCCGTTGGGGCGTGGCGGGCGCGGTAGGCCCGTCCTTTTACCGTCGAGGTCGTTATGCGTTATTTTGTTGTGGACGCGTTTGCGGACAAGCTGTTTCAGGGGAACCCCGCCGGGGTGTGCGTGGCGGACGGGCCGTTGTCCGAAGGGCTGATGCAGCGCATCGCGTCGGAGAACAATCTTTCCGAGACGGCCTTTTTGGCGCGCCGGGATGACGGCGGATATGATTT
>ERZ835541.2886-NODE-2886-length-12948-cov-3.379120_pt1 | contig 12948 bp, 9 predicted proteins | sample MGYA00519945_ERZ835541 | MGnify/ENA primary metagenome ERZ835541 (study PRJEB31850, sample SAMEA3708780) | human gut metagenome | biome: human gut; feature: human-associated habitat; material: faeces | place: China | collected 2014 ...
CGCGCACCGGCTTGCCGTCAAATGCGAACATCGTGAACCTCTGCGATATCGACATGATAAATCCCTTGAAACTGATAGATCCCCACACGAATTCCACCAGGCTGGGTGCGTGGGTATCGGAATTGACCGTTGTAAGCTTCATCAGCGGCGCAGTGTATACGCGGACGTCCTGCTTGAGGAGGTCTGGCGCGGCTGCCGAGAGCGCCGTCAGCGGCTGGTTGGATGCGTCCCCGGCGCTGTAGGTATCGAACAGCAGGCTGAAGCTCATTACTTCTGCCTCGCCGCTTACAAACTGGAGCACCGGTCTGTCCCTGCCCGGAATCTTGTGCTGCGCGTAGTTCACGCTGCGCTGTATCGTGAAATCAGTCGGATTGAAAATGCACGGAATACCCGCTCCGCCAACCACGGCGCTGACATTCAGCAGCTTGTTTGCTCCGTCGAGCACCTTGAATTTTGCCTTGACCGGACCTACCAACTACCTCGCCCCTTTCTATAATCCCATTCTGCGCCGCTCGCGCGCAAGTCTGTTCTCGATGCGCTCGTAGACCTTATCAGTCAGCCTGGAAATTTCATCGCGGGTCAGGCTGCTGATACCGCCGTCAACGCTCGTGTTCACCGTGATCTGACGGTTAGTTGTGACCGTCCTGCTGTTCTCGGCGGGAGCCTGAGCGGGCTGAGGCTCCTTCAATTCAATGGGCGGCAGTGAGTTCATGTAGGGCTGCTGCGCCCTGTATCTGTCCATTTCAGTCGGCGGAACCAGCATTACCATGTTCTCCGTATTCTCCGCCGTCCGGAATGTGAACGGCTTCTTTTCCGGCTGTTCTGGCAGCGTGTTTCTGTAAGCGCGTTCGATCAGGCGGCTCATGTGGCTTTCTGTGTGCCTTACAATGCTTTCGCGGACTATGTTCACGCTGCGGATAACATCGCTGGGTTCCACGCTCTTTTCAGAAGATATGTAATTTAATTCCGGCTCTGGTTCTGGAATTGCTTCTTTTATTTCCGGGACTGGAACCGGCTGTCTGGTTTCTGCAATCAACTGGTCGATTACCGATAGCGTTTTGTTATCCAACCTGTCGCGGTAGGAGCCTGCCGTGCGGCGCTCATTATTTTGAGTTTCGGACTGCGCCAGGGGCGTCAACAGCTCCGTTCGAGCCGCATTGCTCTGCGGTTCTGGTGAGAGCACTGCGCCTGTAAGATGATTTGCGGTTTCCGATATGGAGCGCTCCGGAAGTATCAGCTGCTCCGTTTTAGCCGCATTGCTCTGCAGTTCTGGTGGGAACACTGCGCCTGTAAGATGATTTGCAGTTTCCGATGTGGAGCGCTCAGGAAGTATCAGCTGCTCTCTTTGAACCGCGTTACTCTGCGGTTCTGGCGGGAGCACTGCGCCTGTAAGCTGATTTGCGGTTTCCGATGTGGAGCGCTCCGGGAGTGTCAGCTGCTCCCTTTGAACCGCGTTACTCTGCGGTTCTGGTGAGAGCACTGCGCCTGTGGGGTGATTCGTATTTTTCGATGTGGAGTGAGCCGGAGCCTCCTCATTTTCTTTCTGCACTGCATTGTTGAATGTCAATGCGGTAGAGCTATTATAGACTGTGTTTTTCTCTGAAAAACCGCTTGTTTCCCGAAATGAATAATCCTGATAAATATGCGTTTCCGGACTATTCTGGTGACGATTTTCTTCAAACGAGTACCTTCTGAGAAGCTCTGTTGTTTCATTTACCACAGAAGTCAGCGCCGTATCCGAATTACTATGCTGCGCCGTGGAGTAAATATCAGTTTCAAAGCTAAATCTACTCAGAATACGCCGCAAAGCCGGAGCGGTAATACACACCTGATTCTGCACAGTTCGCATTGATTCTGGGTGCGTATCACTTTCTGACAGCACAGCGGTTCTGCCGCCGGTATTTACGTTCCTGGAAATCTCGGAAAAAAGACTTGTCAATCGACCTTCAACAGATTTTTCAAAGCTGCTCCAGAGCGAAACAGAATTTGCTCCGGCCTCTTCAGCTTGTTGGAAATTATTCAAAATCGGTTCCGGAAGCGCCATGGTCTGAGTTACGTCCTGCGGAGCGTCCATGTTGTTCATTGGAACAACACGTGCTTCTCCGGATTGTGATAACCCCTGTTTTTCTCCGAAATCAATTCCCGCGCCTGCATTCAGCCGAGCGCCCGCCAAAAGCTCCGATACCGGGATTTCAAATTGACGAGAATACTCGCTTATCCCGCGGCGGGACTCAGAATTGACCATGCCGTCTGAAATTTGCTCAAGTAGCCTTCCCGCCGGGGAATCGGCATAGAACTTCATCGCTATCTCGCTGGCTGGATTCAAAGCGCCTGCATATTTGGCTTTTTCCGAATGCTCTGAAGTTCCGGGAATTCCTATCCCTCCCGGCTTGCCTGTTTCTGCGTTCGCGGAAACCGCTTTGCCGAGAACGTTCTCGCGGAAAATCCGTTCTGGAATTCTGCGCTCCGCCTGATAGCGGGGATTGTTTAAACTATACTGCGCGCTATTGAGAATATCAGAAAAAACAGCCGATATCCCGGCGGTCATTTTCCCGGAGAGCCGCCGGAATTCAACGTTCCGCTGAGTCGTGGAACTATCTGTTTTCCCTGCCGAATCATCGCTTCCAGTGCCGGACAGCTCCTGATACAGCAGCGCCGCCGCTTCGTAAATACCTCCTGCGGGTCTGGCGGCTCCATTGCGCGCCGCGGCGCTCTCAGGATCAGCCGCGAGGAACGCTGCCGACCTGCCGGCCGGAGCTATTCTGCCCGGAACTGCACCGATCATCTCCCGAATGGATTCGCGGTCGTAATGCCGCTCGGTAAAGCCGTAGCTTCTGACCTCGCTGCGGATAAGTTCTGCCGCTTCCACGGCGGATTTCCCGCGCTCAGCCAGTTGAACCACCATCTGCGCCGCGTCAGTCTGCGGACGGTTCCCGGTTCTGCCAACCGCTGAGAGAATATGCGCACGCTGTTCCTCGGTGAAGCCGGAGGCAGCTCCAAGACGGCTTATCTCGACGGCGGCGGGGCTTTCCGGGTACTCGCTTCCAAGCACGGCGGCAATATGCTCGAATATTCTGCGCTGCTGAGCCGTGAAGACCGCGCCGCCTCCGCTCGAGCCAAGCAGCGCCCCGAGCGCCCGGCAGACCGTCTGAAGCGGAATGCCGCCGGTCTCCTTTTCGAAAATCAGCCGGAATACCCTGCCGACCTCCTCGGTGTACCTGCTGTTTTCCGTGAGCGCGCGGAATACCCTCCGCATTTCCGCTGAACGTATCATGCGGACGTTCTCCTGAGACGCCCTGCGGATATTTTCCGGAAATACAGAGCCGGGCTGATATCTTTCAATCAGCCTGTCGGTATGTGAAAATGAACAGAGACGAAATATCATCTGCGCCGTGAAATTGTTCACCGTAACGTGCGTATTGCTCACCGGAGCAGTCTGCGGCTGTTCGAGCATATAGAACAGTCCTAGCCGCTCCCACAGCGAAACGATACGCGGGACCGCGCGATTTCCCACTTCGTCGGCGAAGTCCCCGGAAACGCTCATCGGAACGCAGAGCGGAGCAATTCCATGAAGCACGCTCATCGGCTCCAGACCGCTGATATTCCTTGCAGCAGTGATACTTTCCACTAAGCATGCTCCTTTCCTTACATTATCGTGACGATATCTCCGTGCACCAGCTCGACCGTTGTAAGTGCCACGCTGCCGCTCATAGCGTCCAGCGTGCCGTAGTCTATCTTCACCGGCATTGCGTCAAGCACCGTCCATATCTTGACTGGCTTTCCGGCGCTGTCCATCATCGTTATCACCATAGGGTACCTGACGTGCGACCCGGCTCTCACCATATCAAACCACAGCGCCAGCGGTTCCAGCGTTGCAGTTCCACGCTGAAGAACTATCCTTCCGTACCTCAGCCCTTTCGGTAGGTACACCGGCCGGAACGTTCCGCCCTCGATATACTCCTCGCACTCAAGCTCGGCATTCAGCCCGGAAACCGCTGAGAAATTCCCGGTCAGCTCAATGGGAGCGATTATAACTTTGAAATTCCCGCCGGTGTGTCTGCTCTCCATTAGCCGCCCCCTTACTTCTCAAACAGGTTCTTCTTTTCCTTCTGCCCGCTGAGCTTCTTGTTTATCTGAGACACCTCCGTGCACCATCTGCGGCGCTCGCGGTGTTCCAGGGTCATCAGCTCGTCGTGGCTCCAGTGAAGGTAATACCCCAGAAACGTCATTTCCTCATAGAGCTTGTCTTGGGGATACAGCGACAGCTCTACTTTTCTAAAAAATCCAACGGAAGGTCGAATTCCTTATTGCAGTGCGGGCAGACGACCTTGTACGCCGGTACCTCCTGCATGTTTATGCGCTGGTAGAGATCTTGCAGATACGCCATGTCGATGGTGAACAGGTTCTCGATTACGCGGTTGTTTATCGCCTGCAATGTTCCCAGCTTCGTTACCACGCGGGAAAGCAGTATCACCGTCAGGTACCCCGGGTTCTGCTGAACTCTGGGATCCCTCAGCGGCATTATTTCATCAGCGGCAGTCGCCAGCCTCATGACGCCGCGCTTGTGCACCTCGCCGTTCTGGTCGACATACCCTCTGGGGAGTTCAAATTCAAATTCTGTCTGAAAGCTCATTTTTTCCTCCGGCCTGAAAAAACCAGATATCGCCATCGGCTCAACGGTTGCACCGAAGAACCGACGGCGGTTCTGTTTTCAGTTACTGTTTATCAGTTCTCAGACGGTGTTGCGGAGTCCATTGATCCGCCGTCTATTCTGTTTACGCCCTCGTGGCATATCTCCAGAGTCTCGATAGCTACCTCGCCGCCGAGACCGTTGAGGTCAGGCGCGGTGTAATGCGTGGGCCATGCATTGATTATCTCCCAGCTCGGGCCCTCTGCTCCGGTGTCGTCCAGGAGCTTTATTGTGATGGTCTTGCGCTCGATACCGGTCGGACCGGAGGTGTTGTCGGAAGCCACGGTGTGCAGCCACTCCATCATCTCCAGCGAACCTACTACGCCCCATTTCAGCGTAATGTTGCCGTATTTCGTCAGACCTGCGAGCTTTCTGGGGGTGGTGCGTACTTCGTTGCCCTCTCTGTACTCGATAACGTCAACAGAGATGTCTGCGCCAGATACTTCGCTGAAGCCGGCAGCCTCGGTGCCGTTGAACTCCACCTTGTATCTGAAATTCTTGAACGGATATCTAATTTCCGGCATTTACTCTCATTCCTTTCCTACAAAAATCAACCGTTGCTCTCGCTGGTGTACTGACCGATTCTGAATACGACGAACTCAGCGGGCTTTACGGGAGCTACGCCGATAACGCAGATCAGTCTGCCGTTGTCGATGTCGTCCTGGGTCATGGTGTTCCTGCCGATATCAACAAAGAACGCCTCGGAGGGGGAAGTGCCTGCCAGCGCTCCGCTTCTCCATGTGCTTGCGAGGAACATCTCCACCGTCCTCTTTACTCTGCCCCACAGAGCCTCGGTGTTCGGCTCGAACACTACCCAGTTGGTGTTTGCACGAATGGATTCCTCAAGGTAAATGAACAGGCGGCGTACGTTGACGTACTTCCAGGTCGCGTTGGAGGAAGCGGTTCTCGCGCCCCAGATCCTGATACCCCTGCCCGGGAAGGAGCGGATAAGGTTCACGCCCTTCGGGTTGAGCAGATCCTGCTCGGCGGTGTTGTAGCTGCTTGCAAGTCCGGTGCAGGAACGTACGACCTCGTTTGCGGGAGCCTTGTGGACTCCGACGGTGTTGTCAGTGCGCGCGTAAACGCCAAGCACTGAGCCGGAAGGCGGCGCGAACACGTTCTTCTTTGAGAGCGGGTCGAAAATCTGAATCCACGGGTGATAGAACGCAGCGTAGCTTGAATCGAACATGTCGCGATATTCGAGCAGCTCATCTGTTTTCTTTCTGTCCTTCGGCATGTCGAGAACTGCAAAGCGGCTCTTCATGTTCTCGCAGTGCGCGATAAGGGACATCTGAACCTCAGGTATCGTGATACCCGGAACGGACATTATGCTTACGTCGGAGTTCTCGATGAACGCCTGTATGCCTGTTCTTCTGCCGGGGCCGCCGTCCTTGCCGATGTAGTCGGAAGCCGCTACGGAATCCGCATTGCCGTCGGTTCCGCCTATGAGCTGGAGTATCATAGCGTCGCCCTTGCCGCCTACCGCGTCAAACGGAGCTACGATACCGGAAACCGCTGCGGGAGCCGCGTCCTTCTTTTCCTTGTCCTTTACCTCGGGAACCATGGGCTTCGCCGGCTTAGCGGAGACTTCAACGGTCACGAGCTCGCTTCTGGACATTCTGGAACATATGTAGTCCGCAGATTCGGTGTTGAGGGATACGAACAGGTAATCCTCCTTGACGTCGCCGTACTTTACGGAAACGTCTATCTCGCTGGATTTGATGAACTTTGTGGGCACAAGGTTCTTGTCGATGATGGAGGGGCTGACGGGATTCTCAAATGAGATCGTCTTTTCCTCAATGGCGGTGATGCGGTTATAAACGGAGGTCTTGCCGTCCGCAAACTCGACTACGTCGCCGATGTTGAAGCCGTCAACGCTTCTTACAGTCGCGCTGTTTCCCTCGACCTCGTAGACCTGCGTCTTTACGCGGGATACGGGGGATACGGTCACTTTGATACGATTGCCCCACTCGCCGGGATTCCTTGCGGTGAAGCTCAGTATGGAATCGCTCTTTGTGGAAGCGCACTTTGCGTCATCCGGGCAGACTCTCATAACAAAAGCCCTGGAGCCTCCGTTGATGAAAAAGTGCTCGACCGCATACGGCAGGAATCTCTTGTCGCCGTACTTCGTCTCGGAAAGATAACCGCCGAAAATGCGAACATAGTCGCTGAAGCTTGTTACAAGCTGCGGCTTTCCGATAACGTCGCCCTTCTCTGCAAGACCTACAAAGCCTGCCGTGCTTGTTCCAACGCCTTCCATGGGAACTGCGCCGGACTCGTATTCCTCAACATACACACCTGGGGATAAATACTCTGGCATAACTTGTTTCTGATCTCCATTCCAGCTTTCCGGCTTTCGCGGGCTGCAAGAAGATCAGTGCCTCCTCTCAAATAAATTTTGTGAAGTCCGCCGGACAGCAGATCTTCGTTTATAGTAGATCCTGTCGGATAAACTAACCTGTGTCATTCGCCGAAAACAAGGTCGGCGTACTGTTTAAGATCCTCGCGCAGCACCACCGTGTTGTTCTTGCGCTGCTCGTTGACTATTCCGGTCAGCAGATGGCGCATTCCTATCGGAGAGCCCTCTGAAGCCGCAAGAAACGCCGCATGTATCACGCAGTTCTTGATATTTCCTCCAGCCATCTTGAAGTTCTCAGCGAGGAAATCGTAGTCGATGTTCTCCGTCGGAGCCTTCGCGTCCAGCATTTTGCGCCAGAGCAGCTTCCGCGTGGGGGCGTCCGGAAACGGAAACGCGACCACAAAGCTTATCCTTCGCATGAACGCCTCGTCGATATTCTGAAGGAGATTCGTTGCCATCAGCACAACGCCGTCGTATTCCTCCATCTGCTGGAGCAGATACGCGGTCTCTATGTTCGCATGTCGGTCGTGGGAGTCCTTGACCTCGGAGCGCTTGCCGAAAAGTGCGTCGGTCTCGTCAAAGAACAGCACGCAGTTTGCGTTTTTTGCTTCGGTAAAAACCCGCCGTAGATTCTTCTCGGTCTCGCCGATGTACTTGCTGACTATCTGAGAAAGCTGCACCTTGAAAAGCTGCATATGAAGCTGATTCGTTATGACCTGCGCCGCCATCGTCTTTCCCGTGCCGGGAGGCCCGGAAAACAGCACCGACAGTCCCCTGCCGTAAGCCGCCTTTTTCGAGAATCCCCACTCCGTGTAGACCTTATGGCGGTACTTCACGTGGGTCAGCGCGCTTTTCAGCAGCTTTATCTCGGACTCCGGGAGCACAAGATCCTCCCAGGAATAAGCGGGCTTTATAGGCGTGGCGAGCGTATTCAGCCCTACCACCACCTGAGCGTAGCAGCATTCGTGCAGCAGCTCCGGAGTTACTCCTCCTCGGGAAAGCTCCCTGGCACGGTTCGCCGCCGCGGCTATCTGTCCCGGGGTAAACCGGAACTTCGCCGCCATCTCCGCCGGGTCGACGCTTTCGGAAAGCTCCAGACCGGACAGCGCGTGCCGCCACAGTGTGAGCCGCTGATCCTCGTCGGTATCAGGAATCTCCAGCGTTAGCAGAAGCGTGCCCGCGCCGGGAATTTCAGTCTGCCAGCGTCGCTGCGTGGTTATGAATATATGAGTACCGAAGAAGCGCCCGCTGTCTGAAAGCTCCGATGAGAGTTCAGCCAGCTTCGCGCGGTTTTCTTCCTCAAGAAACTGCTCAAAATCGGTAATGCAGAGTACCGCCCCCCTCGGGGCAGCCTCGCAGACCGCCCGCCGGAACGCCTCCGCCGTATCCTCCGCTGAGATAAGCTCCGCAGCCGGAACGAACGCAACGCTCTCGCCGCACCTCCGTGCGCAGTGCTTTATCAGGAACTTCCTGCCGCTGCCGCGCTTACCGCACAGGCATATCACTGCGGGTGCGCCGTTCAGCGAACGCTCCGCCGCTGCCGCCGCCTGCTCCGCGATTTCCGCCATTATGTATGCCTGCCCGGGATCCTCCTGCGGAAAATACACGGGATACGCGCACTCCCCGCCTGTAAGGTACCGGATAATTGGCTCAGAAAGCTGGAGCTGCCGGGTGCAGAGGGTGCCCTCTACGGGGGCGCAGATGTACTTCATCAGCGCGTCCTGCTCTGAAAAATAGCGGTAGTAATCCGCTATGCGCCTGCCCGGCTCCGACCACAGACGTATCATCGTGTCGGCTGTCGGGAGCTTTTTCGAGATATCGTCCTGTAGGAATGCAAACAGCTTCTCGTAACGGCGCTCCACATCGCAGCAAAGCAGCGTAAGCACCGTCAGGAAGCGGAATCTGTCCGTTCTGAACGCGTTTTCAACTCCGAAAACCGGAAATCCGCAGTCGTCCGGAGTCGCAAGAACCCTTCCGAAAAAGTACTCCATGGTCATTTCGATTTCGGAGGTCTCATCGTCGCTCAGGCTCTCCCATGCAGTTCCGCCGGAAGCCCGGAGCAGTCCCTTTTCGAACTCCTCCCGGGTAACGACAACCCCGAGCATGCCCTGCATGCTGTTTTCCGGGCTGACCCAGTAGTGATATTTGTAGATGTAATATATGTGAAGATCGAGGACGTCCGCAAAGCAGTCCAGAAGCTCGTTCTGGCTTGCAAAGCGTATCCCCGCTCTGGAATAATCAAAGCTCATCAGTACCTCCGCAGAACCTTACGCGTTCCCAGTATCGGCAGACTGTATTTCCGCTCAGCCGCAGAAGCGATATCGCGGTTTCTCCGGCGGTCAGCGGGTCAAAGACCTCGGTGCCGCAGCGGAACACAACGCGTCCTTCCGTCAGCAGAAAGCACCCGAGCGCGGTCTCAGCGTTTAGCTGGTTCAGCGTTTTCAGGCAGCCTCCGGATATCCACGGGAACTGCGCACAGCAAATCAGTGCGTTATTTTCAGCGCTCAGCAGAGTGCGCCACCGGCGCTGTCCGCTGCTCATGGTAAACTGAAACGCGCCGTATTCCTCGATGAAATTCAGACCTCGCTGCAAAAGCTCGCTTCTTACAATTTCGGAATAATCCATTACTGGCTCCCTGCTGAGATGTCATTTATGTTGGTCGGCGTTATAAGCTGACCCGAAAATACCGGCTGTCGGAACTCAAGACCCGCCGGAACCTGCTCGAATGAGTTTTCCGGAGATTGTTCAGAAAAACGCATTTCATGGTTAGAGGTAACGTGGAACTCGCAGCCCGTAAGTCTGAGCAGGATCTGATTTCCAGCGCTCAGAAGCTGTTCGAGAGGCACTCCCAGCAGCGATTCGCTCAGCGAATGCTCTGCCGCGGAGGCCGCCGCAGACAGGATCTCCGGGCAAAACACAGCCTGGCGGCTATGATTTTGTGGTTTTTTCTGGTGCGCCGGTTTCCGGCTGGTTTGCTTCGTTTTGCCGAGCTGTTCCATTTTCGTCTCCTCTCAGACCTGAAAAGAAGTCGGCGACCGCTGAAGCGGCTTCGAATGAGGCTTTGCGGCGCTTATCGTCATCGGGCGGAGTTCCCTCCATGAGCTCCTCCGCCTCGCGGAGCGCCTGCTCGGCAAATCCGTCGGAGCTGAACAGTTTTTCGGCTTCACGCACGTTGCTGTTGATCTCGTTCAGCTTTGTGAGGAAGTTCCGCTGCTGCTCCTCTTTTCTGCGAAGCACGGCGGTATGCTTTATCACTGCCGACCTGAGAAGCCGTGCTGCGTTCTCAGATTTCGGATTTTTTGAGTTCTCAAGCTCCTTCAGACGGCTCTTGCAGGACAGTAGAAGCCGCTTATCATCGTCGGTCTGCAAAAACGGAAACGCCATTTTCAGCGTGTCGATATTGCGCATTTCCAACGGTGTATCTGACCTCTGATCACTGCAATTCGCAAGATTCCTAAACAGCTCAAGTATCCTTGTGCTTCCACGGAGCGCGTCCGTCACGAGGCTCACAGCAGACTGCGCGTCGCGGTTGAACATGACCCTCGCGGACGTGTTTCCAACGTGAAAATCGTTAGCGCTCCCGAGTAGTTTTTTCTGCCGTTCAGAGCCGTGAAAACTCCTGCCAAGCGCCCTTGAAAGGCAGACAGTAAACACCTGACATCCCTGCCCCGCCATAACTGCGTTGGCAAGCTTCCCACCACGGAACGCATACGACGAAAACTTGTCTGCAAAATGGCATTCATCTGATTCACGTTGCGAATCAGCAGCCACGGTCGACTCCCGATCATTAACTTTTCTGGAACCTAAACCGCCGCCTGTACTGGAATTCTCTCTGTCGGTACGCTGGAATTGTTCGCTGTTTCCCGCCATTTGTCTGGCGCGTTCTGTTCCCACGGCGTCAAACCGCTTTGCGAAACCGTCTGTCAGCATGTAAACCGGGTCAACGTGTTTTAATCCATAGGCTGCGGCAGGCAACTCATATTCGGTTTCGATGTTTTTTCGCGCCTGTTGGCTTTGTTTTTTTGCCGTTTTGACTTGTTTTTTCCTTTTAGAGTATGTATACCCTGTCATTTTCCACCCCGGTCTGCAAATTTAATCAAAGGCAAATTCACAATGGTCATGAAACTTGTGCATATTATACCAGGAAAAAACCGGGTTTTCAATATATTTTGCACGAATAACCTCCCATGCGTAACCAAAAATCGTCAGACTACTTGGCACTTTGGACCAACGCTTATATGTGCTAATCTATATGAAAATACCGAAAGTACTTGACAAACTATAGACAATGTGATATAATCTGTTTAAGAGAAGCGGATCGGCTGTCTGCTTCATATCATTTTTACTTTTCTTTCTTTTGATTTCTGTTATCCGTACCAGACAGTAATAATCCAAAGAAAGGCAGATCTAAATTTTACCAGCGAAAACACAGCTCTTGCTATCGACCTTACTCAAGCGATACTGGAGCAATTCTGGCAGCAGGATACGAGTCTGCTGCTGAAATACATAGACGAGGACTTCAGTCTGACTGACGCCCTTAACCATTCTATTATTCAGGGACAGCAGCAAGTATGCAATTTCATACCAACTGCGATCAGCGGCATTATCAAAAGCACGCTGACTGATAAAATGTTCATTATTGCGCAGAACTGCGGCAGCGCGTGCACTGTCATCGGAAAGTACACGCTCTCTCCCATCTCCGATTCTGACGACATGGTGTACATGAAACAGTATTGCGTGTTCATATGGGAGCTTTCCGGGCTGGGTGAACTTAAGCTCAAGCACATCGGCGTAACCAAGCCTGACAGCATGTCCGAGTCTGTCTACGGGAATGCGTTTAATTCAGCGATGATCCCGGCTGGTTCGGCGCTGAACCAGCAGAACTGTTCTTCCGACAGAATGATCATCACGGACACCGACGACTGCACCCGATTCATTCCAAGAAACGACATACTTTACGCTACGTCAGACGGTCGCAACTGCCAGATTTGCTGCTTCTCCGGAATAATCAACGCCAGGATAAACATTTCATCATTCGTTGAAAAAGCCGGCGGGAGATTTGTCCTCATACACAGATGTTATGCGATAAATCTTGATCATATCACACTTTTGAAGCCGTACTGCGTCGTAATGTCAAACGGCAGCGAGCTCCCTGTTCCAGTAAAGCGATACAACGAGATAAAACAGCGGCTCACTGAATTATTTTCAAACAAATAAAAAAGCGGTCACGACTTGTGACCGTTTTTTACTTACTAAATGTCACCTCTAAATAAAGATTTCCCCCCGCCGTGCGGCAGGGGGAAATCTTTATTTAGTATGATTCAGGTTGAAGTTGCAATTCTCATGGAACTGCTTGCTCTCTTTGACACCCTTTCCGTTCTTGCGGTCGGCAGGGTGAAGCTCGTTATGCAGATGAATGTCCTTTTCGGTTTTTCCGCCGCGGACAAGGTCTGCGTCTTTCTTCAACGTATGATTCTTGTTGTCACTCATGTTTCAGACCGACAGGATCAAACGCAGCCCTGAGCCTTCATAGCCTCTGCAACCTTCAGGAAGCCCGCGATGTTCGCGCCTGCCATGTAGTTGCCGGGCATGCCATACTCCTTAGCAGCCTCGTCGCAGCTCTTGAAGATGGAAACCATGATATTGTGGAGCTTCTCGTCAACTTCCTCGAATGTCCAGCTATATCTGATGGAGTTCTGGCTCATCTCAAGACCGGAAGTAGCAACGCCGCCTGCGTTTGCAGCCTTTGCGGGACCGTAGAGCATCTTGTTATCGAAGTAAACTTCAATAGCCTCAGGAGTAGAAGGCATGTTAGCGCCCTCTGCTACTGCATATACGCCGTTTGCAGCGAGGTTCTTAGCGAAGTCGCCGTTGATCTCGTTCTGGGTTGCGCAGGGCA
>ERZ835541.2913-NODE-2913-length-12830-cov-3.071703_pt1 | contig 12830 bp, 9 predicted proteins | sample MGYA00519945_ERZ835541 | MGnify/ENA primary metagenome ERZ835541 (study PRJEB31850, sample SAMEA3708780) | human gut metagenome | biome: human gut; feature: human-associated habitat; material: faeces | place: China | collected 2014 ...
GTAGAAGGACAGGGGATTATTCTTCGGACACGGGTTCGATTCCCGTCTGGTCCATCTTAAAAAGCGCCATGCAGGGCGCTTTTTTTATGGGAAAATGCGGAATCTTTACATCTCCCTGACTTGCAATTCACACTGCCATTTCCTATAATAAGAGCAAAATCACAGCAGAAACGGAAGAGATGAGGATCGAAGAATGTCTGTAGAAAAGAGACAAAAAGAACAGGAAAAGACCTCCATGGTCGTGGAGGGATTTTTATTTGCAAATGAGGCGGAAGCCGCGCAGGCGAGAAAAGAGGCGGAGGGCGTGAAATACGTCAAGGAGAAAGCCCAGATGGACGACCCTGAGATGGTACTCCGCATTTATAATAAAATGATACAGCAGCGGCTGTTTGACACGGCAGTCGGCTATTCTTATCTGAAGGATCTGCAGGAGTATCTGCAGTCGATTCCGTTTATCCGGAAGGAAGATATTTTCCCGATTCCGGTGCAGCATCCGCAGGTGGAGGAGAGTCTCCGCAAGGCGAAGCGCGCGTCGGCACCAAAGCCGAAGACGCAGACCGTGGTAAAAAATGCGGACTACAGGAGACGCTACCGCATTGTGCGCTGGATCGCCTTTATTCTGGCAGTATGTGTTGTGGCGATGTTTGCAATTACGGCGACGACCAATAATACGACGGTGTTAAACTACGAGAATCAGCTGATCAACAAATACGAGGCGTGGGAGGAGCGGCTCGACCAGAGGCAGGAAGCGATCGAGGCGAAGGAAAAAGAGCTTGGAATCATGCCGGAATAGAGCGGAAAATACACAGATTTTTCATAAGTAGCTGTTAGAATGACGATAAAAAGCGGAAAGGATACGGGAACATGGATAAGATCAGAATTCTGGTGGTGGATGATGAGAGCAGAATGCGCAAGCTGGTGCGGGATTTCCTTGTGAGAGAGGGATACGAGGTGCTTGAGGCGGGAGACGGCATGGAAGCGATGGACATTTTCTATGAAGATAAGGAGATTGCCCTTGTGATCCTTGATGTGATGATGCCAAAGCTGGATGGAATCAGGGCAACTCTGAAGATCAGGGAGACGAACAGTGTACCGATCATTATTCTTTCTGCAAAATCAGAAGATGCAGATAAGATCCTTGGATTAAATGTAGGAGCAGATGATTATGTGACAAAACCTTTTAATCCGCTGGAACTGGTGGCAAGGGTGAAATCACAGCTTCGAAGATATACAAGGCTGGGAGCAGCAATACCTGTGGAGAATGCTCATATCTACGAGACAGGAGGTCTGAGCATAAACGATGACCTGAAGGAAGTCAGGGTGGACGGTGATGTGGTGAAGCTGACACCCATTGAGTACAATATCCTGCTTCTGCTGATGAAGAATCAGGGAAGGGTATTTTCCATTAATCAGATCTACGAAAACATCTGGAATGAGGAAGCAGTTGCAGCAGATAATACAGTGGCAGTGCATATCCGGCATATCAGAGAAAAAATTGAAATTAATCCAAGGGAGCCAAGATACCTGAAGGTTGTGTGGGGACTTGGGTATAAAATTGAAAAAATTTAACCGAATCAAGTAGCGAAGCGGATGATTTTATCCGCTTGACCTAAATCAAGTAACGGAGCGAATGCAAAGGAAAGGGACAAAATTATGAAGGGAAAAGGATACAGGAGCAATGTTGCCAAGGCGGTCTGGATCGTGATCGTACATCTGGCGGCTGTGGCAGCTGTGATATGTGCAGCATTTTTTGTAATGATTTATCAGACGGGAATCCGTCTGGATGACAGAGGGAAAAGTTACATTCAGTCAGAGGGATTCAGGGAGCGTCTGAATTCCAGAGGTACGGATATTCTGGAAAGTCTGTCAGCAAAAGAGGATATAAATTACCTTACAAATGCAGGTTCATCGGCAGTGATCGATCTGGCAGAATTTAAGGAAAAGGAAATCAACCGTGATTCGTTGAGTGAGCTTTCTTTTAAAAATACATCTGGCGTGGCATATTCGGTAAAAGATCTGCTGGAGTGGGCGCAGGACTGGACCGGAGTTGGAGAGGGATATGATGATGTAAGCCTCGACGATGCAGGGCAGTTTATCCAGTGTAAGGCCTCGGATGGCAGCAGTTATTATTTTTCCTTAAGTGATTTTAAGAAACTGGTGACAGATGGAACATTAAAGGTTGATTACGATCAGGATATCATGGAAGAGTATGATGATTCCTATGAGACAAAATTTGCAGAAAAAACAGAAAATCAGAAAATAGATGCTGCCATTGAACTGGGCTACTGGAGCGATTCGGATAGCCGAAGTCTGGGAAGTATTACAGATAAAGAACATAATACAGAATATCCGGAGTTTTATTTCTGTGAGATAGAGGAATTTACAGAGAAATTCAAGCCTCAGGGTGCGGAAAGTCTTCCGGATGCAGTCAATTCCAGTACGGAATGGAATGGAAAACTTGAGGATGCCTATAATGAGCTGGCCAAGGTCCTGGACTGTATCAGAGCTGTTCAGGATGATATAAATGTCAGTGACTGTGCCATATCACTTACGTCTGTATACCATACGTCCGGAGACTATGAGGAAGGGAGTACCAATCTCACATATCTTTTCGCAGATAAAGAGAAAAAGACAATCTATACAAACAGAAAAGCATACAGCAGCTATTCACAGCTGGAGCAGAACCTTGAGACAATATTTAAAGAAAAAGCATATGCAGTTGTTTACCCGGAATTAAGTAAGTGTGTGACAAATATTCCGGATGCAGATCTGCAGGTGTGGAATCATACCATTGATCAGAGCTTTGACACAAAGGATTTTGTGTTTGCAGTTTCGGTTGATACGAAATTTTCTGTGGCAGATTCCATGGCTGATGAGGCAGAGAACTATGAGAAATATTCAAAGCTTATGTTTCCGATGCTGGCAGGAGCGGTCTTCGGAAGTGTGCTCTGGCTGATCGGTATGGTGTGGCTGACTGTGACAGCAGGAAGGAAACCGAAGGATGAAGAAATCCATCTGAATGGATTTGACAGATGGTATACAGAAATTGCGGCAGGAGCAGTGATCGGTATATGGCTGGCAGGAACGATCATATCGGGAACGTTGATCGCCAACTCATCATTGGGTTACAGTCATGCGGTGGTGACAGTGATTGTTACCTGTCTCATATGTGGAACTTATACAATGGCATGGTTTCTGCTCGGGTATCTCAGTCTGATAAGAAGAATAAAAGCAGGTACCTTATGGAAAAACAGTCTGATTAGAACAGTTCTGAAATGGATTGGAAAATGCAGTGGGAAGCTTTCCGATTTTGCCAGAGCTTTTTCCAGAAATACAGCAGAAAAAATAAAAGTTCTGCTTGTGGGAGGAGCATTTTTATTCTTGCAGTTCCTGATCATTGGTTGCGGATTCACAGGTGCAGGAGTATTCCTGATGATATTACTGATTGTAGATGCGGCTGCTGTGATTTTTATCATCAGAAAAGCGGATGGGCTGGATCTTATTATGGATGGTCTGAAGAAAATAAGCGATGGAGAACTGCAATATAAGATCAAAACAGATACACTTACAGGAAAACAGAAGGTGATGGCAGAATATATTAACAATATTGGCAGTGGTCTGGATGCTGCTGTGGAGAACAGCCTGAAAAAGGAAAGAATGCAGACAGAGCTGATCACAAATGTTTCCCATGACCTGAAAACGCCTCTGACTTCCATTATTAATTATGTAGATCTGATGAAACGGGAAAATCCGACAGATCCGAAAATACAGGAATACTTACGCATCCTGGATGAGAAATCCCAGAGACTGAAGGTGCTCACAGAGGATGTGGTAGAGGCATCCAAGGCAAGCACCGGAAACATCAAGCTGGAGATGAATGATATTGATTTTGTGGAAATGGTGCAGCAGGTGATCGGAGAATTTGAAGAGAAATTCCAGGAGAAGAACCTGACTATGATGGTACATTTCACAGACGAACCGTCCATTATCTACGCAGACGGTCAGAGAATGTGGCGTGTTCTGGAAAACGTATTCGGCAATGTTGTGAAGTACGCAATGGAGGGCACCAGAGTTTACGCAGAGATCAGCAACAGAAATAAAAAAGTAACCTTTTCCCTGAAAAATATTTCAGCACAGCCTTTGAATATCTCTGCGGATGAACTGACAGAACGGTTTATCAGAGGAGATGTGGCGAGAAATACAGAAGGAAGCGGACTGGGACTCTCTATCGCAAAGAGCCTGACAGAGCTGCAGGGCGGTGAGTTTAAGCTGTATCTGGATGGGGATCTGTTTAAGGTAATGATCACATTTGTAGCAAAGAATTACAGTAAATAATATAACGTAGAACAAAGATAAGGCATAGGGCAGTTTATAAAAAACTGTTTTATGCCTTATACTTTTGGCTTGTTATAATAATAGAAAAGAAGTATATTAAAAAATCATAGCGACATAAGAAAAGAGGACATAAAAAATGAATTACAGTTTTAACAGCAGAGTCAGATACAGTGAGACAGGTGAGAACGGCAAACTGACATTACCGGGTGTTTTGAATTATTTTCAGGATTGCTGTACATTTCATGCGGAGTCGGTCGGGCTTGGAGGAGACGTGCTGAAGGCAAGAGACAGAGCGTGGGTTCTTTCTTCCTGGCAGGTAATTGTGGATGAATATCCTGCTATGGGAACGGAAATCAGGATCACGACAGCACCTTATGATTTCAAAGGATTCATGGGTATGCGTAATTTCACCATAGAAACAATGGATGGGAAGAAGCTTGCCTGGGCGAACTCCAACTGGACACATCTGGCCATCAGTACAGGGATTCCGGTGAGACTGACACCTGCAGATACAGACAATTACATACTCGGCGAAAAGCTGGAAATGGATTATGCACCGAGGAAAATCAAACTTCCGGATGACATGACTTCACAGGAATCATTCACAGTGCAGAAGCATCATCTTGACACTAATCATCATGTAAACAACTGTCAGTATATCTGTATGGCAGAAGATTTCCTGCCGGAAGATTTCAAAGTATACCAGATGCGTGCAGAGTATAAGATGCAGGCAAAACTTGGAGATATAATCTGCCCGAAAGCAAAAGCAGAAACAGGAAAGGTGATTGTATCGCTTGATGATACAGACGGAAAAGCATACGCAATTATAGAATTTCAGCAAAAATAACGGTAAAAATCTTCTGAACAGGATGAATAGCAGGACAGAATTGACAAAGATATTTCGGAATTGATGTGTGGTTTTGTGAGAGATTTTTTGAATAAATTATTTACAAACAACAAGAAACAATATATAATACATTCATAAACAACAAGAAACAATATATTGTTAAAAACAAACAACATAAAACCACAAAAAGCGGAGGAGATATATATTATGAAAATTCTGGAATCTAAATTTGTACAGGGATTTATCAAAATGGCAAATGACGGTTATCTTCAGGGATGGCATGAGAGAAATGGCGGAAACTTAAGCTATCGTCTGAAACCGGAGGAAGTAGAGATGATTCGTCCCCGTCTGAATGCAACTGGAGAATGGATACCGATCGGGGTAGAGGTTCCGGGATTAGCAGGAGAGTTTTTCCTTGTAACGGGAAGCGGTAAATATTTCAGAAATATTATCGTGGATCCGGAAGTATGTCTTGCGATCATTGAACTGGATGAGACAGGAATGAATTACAGAATCCGCTGGGGCCTGGTTGAGGGCGGCAGACCTACCAGTGAGCTTCCGACTCATCTGATGAATCATGAAGTGAAGAAGAAACTGACAAACGGAAAACATCGTGTTATTTATCATGCACATACGACAAATACAATTGCTCTGACATTTGTTCTGCCACTGGATGATAAGATCTTTACAAGAGAGTTATGGGAATCTGCTACAGAGTGTCCGGTTGTATTCCCGGACGGCGTAGGTGTTGTCGGCTGGATGGTACCGGGTGGAAGAGAAATTGCCATAAAAACAGCAGAATTAATGAAGAAATATGATGTTGTTATCTGGGCACATCATGGAATGTTCTGCTCAGGTGAAGATTTTGACCTGACATTTGGTCTGCTCCATACGGTAGAAAAATCTGCAGAGATCCTGGTGAAGATTCTTTCTATGACTCCAAATAAACTTCAGACTATTACACCGGACAATTTCCGTTCACTTGCAAAAGATTTCAAGGTAAGTCTGCCTGAAGAGTTTTTGTATGAGAAACAGTAAAATAATCAACATACAAGTTGGTACATGTACCGTACAAGTGCTATAATACAGATATTAAGAGATTTTCCGGGTGGGATATGCAGAAAAAAGCCGGAACATCTGAAAGCTGTTGTAAAAGAATATCTGAAAAGCAAAAGGAGAGGTACGAATCATGCTGGAGAAATTAAAAGAGGAAGTTTACAAAGCAAACATGGATCTTCCAAAATACGGACTTGTTACATTTACATGGGGAAATGTAAGCGGAATCGACAGAGAATCAGGACTTTTTGTCATCAAACCAAGTGGGGTTGATTATGATCTGCTGACACCGGATGATATGGTTGTTGTAGACCTGAATGGAAATAAGGTAGAAGGAAAATACAATCCATCTTCTGATACAGCAACTCATGTAGAACTGTACAAAGCATTCCCGAATATCGGAGGAGTTGTACATACACATTCTTCATGGGCAACAAGCTGGGCACAGGCCGGAAGATCAATCCCATGTTATGGAACCACACATGCAGATTATATTTATGGTGAAGTTCCATGTGCACGCTGCCTGGAAGGCAAGGAATTTGAAGAATATGAGAAAAATACAGGACTTCTGATCGTAGACCTGTTTAAGGACAAAGATTATGAAGCAGTACCTGCAGTACTTTGCAAAAACCATGGACCATTTGCATGGGGTAAGGATGCTCATGAAGCAGTACATAATGCAGTTGTTCTTGAGGAAGTTGCCAAGATGGCATCCCGCTGTGAGCTGATCAATCCACAGGTAAAACCTGCACCACAGGATCTGCAGGATAAGCACTACTTCAGAAAACATGGTGCAAATGCATATTATGGACAGGGAAATAAATAATCACTGATCTGAAAATAAAAGATATGAATTTGTTAAAGATATAAAAAATCTCCCGGATAAGAGTAAGCGCTTCTCTTATCCGGGAGATTTTTTGTAGCAGAAGAAACAAGGAAAATTCTTCTGCCATATTGCAGAAAGTCCGGGCAATTTTCTGCAACTTTATCGAAGGAGGAGAACGTTTCAGGACAGACCGTTAGCATGAATGAAAAAGATGTCATGATCCTTGAAAGATAATAACAGCTGAACTTTAATATTGTATGGTTCGTTTAATTTGCAGTAAACGGGACAGCAACATTTTATTTTGCACCTTAACAATTACATATATTTACCTTATAATGAACTCATAAGAAAATGCAAGAAATTAGGTTGATATACCGGAATAGTAACAGTAAGGATTTCAGACAACCGGAGGAAATGCATATGAAAGAGCAGCAGGAAAAAATAAGAGTATTAGATCCACATATAATACTGATATTATTTATATCAGCGTTTGTATTCGGCATAGGAATGTTGATGATTTTCCTGGAAAGAAAGGAAATAAGAACAGAGGGATATGAATTTATAATTTTTAGTGTGGAAATATTAATGTTGCTGTTAATCTTGTATTATATGAGAACTGTTGTGCTGAGCAGAGAAGGCTGTACGGTATCCTGGCTGTTTTGGAAGAGAAATTATAAATGGGAAGAGCTTGCTGTTATCAGAGAGGATGTCTGGTATACATATGGTAAGGGAGGGAGCATACGTTATCAGGGGATTGTATTTTCCAAATATGCAGTAAATAAGAAGAAAAAGAAATATACTACCAGGATGATCGTTGATGCGTTTCCGCTTTCAGATTGTTTTTACATTACTTTTGATGAACATGGCAATGTTTTTTCTTATAAATTAGAAAAAGGAAAAAAGCAAGTTATTAGAAAAATGTACGTAAATGTTCGTGAAAAAATGAAGGAATGGGGAGTGGAGGCAGAAAAAGGAGAGGGAATAAAAGAAGAAGAAAAACAAAGACAATATGATGAAATGATAGAATTGAGGAGGCAACAAAGAAAAAAAATTCAAAGCAAAGGAGCAGACTGTACAAATTTAAAAGAATATCAGCAAGAAGTAATAAAGATCAGAGATTTTTTGCAGATAACCATGGTAATACTTATTACGGTACTGCTTATTTGGACAGGGCTGTCTGCTGAAGAGGGAGAAAGAATTCCAATATTGATTCTTGAGTTTTTGATTGATGCACCATTATTGTTTTTCTCTTCAAAAGTCGTAACATTAAGTAAAGAAGGCTGCAAAATATCGTATCTGTTTTTCAAAAAAATGTATAAATGGGAAGAACTTGAAATTATACGTGAAGATTATTTTCCAAGTTTCCGAGACAGGAGAAGCAGAGGGATTGTTTTTTCTAAAAGAAAAAAGAATAAAGCGGGATATATATATACAACACGGGAAATTGTAGGATCAGGTCATATTTTAGAGTGTTTTTATATTGTTCTTGATGCAGATGGAAATATACATTTATATAAGCGTCTGGCAGCAAAGGATGGCAAAACAAAACTGAGAAAAGTAGCTGTAAATATTCCCCAAAAATTAGCGGAATGGGGAGTAGAAATGGAAAAAATGATGAAATATACAGGAGGAACTTATGATTTATAAGAAGATTGAAATTGCAGTAGACGGATATAAAGAAACTGCAGATTTATACACTTATTTTCTGGATAATTCCATTGAAATGCATATCAACAGAAAGCGTCCGGTAGTTGTGATCTGCCCGGGAGGCGGGTATGCTATGACTTCTGACAGAGAAGCAGAACCGATCGCCATGCAGTATCTGGTAAGGGGATATCATGCAGTGATCCTGCGCTATAGCGTAGAACCTGCCAGATATCCACTGGCACTCTTGCAGCTTGCGAAGTCTGTTGCTTTTTTAAGAAAAAATGCTGCAGAGTTTCATATTGATACGAATAAAATTGTTCTGCAGGGCTTTTCCGCAGGTGGTCATCTGGCAGCAAGTCTTGGCGTTTTCTGGAAGAAAGATTTTATTGCACAGACACTTGGGGTAACTTCTGATATGGTGAAACCAAATGGTATGATCTTAAGTTATCCGGTGATCACTTCCGGTGAGTTTGCACATACAGGTTCCTTTGAATGCTTGCTTGGAGAGGATTATAATGATCTTGATAAGAGAAAAGAACAGTCTCTGGAATTCCAGGTATCTAAAGATACACCAACCACATTCCTGTGGCATACAGTGACAGATGATTGTGTTCCTGTAGAGAATTCTCTGTTGTTCTTCAATGCGTTGCGCAAATTTGAAATTCCGGTAGAAATGCATCTTTATCCGGTTGGCGGACATGGTTTAAGTCTTGCAAACGAAGAGACAAGCCACGAAGACGGCGGCTGTGTACAGAAAGAATGCCAGTCCTGGATGGAACTGGCGTGCAAGTGGATGCAGAATATATAATACACGATAAAGAATCTGTCTGAGTGTATGTGAAATCGAGTTGGAATAAAATACATTCTGATCTATAGTGAACAGTAACGTAAAATAAGATAATAAAAAATAATAAGGCGGCATTGTGCCGCCTTTATTATTTATGTTATACTGAAATATAAAGCTAATGTCAGAGGATGATGAAAGTATAGTATATTTTTAATTTTCTTTAAAAAAATACTATCACAACAGAAATGGAGATTATATGATTGAGTTAGGAAAAAAACAGAAATTAACAGTAGTAAAGTCCGTAGATTTTGGTGTATATCTGGGTGAGGATATGCAGGCAGATGCAAAGAACCGTGTTCTTCTTCCGTCCAGACAGGTTCCGGAAGGAACAAAGGAAGGCGACAGCATTGAAGCATTTATCTACAAGGATTCTCAGGATCGTCTTATTGCAACAACAAAAGAACCGAAGCTTCAGGTAGGTCAGACAGCAGTTCTGAAAGTCTCTCAGGTAACAAGGATTGGTGCATTCCTTGACTGGGGACTGGAGAAAGACCTTCTGCTTCCATATCATGAGCAGACTCTGAAAGTAAGAGAGGGAGAAGATGTGCTGGTAGCACTCTATATTGACAAGAGCAGTCGTCTCTGCGCAACTATGAAGGTTTATCATTATCTTTCCACCAGAACTCCTTATGTAGTGGGAGATATGGTGAAAGGTCGTGTTTATGAGATCAGCGACAGATTCGGTGTATTTGTGGCAGTTGATGATAAATATTCTGCACTGATCCCTGCAAGAGAAGCCAAGGGAAAATACCGTCCGGGCAAGATTCTGGAACTGCGTGTCAGCGAAGTAAAAGAAGACGGAAAAATGAATGTCACAGACCGCCAGAAGGCATACCTGCAGATCAATGAGGATGCGGAGAATGTCCTTGAAGTAATCAATGAATTTGCAGGTGTTCTTCCATTTGATGACAAGGCATCACCGGAAGTGATCCAGCGAGAATTTGGTCTGAGTAAGGGAGCATTTAAACGTGCCATTGGCCATCTGATGAAGGAAGGCAAAGTAGAGATTAAGGACAAGAGAATCTACGCGAAATAGTAACAGACAAGCAAGTCCCCACCCAATGATTATTGCTTTTCGCAATTGAAGCATGGGACTTACCTGATTCAGTTAAATTTATAAAAATATGCTGCGATAAAATTGCAGATATTAGAACAGGAGAGAAATAGAGTTGGAGTTTACACATCTTCACGTCCATACAGAATACAGTCTGCTGGATGGTTCCAATAAGATAAAAGAATATGTAGCCCGTGTCAAAGAACTTGGCATGGACAGTGCGGCGATCACAGATCATGGAGTTATGTATGGTGTGATTGATTTTTATCGTGCAGCAAGAGCCGAGGGAATCAATCCGATTCTGGGATGTGAGGTTTATGTAGCCCCCGGCTCCCGATTTGACCGTGAAGCAGGAAGCGGCGAAGACAGATATTACCACCTGGTTCTTCTGGCAGAGAATAATCAGGGTTATGCAAATCTGATGAAAATTGTGTCCAAGGGTTTTACAGAAGGATTCTATTATAAACCGCGAGTAGATCTTGCGGTATTAAAAGAGTACCATGAAGGGATTATTGCCTTAAGTGCCTGCCTTGCAGGTGAGGTTGCCAGATATCTTCAGAGAGGCATGTATGAGGATGCAAAGGCAGCAGCTCTTCGTTATCAGGATATTTTTGGAAAAGGCAATTTCTTCCTGGAATTACAGGATCATGGAATTCCTGCGCAGAGACTGGTAAATCAGGAACTTCTCCGTATGCACGAAGAAACAGGGATTGACCTTGTGGCAACCAATGATGTGCATTATACAAGGGCGGAGGATGCTGATCCTCATGATATTCTTCTCTGTCTGCAGACAAACAAGAAACTGGCAGACGAGGACAGAATGCGTTATGAGGGCGGCCAGTATTATGTGAAATCCCCGGAAGAAATGGCAGAACTTTTCCCATATGCGTTGGAGGCCCTGGAGAATACTCATAAGATTGCACAGAGATGTCATGTTGAGATTGAATTTGGCGTGACCAAGCTTCCAAGATTCGATGTGCCGGATGGTCTTACATCCTGGGAATATCTGAACAAGCTATGCTTCGAGGGACTGGAGGAACGTTATCAGCCGGTTACAGAGGAATTAAAAGCTCGTCTGAATTACGAATTATCTACTATAAAAAATATGGGCTACGTGGATTACTTCCTTATAGTATGGGATTTTATTAAATATGCCCGCGATCATGACATTATGGTAGGACCGGGACGTGGCTCTGCAGCGGGAAGTCTGGTTGCTTATACCTTGGGCATCACACAGCTTGATCCTATTCGCTATGATCTGCTCTTTGAGCGATTTCTGAATCCGGAACGAGTATCTATGCCTGATATTGACGTTGACTTCTGCTTCGAAAGAAGGCAGGAGGTTATTGAATATGTCCGCCGTAAATATGGGGATGATTGTGTGGTTCAGATCGTTACTTTTGGTACGCTGGCAGCCCGTGGTGTGATCCGGGATGTGGGCCGTGTACTGGATATGCCTTATGCACAGGTGGATTCCATTGCGAAAATGATCCCGCAGGAATTAAATATTACTATAGATAAAGCCCTTACTATGAACCCTGAGCTGAAAAAAGCATATGAAGAACAGGATGAAATTCATTATCTGATCGATATGGCAAGACGTCTGGAGGGACTTCCCAGACATACCTCCATGCATGCGGCAGGTGTTGTTATCAGCCAGAAGGACGTATCAGAATATGTACCGCTTTCCAGAGCATCAGACGGGTCTATTGTCACTCAGTTTACCATGACAACACTGGAAGAATTGGGACTTTTAAAAATGGACTTCCTGGGACTTCGTACTCTGACTGTGATCCAGAATGCAGTAAAGCTGATCCAGAAGGATGCAGGAGTGACTCTAGATATGCAGAAGATTAATTATGATGATAAAAAGGTTTTGGATTCCCTTGGCACCGGTCGTTCTGATGGTGTATTTCAGCTTGAAAGTGCGGGAATGAAAAATTTCATGAAGGAATTGAAGCCTCAGAGTCTGGAAGATGTGATCGCAGGAATTTCTCTTTACCGTCCGGGCCCCATGGATTTTATCCCTCAGTATATCCGGGGCAAAAACCGTCCGGATACCATCCGTTACGACTGCCCTCAGCTAGAGCCAATCCTGAAGCCTACTTATGGGTGTATTGTCTATCAGGAACAGGTTATGCAGATCGTTCGTAACCTGGCAGGTTATACTCTGGGCCGAAGCGACCTGGTGCGCCGTGCAATGTCCAAAAAGAAGGCC
>ERZ835541.2914-NODE-2914-length-12829-cov-3.421794_pt1 | contig 12829 bp, 11 predicted proteins | sample MGYA00519945_ERZ835541 | MGnify/ENA primary metagenome ERZ835541 (study PRJEB31850, sample SAMEA3708780) | human gut metagenome | biome: human gut; feature: human-associated habitat; material: faeces | place: China | collected 2014 ...
CGGAACGTTTCGCAACGTCCCGTTACTATTGTCTCATGCCTGTCCATGCGCGGGGTGGTTTGACGCTTACGGAGGATATTTTTCTATGCATAGCGAAAGCTTTTTAGAACCACCGGCACCGCCGGTGGCTTTCTTTATGCAAAAACAGCACCCGCAGAACAAGCATTCTGCGGGTGCTGCGTTATAACGGGGCCGAGCGATTACTTCCCGTTTGCTTCCACATGGCCGGCGATGCGCTCGATCAGCGCGGCCAACTGCGCTCTGGTGGTAAAGCCGTTGGGCTGCATGTCGTTCTTGCCGTTTCCAAGGAAGATCTTCTCCTTGTAGCAGCACTGGAACGCGAGCTCCTCCTCGGCGGTCATTTCGGCCGCGTCGAAGAAGTTGACTCTCTCCTGCTGCTTCGGCACGCCGTAGGAGACCTTGATGCCGTCAAAGTACTTCAGGAGCATCACGGCCAGATCGCCGCGGCGGATCGGAGCGTTCGGCTCGAACGTATCAAGATCGATCATGCCGAGGCTCTGCGCCCAGTTGGCGGCGGAGGTGTACCAGTTAGCCTGCGCGCCGCCTGCGTACGCGGTGAGGTCGACCTTCGCGATACGCGCCAGAACCGTAACGACCATGGCCTGCGTCGTGTTCTGCTTCGGCGCAAAGCGGTTCGCGCTCACACCGACCATGTAGCCCTGCTCTGCTGCCCACATAACGTTGTCATAGAACCAGTCGGGCTTGTTGACGTCGACGAAGCGGCCCGTGCTCTGTGAGGGAGTCGCCGGGGTGGTGGGCTTGTTCGGCGATACGATGGGCGCGGAGCTGCTGCCCGGGTTGACCTTGATCTTCACGTTCGCTTCGTAGTTCTGCGTCGACTTCGTCATCGTGTTGTCCGAGTTACGGAACTCCGCCGCGATGGTGTGCTTGCCGTTGCCGTAGCGCTCAAACGTCTTGCGGTAGATGGTGATCTTGGTGCTGCCTTCCGAGGATTCATAGTCCTTGCCTTCCTTCAGAAGATCGCCGTCGATGAAGAACTTTACAAATTCCGCGTACGTATGGTCAACGCGGAAATCCTGCTCGTGGAACTTGCCCTTCCAGTCGTCAATGTCTCCATTTTCGCCCATGTCATAGACATAGTTGAGAATCGGGTGCTCGTTCTCCTGCTTGACATTCTGGTCCGTGTTTTCCGCGACCTCGATCGTGTACTCCTTGACAGAGTCAGAGGCGCCTTCCGCGCTGAACGAGGCCTTGATGGAGAATTTATACGTACCGGTCTTGGTGGGAACGCCGTAAATCTCGCCGGTATTTTCGTTGAGGCTGACGCCCTTCGGCAGCGATCCGGCGTCCACCGAGAAGGTGACCTTGCTCGCGTCGTCGTGGTTGTTGGTCTGCACCATGACCGAATACGGCACGTACTTTACGCCGTTCGGAACGCTTTCCGTCACGATCTCCGGAAGGATCGAGCCGGTCAGGTAAATGTACTTTGTTCCGGCGTTTGATACAACAGTCAGAACGCCGCTGATCTCTGTGGTTTTCAGATTTTCGGGCGCATCCTTCAGGCGCAGGCGGATCTTTGCCGCGCTCTTGATATCGCTGTCGCACGTATCAAAGTCGTTCAGCGCATCGCCGTCCTCGATCGTCCAGAAATCATCGAGCTTGAGGGTCTTCTGCGCCTCTTCATCCAGACTGACGCTCAGGCCGGTCAGCTCTTCTTTGCCGAGGTTTGCGAAGAAGATATCGTGGTAATCGTCCGCCGTGTTGAGATAGACCTCGCGCTTATCCTTGTCGGCGACCTCTTCGGTCTGAAGCTCGTCAAAGGACGGGCCGTTGACAAACAACGTCGCCGCCTCCTGCTGCGCCTGATAGGTGACCCAGTAGTTCTTGATGGACTTGTCCGCGCCGTCCTTGGCCGTGTACTGCACGGGGCTGGTCGTAAAGTCCACCACGCTCTGGCCGGAGGTCTGCTTCACAGCGCCCGCTTCGCCGACCGACTTCGCATAGGCCTGCACGCCGGAGCCGGTATAGAAGGTAGGCTTCAGCTGGCTCATGTCCAGAACCGCGTCGCCGCCCGGGAGCAGCAGGATCGTCTGGTAGCAGTTTTCGCTGCTGCTGTAAAGCGAGTCCGACGTCGGGGTCATGACGTAGTTACTGACATATCCGCTTTCAACTGCGGTGCTCTTCGCCTGGAAATAGGGGTCGCCGTCGTAGTATTCCTTTCTTTCCGTATCTGTGATAATTACCTGAATTGTATATTTCTGTCCGTCCTTGTCCGTAATTTCAAAGGTATGGCCTTTGCCGCTGTAATTTGCGGTATAGCCGTTCTCTCCGAACAGCTGGTCCTTGATATCCTCGCTGCCGCCATCGACAAACGCAGACTGAATATCCTCGACGCCGCTGTTCCCGATGAACTGCCTATAGTACTCCATCTTTAACGCATATTCCGCATCAGCAGAATTGCTGCCAGACTCGAGTCCAATGGTGACCTTTCCCGTTCCATCTGAGAACGTTGTCCAGCTATACCACGCGCTTACGCGCTCCCCGCCCTTTAAGACCGTGTAGCTGAAAGAACTAGAATTCCGGTCAATATAGATTTGAATATTAGATAGTTTTTTTACTCCACCATTTTCTGTGACAACGCAAATTTTATTGTATCCATCCTGCACCGTGAAGTCATAAGCATCGTCCACAGCAGTCGTTTCAATCTCCTTGCGGCTGCCTTCTGCTTCCTTTACAGAGGTGTACTGCCCATCGTACAGCTTCAGACTATCCGCTGCTAATGCAAATTTAGCACGCAGGCACAGGTTCTCCGTCTCTTTTGAATCCGTACGATAATCCACATTATATGCTGTATATGACCCATAGTTATAATCATTCCTTGACCAGGATTGGCGCTTATACTCCTGCTTCTGTCCATCCTCGTCAACGAAGAGAAGGGTCAGCTTGCTGAATACCTGTTCCTTTGCCACGACAACTCTGTACCGTGTATTGCCGTTCATGTCCAGCATTTTACCGGAGCCTGCAACCATATACCACGATGTATCCGTGCTGATCTTTTTTCATGGCGTCAGTACCCCCTACATTCCGTGGTTTTGAGCGTCATGGTTCTGGGTGGAACCACGCCGTTGATCCCCTTCTGCGCGTAGCCCATGGAGAGGAAGATGAACCGCAGCTCCAGCGTCGAGCTGATGCTGATGCAGGTGCCAAGCCTGCTCATCTGCATCAGATCCATCGCCCGCTCGGCGGCGTTGTTTCCCGTCTTGTAGTTCGTGATGTTCAGGGAAATGAGGTCTCCCGTCCGGCGCGCAAGCGTTTCTCCATCCACCAGCAGCAGGAAGATCCGCAGATAATCACGATAGGTCATGTCGTTCGGGTCATCCGACTTTGCCGCCTTTTTCGTTTCCGATGCAACCGCAGCCGCACCGTCGAGCTCGGCGAGCGCCTCTTCTCCTGCATTCATCAGATCATCAACCAGTCCTTCTCCACCGAAGGACCAATCCTTTCCTCCCGTCTTAAGGAACGGTACAGTTCCGCCGCTGCGCAGCTTGACAACGTCCAGGAACGACTCGCCCATCACAAAGCCCAGCCGCACCAGCGCGCCGACACCGAAGGCAAACGGACCCAGGAACGCCAGCGCGCTTTCAACGCCCGTCACAACGTTCTGTACTGTGGGAACCGAGTAGGAAGCAATGTAGTTCATCACCGTCCGCACCAGAAGCAGCAGCATCGCGACCGTCGTCAGATTTTCCGGCGCGGAGTCCTTGTTGCCGTGGAACAGGTATTCCAGCTCCGACTGGAAGAAGTAGTTTACGCGTGTATTCATCGGGATATTCGACATTGTGAGGTCATACGCGCCCGCCTCGTTGGGCGAGGTAAAATTGGAGAACATCTCCGTATCGTAGACCAGCAGCAGCGCCTTGTTACCGACCTTACCCGCGAAATTTGAGAAGCGGTCGAGCAGCGACGAGTCCATCATCTTGGTGACCGCATTCTGCGCGTTGTCGCCTTCCTCCCAGTTGGAGTCCATATCCAGCTCGACGGTTTCTTTGTCCCCACTGTCTCCCAACGCGCCCGGATATTGGGACGCGCCAGCCGTTTCCACGCTGAAGCCCTTTTTGATTTTCTCCTTGACGTTCTGCAAAAGCTTCTTCGCAACGGCCTTCGTGTTTTCGCCCTTGCTCCGGTCGCCGCTCTGCGAGAACATTTCCTTCAGTCTTGCGTAGAACTTCTCGGTGTCCCCCGAAAAGTCCCGGAAATACTTGAATTTTGTATGGTCGCCCTTTGTGGGCTTCTCGACCTTATCCGGCTTTTCCAAAGAGTCCTTCATCAGGCTGCTGAGATTTTCACTATCTGCATTGACGCTCGGGAAATTTTTCGGCGTGTAGTCCACCCGCTGGCCGTTTGAGCCGACGCCGCTTCCGATGGAAATACCCTTGAGCAGCTCGATGATGCTGTCGATATAGGGATTGTCCTCATCCACCATATCCTGCGCCATGTCCTCGATATCGTAATCCAAAAGCTCCCGGTACTTTTCAAGGCTCGTCTCCATGCCGGACGCCAGATTATTCGAGCAGCTTCCGCTGGTGAGCTTTTCGTCCAGCGACGCAAGCTTCTTCCGCAGCTCCTCCTTCTGTGCGTCGGCCTTTTGGCCGAGATCGACGAGGCTGGATATTTTCTTCTTGAACTCCTCAAACTGCTTGCAGTAGGTGTCGATCAACCGCTGCAGCTCCTTGATCTGATCCTTGAGCTTCTTGGTCTCCGCATTAATTTCCGAGCGCAGCCGCGCACGCTCCGAGGCGGCGTTTTCATCGTCGTCGGAAATACCGGCAAGCTCCGCTTCAAGGTCCTGAATTTTCTGCATCGTTTTCCGGATTTCCTTGAGCTGATTGTTAATCTCCCGGAAGGCCTTCTCCTCAGTCGGCGGATATCCGTCCGTCTCGTTCTCGATCTCCCGGAGCTTGTCGTAAAACGCCTTATAGGTCTCCTCCAGATTTTCGACCGTCTTGTCGATGGCGACCTTGTCCTTAATGGCCGACGCGTCCGCCTTCAGCTTTTCAAAGCTGTCAAGCCGCCCCAGAAGCTCCGTGGCAATCGCCACCGGCGCGCGGAATTTTGCGTAGTCCTCGATCTGGTTGCGCAGTACCTCCACGTCTCCCAGATTCTTTGTCACCGCCAGACTGGCCTCCGTGAGCTCTGAATCATAGAACAGCTCAAAAAAGCCAAGTCCGCCCTTGTCCTCCGGCCCCAGAACCGAGGCCTTGATATAATCCCGGAGCATCCCGTCTCCGCTGAGTTCATCATCATTTGCATACACGCCGAACAGGCCGTAGATGTCCTGCAGCAGCGCGTCATACTGCGTCAGCCACGCGTTCGCACCCATGCGGTTTCCGTCCTGCAGGGCGCTTCTTGCCGCGTAGCTTCTTGCCACGTCGACACAGGTTCCGCTGATGAGCAGCGCAGGAATCAGCAGCAGCGTCACCATGACGGTAACCGCGCCGCGGCAGTCTTTCAGAAACTTTCGCACCGCTCTCACCCCTTACCTTGCAAGAAAGTTGTCAGCTTGCCGATCACTTCTTTGACCCTGACAAACGCTTCACTTGTCGAGATCCCGAACCTCTGGTCGAGATATTTCACAAAATCCGCCGCAATATCCATGTTCCGCACGAACTCGTCGCCGTTCTGGACCACCGCGGTCGAGCTTGTCGTCAGGTCAATTGTATTGGGAAACTTTACAAACGAGAGGTCGATCGGAACATGGACCGTGTCAACTGCGGTCACCACGACCTCCTGATAGATGATGTAATTGTTGATCTGGCAGGTAACGCTCATGTCGCCCTGCCGGAGCATCAGGCCGTTTGCGGTGCTCTTCTGCACCACCAGCTCCGCGTCCGCGTCGTCCGCGCTTCCGAAAAGCACGGCGTAGACGTTTCTCGCGTCGTTCCGCCATTTATATCCGTCTGTTTCAAACGCGACCCAGGTATCGCTGCGCGCGGTTGCAATGCCCTCGGCGGCATACTGCGTGCCGCGCTGCAAAATCGTCCGGGTTGGAAGATAGACCGAAAGCAGGAACAGTCCTGCGAAAACCATCATGATAATCGGAAAGAGGATGGTCGCCTCCACGACAGCGTAAGCCCCTGACTTTCCGTTCAGCCATGCGTTCCATCTGCGCTTCATACGTTCCATCCCCTTTCCTGCATATCGTTTAGTTGATGACAGCCGTTTTACCGACAATCTTCTCCCAGAACTCCTGGAGCCAGGTGCTCAGCTGCTCCCAGAGAAGCGAGACAGCCAGAACCGCAACCAGAATCAGGAGCACCGCGACAACGACGCCGGACAGGCCGCGCTCGTCCTTCTTAAGGTCCCGGACAAACCCGGTAACGGCGAAGTAAGCAAGCATCGGCAGCTGCGAGATTTTTTCCAACATAATGCTTTCTCCTTTCTTTTTTATATATGTACATCGTTACCAGCCGGAAAAGCTGGTCGCGATCGGTACCATGATCATGACCAGAATGGACACAAAAATCAGCATGGTCGGGATCATCAGCTTGGAGTTTGCCTTTTCCGAGTCGCGCTTGGCAAAGTTGCGCCGCTCCGACCACATTTCCTTCGCCATCTCGCGCAGGAGCTTGCCGATCTCCGCATTGCCCTTCGACATGTTCTGCATAATGGCGGAGGCCAGCTTCGTCGTCTGCTTCGTGTTGCAGCGGTCGATAAACGTGCTGTAGGCCACCTCCGGCGCGACGGCGTTGTCCATCTCCTCGGAGACCTTTTGCATCTCCAGATATAGCTCGGCATTCGAGCTCTGCGCGGTCTGCCGCCAGGCCTTGTCCATGATCATGCCGGAGCTGACGAGCAGCGCGAGCTTGGAGACCACGTTCGGCAGCTGCCGCTCGATGGCGCTGCGGCGCTTTTCCGCAAGGTCCTTCGTCGTGTCGAAAATTGCGTAGACCAGGACCAGCAAAATCATCGGCCCGACCAGCATCACCGCCATCACACCGTTTTTGTTTCCGCTCGAAAGCGCCAGCGCGCCGACCGCGAACACAACCGCCAGCCCGAACAGCGCGTACGAGCACATCTCGGCGACGGCCTCCTTCGCCTTATAGGGCGCGTATTTTTTCCCGTACAGCTCAAAGCAGTTCATCAGGATTTTTTTATAGATATTGTTCTGCGTCAGCTGCTGGAACATCCGCACGGCGGCAAAGCCGGGCAGCTTCAAAATATTGACGCTCTTGAGCCGTCCGTGCGACAGATCATTGTTTTCCTTTTCCAGCTTTGCGATGGCCTTTGCATAATCCGTCGTCAGAAGCAGCCGCATCAGTACCTTCATCCCGCCGTAGCTCTCTTCGACCTTCCGGCAGTTCTCATCTTCCTTTTTCCGCAGCTCGTCGATCTTCTGCTGATTTTGCAGCACACGGCAGTAGGCCGCCATGCGCCAGTCGATCTTCTGGACGCGAAGCAGCATCCAGAGCCAGACGGCAGACAGGCCTGTTGCGATGGCCGCAAGTATCATCCGGGGCAGCATACGCGTTCCTCCTTACAGTTCGATTTTGCTGAATTTCTTCGCGAAAATGAAGCTGATGATAAAAATCACCAGACCGAACGCCGCGACGACGCGGCCGACCGGCGTTATATAGAGCGAGTCCATGAACCCCGCGCCCGCGTAGGAGATGACAAGCAGGATCACAAGCGGCATGAACAGCATGATCGTGACCTCGGACTTTGCAGCCGTCATCATCGTTTCGATCTCCATCTCCATTTCCATCTTGTCGGCGATAATCTGCTGCGTCTCGCGCACAATTTCGTCCGCCCGGCTGGATTTTCCCTCGATGGTCTCATAGATGGAGGCAAAGCTCGCGATATCCTCCAGCCCGCTGCGCTCGGCAAGATCGGAGAACGCCTCGGAGAGCGGAACGGCGTTGTTGAATTTCAGAAGGATGATATTCAGCTCCACAAGGATATCGCTGTCCGGCGCGTAGATCAGGAGCAGATCCGTTTTTGCGCTCTCAAGCGCCTTGAACGCCGGGTTTCCCGCGCGCATGGAGACGGAAACGGCCTCCAACAAATCATAGAACTGCGCGCGGAGCTTTGTCTTGCGCTTGACAACGGCGTTATTCTGCGCGACGAAAATATACACGCCGCCCGTCACCGCGCCGCCCGCGATGCAAAGCGGGATGATGCGGAAATAGATGAACAGGACCGCAAAGCCCATCGCGAAGCCAATCAGAAACGACGTGATGCAGAACAAAATGCCGGACGGGGGCTCTGCATAGTCGATCGGTGCCGTTTTTCCGGGCTTCGCCGCCGTCTTTTCCTGCACGCTAGCGACTGCCGCGCTGCCGGCAAAGAGATTATCGCCCATGTTGCGTCCCTCCTATATTTCGCGCGTGATACCGGCGTTGAGCAGCTTGTGCGTGTTGACCATCTTGTTTTCGGTCCGCGTCAGCTTGCCGGAGACCTTATTTTTTGTGCTGTTTGCATCCTCGCGGAACTCGTAGAGCGGGTTGAGGATGATCTCGTGGCTCACAGGGTCGTAGTTCAGCACCTCGACAATTTCCATCGTGCGGCGGCTCTTGTCGCGAAGACGCGACAGATGGATGATAATATCGACCGCGGACGCGATCTGCTGCCGGATTGCCTCGAGCGGAAGCCCCGCCGCGCCCTGCAGCACCATCGTTTCCAGTCGGCTGAGCATATCCTTTGTTGAGTTCGCGTGGCCGGTCGAGAGCGAGCCGTCATGGCCGGTATTCATCGCCTGCAGCATATCGAGCGCCTCCGCGCCGCGCACCTCGCCGACGACGATCCGTTCCGGACGCATACGGAGCGCGGATTTGATGAGGTCCCGGATGGTGATCGCGCCGGAGCCGTCGGCGCCGCTGTTTCGGGTCTCCAGACGCACGAGGTTGTCAATGCCCCGGATCTGGAGCTCGGCCGAGTCCTCGATGGTGATGATACGCTCGTCGTGCGGAATGAAATTGGAAAGCGCGTTTAAAAACGTCGTCTTGCCGCTGCCCGTGCCGCCGCTGATGAAAATGTTGTATTTGCACTCCACCAGAAGCTTCAGAATTTCTGCCACCTCCGGCGTGATTGACCCGTAGGCGATCAGCTTCTGCACAGTCATGGCCTCCTTGGGAAAGCGGCGGATCGTGACAATCGGGCCGTTGAGCGCGACGGGCGGCATGACGACGTTGACACGAGAGCCGTCCGCCAAGCGCGTATCGACAATGGGCTCGCTTTCGTTGACCTGCCTGCCGGCCTGCGAGACGAACTTGGAGATGATGATCTCCAGCTCGCGGCTGCTTTCAAACTGCGCGTTCATTTTAAAGAGCTTGCCGCTTTTTTCAATGAAGATGTTCTGGTAGCCATTGATCATGACCTCGGTGATGTCGCTGTCGCAGATGATCTGCCCCAGAATGCCAAGGCCGCGGATAGACTCAAAGATGGCGTCTGTGATCTGCCGCCGCTCTCTGAAATTCAGCGTGGATAGCTCCTTATATGCCTCCGGGCTGTTTGTTCTGGCCCAGTCGATCTTGTTTTCCAGCGCCGCAACCGCCAGCTTTTTGAGCTCGTCGTCGCTCAGCGTGGTCAGATCCGACCGGCTCTGCAATTCGCTTTTCAATTGGGAAATCAGAAGATTTCGCGTATTATCCGTCATATCGTTCCTCGCGTTTCTGTCCTGCGGCCCGGCTTACACGGGCTGAAACTGGCTGGCGGAAAGGGTCTTGAATACCTGCGCGGGATCTGCCGACTGCACATGCGGCAGCGACACGCATCGTTCCGCCCCCTCCGGCACGCCGCACGCGCCCTTGTTGCACACAAAGACCGCCTTGTGCCGGATATCGTCGTAGGTGCTGTTCTGCGCCATGAAAATGTTCAGCTTCCGCTGGGCAGTCACGGACAGATCCGTGACGAGGAAGACCTGATTGGCCCGCTCAAATGTGCACTCGATCCGTTCGTCGCAGAACGACGGCAGATCCACGATCAGCTCGTCCACGCCGGAGGCCGCTGCGTTGAGGAGGATCACAAGCTCCGTCTTGCCCAGAATGTTGATATCGTCGTAGTTTTCCGGTGCGCCATAGTAAAAGACGCCGGTCGCCGCGTCCTGCTGGCGGATGCTGCGCATCTGGACCGAGGGGTTCTGGTCGATGCGCTCGAGCACCGAGCTGATGCTCTTCCCCTCGTCCTTCAAAAACGCGCCAAGGCTGCAAAAGTTCTCTAAATTCAGATACGCGGCTCTCTGCCCGTTCATTGCCGCGCGTGTTGCGTAGGCCAGCGCAACGCTTGTTTTGCCGACGCCGCCGACTGGGGACCAGACTACCGTAATTTTTGCCTGCGTCTGGCCGAGAAGCTCCGAGCTCTTGGCCGCCTCGGCATAGCAGTCCAGGACCTCGCTGACAAGCGCGGAGATGCGCTGATATTTTTTGATGCGCGGAAGGCCGCCCAGCTCCTCCGGAACCTTCGTATGGCTCCCCTGCAAAATCAGAGGCAACCGAACCCTTTCAAGCTGGTAATGCGCGCCCTCCTCGGGCTCAAGCAGGCAGATATCATAGGTACGGCGAAGCAGCATGTCCTCGAGCTTTGCAGGGTTGCTGCAAAGCCCGAGCTCAAAAATATCTGCCTGCCGCTTTGCCAGAACGGTATATAAGGCGTCCGCGTACTCCTGATCACTTGTCGCAATTAGCAGCTGAATTTTCATGCTCTTCAACCTTTCGTTTTAATTAGTACCGCGGAAATATTGTCCCGCTCGCCGCGCTGCTGCACAGTCTTGCACATGCTCCGCAGCAGTGCGTCCAACTCGGCGCGCGTTTTTGCCTGCGCTGCCTGCCGGAGCATTTCCTGCGGCATTTTTCGGTAAAATCCGTCGGTGCAGAGCAAAAAGCTCTGTCCGGACGTATCCGCCTCCGAATATTGCAGCTGCAGCCCGTCTGCGCGGCCGAGGTACTGCTCGAGCTTCCCGTCCGCCGCTGCGTCGTCGCGCGTAAGCTGCGCGATCTGCGCCTCATCCACGGCGTAAATGCGGCTGTCTCCGGCATGGACCGTACTGTACCGGTCCTCCACCAGAAGAATCGCCGCCAGCGTCGATGCAGTCGCAAGTCCCCGCTGTTCAGCGTGGATCAGAATTTCCCGATTGATCCGCAGCACCCGCTCACGGAGCGAGAGCGCAAGCTGCCCGGCAGACGTCTGCGCATAGAACCAGCTCGCCAGGCTTTCCGTTGCGTAGGCCGAGGCAAACGCGCCGTCTGCCCGGCTGCCGACGCCGTCGCACACAACGGCCAGCAGCGCCGCCTTTTCCTCAATTCGGCGCTCTTCGACAAAGAGGCTGTCCATATTGGTCGGGCGAAGATTTTTTTCGCTGAAACCGGCAAATATCCATTTCATATGTATTACTCTCAGTTCCCTCCGCGCGGTAAAACGATTCCACCGGCGAACCGGTCCGCCTCCGCGCGCAAAGGTAGACATTTCTTTTCGCATGCGCTATGATATATATGGAAATGTCCTCCACATCTTTTCGGCCGAAAAATGATTGAAAAGAAAGGTCTACAATTATTTGCAACTTTTCTTTTATCCCCCTGTTTTTGCAATAAGTCCTATTCTTGTCTCTCATTCCCATGCTCTGCACCACTTCAGGAATGTCGTCTGCGAAACGCCGAGCAGTGCCCCCGCTCGGCGCGAGCCGATCTTGCCGTGCTTCCAGCAGTCCAGCACCTCGGGAAATTCCGCCGGAACCGGCAGCGGCTCGCGTCCAAAGCGTACGCCCTGCGCCTTCGCCGCCGCAATGCCCTCGGCCTGCCGCTGGTGAATGAACTCGCGCTCGAGCTGCGCCACATAGGAAAGCAGCTGCAAGACGATATCCGCGATCAGCGTGCCGGTCAGGTCGCGGTTTTGCCGCGTGTCCAGCAGCGGCATATCCAGCACCACGATTGCAGCGTGCTTTTCTTTCGTAATAATGCGCCACTGCTCCAGAATTTCTTCATAATTTCTTCCAAGGCGGTCGATGCTCTTGATGACAAGCGTATCGCCGTCTTTCAGTTTGCGCATCAGCCGCCGGTACTGCGTCCGCTCAAAGTCCTTTCCGGACTGCTTGTCCACGAAAATTGCGCTTTCCGCAATTCCAAACCCAGTCAACGCAATCAGCTGCCGCTCCTCGTTCTGTTCCCTTGTAGATACACGTGCATACCCATACTCCATTTTTCAGACCTCCAATCTAGTTCGGATACGATAGATTGTAAGTCAGCTGTTAACCATGCCGTTTTTAGAATGTGCTTCTGTGTTTACCTCGCTCAATTTACCGAAGTTGATATAGCTCTATAATAACTCTATTTCAGATTTTAGGTAAGGCGAAAAGTTATTATGAGTCCATAATAACTTTAATTGGAGATGGTAACATGGATAAAACAAACGAGAAACACTTCGGCTTGCGCGTAGACGGCGAGATTCTGGCAAAATTCCGCTACGTTTGTGGTTTCGAAGGGCGTTCAGCCAATGCGCAGATTATTCAGCTCATGCTGAAGTTCATTGCGGATTATGAGAAAGAGCACGGAAAAATCCAGTTGGACTGAGAGATAAACAGAAACCTGCCGCACATCAAAACCAGTTTGATGTGCGGCAGGTTTAAAATGTTGCGCAATTCAAATGCTTGATATCAATGGAATCTAACAGCACAAAACGAAACTGTTCGATTTAACCATGTCTGAAAATGAAAGCCAGCAGTCAGCTGCATTTCTTCTCTAAAGAATCAACGGTGACCTTCTTTCTTCCAGGAAGGTCACCGTTTGCTTCTGAGCGGTATTTCGTTGTTGTCCTTATGCGTGTTCGCCTTTCTGCCTCTGGGCATTTTCCTGCTTTGCGG
>ERZ835541.2926-NODE-2926-length-12775-cov-2.914387_pt1 | contig 12775 bp, 8 predicted proteins | sample MGYA00519945_ERZ835541 | MGnify/ENA primary metagenome ERZ835541 (study PRJEB31850, sample SAMEA3708780) | human gut metagenome | biome: human gut; feature: human-associated habitat; material: faeces | place: China | collected 2014 ...
CTCCGGCTGGGTATCTTCCAAAGCCGCGGCGCAGGCCTGCTCAAAGCTCTTCGCGTCGTCCGCGATGTGGATGATCCCGGCAAACTGCAACACCTGATCCGGCTGGCGCGTGGAGACAATCGGCTTTCCCGTGGCCAGATACTCGTAGAATTTGAGTGGGCTCACGTCTTTGCTCAGAGGCCCTGCGTCAAAGAGGTTCAGACACACATCAAACTGCGCAAGATACTTTGGAAGCTCCGCGTTCGGCTTCACGCCGAGAAACTGCACGTTCGGCATCGCCCGCAGAGCGCTTAAATCCACGCCCGGCTTCTCGTTTCCGATCCAGACAAACTGCCACTCCGGCCGCGCTTTCGCCGCCTGCTCGACATAGCCATACTCAATGCAAGTTTGCAGCGCACCGACAAAGCCGAAAATCGGGTGCGGGATGTCCTTCATATCCTCCGGCACGGGCTGGGGCTTTGACGCCTCAAAAAAGCGCTCGAAGTTCGCGCCATTCGGGATAAATTTTGCCTCCGGCTGCGCCTTTTGCAGGCGTTCGGCAAGGGACTTTGCCGTTGCGAACGTCATATCGGTCTTCGCCGCGAGCTCCAGCTCCATCGCGTCGACGAGCGCCGGGTTCATGAGCCCGCCATAGGCCGAGTGCCGGTCGACGCAGTCGTAGACGAGGCCGGAATGCGGAATCAGATCGACGCAGTCGACCGTCACGGGCGAATAGACCCAGAGAAGGGGCTTCTCGAAGCCGTGCTCCTTCATCTTTTCGCGCACAAATTTCGCGATGTTCTTCTGATTGACCCGGTTGATTGCCCGGCATTTGTTGAAAAACGGCAGAACGGGTGGGAGCCGGTATACGGTGATATTGTCTTTCACCTTCTCCCCCGGCTGCTTCCACGCGGTCATAAGAGGCTTTGCCGTTTTGTCCCGCAGAGGGGCAATGATCGTCGCCGAAGGGTCAAAATATAAAATTTCCGCGTCCGGGATCCGGCTCATGACCTGCTGCTTGCGGGTAGGAATCGGGTACCACGGGGACGTGGCAAGACACACAATCTGCTTCATCTGTCTTCCTCCAAAAGCTTTTTCGCAATCTCTTCATTCTGCGCCGCGAGCGTCCGGAGCCGGTCCACACTGTACGAGCCGGTGTCTCCGAGCGCCCCGTCAATCAGCGCGCAGAGGTTTTCCGCCGTCACGTCCTCAAAGTAGACGCAGTGCTTCTGGCCGATGTAGTGCATGAAGCCCGTGACCTTCGGGTCATAGGACACAGCGACAAGCGGCGCAGCGACACTGGACGCAAAAATCAGCGCGTGCAGGCGCATGGACACGACGACCTGCATCTTTTTCATCATGCCGATGATGAGCTTTTCATCGCCCGGTGCGGACAGCATCGGGCAGGCAAACGGCAGCTCGCTTGCGACTTCCCGGCTGGGCGGCAAATCCCGCCCCGGCTCAAGCGCGAAGAAAACCGGCGTGAGGCCATGGGCCTCTTTTACGTATTTCGCACTTTCCACGAACGCCCGCTTCTTTTCCGCAAAGCCTGGCCAGTCGCGCAGGACGAAGAGCGCATAGTGCCCCGCGGGGTCCATGTTGTTGCCGAGCAAAAATCCGTCGACTGCGCCCTCCAGTCCCGGCTCCAGAAGCAGCGCCGGGTCCGCCGTCACATAGATCTTCGGCTTCGTCACGCCCATGGCACGAAGCTCCTCGGCAGAAAGGTCCTCTCGCAATGTGATCGCATCGACGTTCCGGTCGATGACGCGCGCGGCGCGCTTTCGGCTGGTTTCTCCATTTACGGGGCCAATGCCGCAGCCATACATCAAAACGCGGTTACCGGTTAATTTCGCGAGCCGGATGCTTAAAAGATAATAGTTGAGACTTCTCGTGCTCGTCTGGTTCTGAATGAGGCTGCCGCCGCCGGAGATATAGAGCTTCGAGCGGCGCATGACGGGAAGGAACGAGAAGGGATTGAAAACATACGCCGCGCCCACATGGTGCGTGAGCCTTGTCGATTTTGGATTGTGCGAAAGCACGCAGACGGGCATATCGGGGTCGATGTGCTGGAGCTGGCGCAAAATGGCCTTCAAAATCGCCTCATCGCCCGCATTGCCCTTGCCATACGCCCCGCAGATCGTCACGCCGCGCCGCTTTTCCTTTGGCTGCGCAGCTTGGCGCAGGATCGCCCGATAAATGTCGAGCTGGTGGTTGACGGTCGCCTCGGCGGAGTACACCCGCTCCGCTTTTTCATAGAAATTCTGCCCGAGCTGCTTGCGGAACGCCGGATTCTGAACAAGACGCACCATGTAGGCGGTCAGGGTATCCACGTCTCTTGGCGTAAAAAGAAGCCCCGTCACGCCGGACTCCATCATATACGGAATGCCGCCGACCGATGTTGCAATCGTCGCGCAGCGCATTCTCGCGCCCTCCACGAGCGCATACGGCGAGCCCTCAGAAAGAGAGGTCAGCATATTGACGTCGATGGCGTTATAAAAGCTGTCCGTGTCCTTGACCCAGCCCGCAAAGATGACCGAGCCCTCGGGGCACGTTTCCCTTGCGAGCTCCTCCAGCATCTGCCGTTCCTCGCCGTCGCCTGCGATAATAAGCCGGATATTGGGGCAGGTTCTGCACGCGTCTGCGAAACCCCGGATGAGCGTTGCGATGTCCTTCACGGGGTTTAATCGCGCGGCGATGCCGAAAACGACCGTGTCCGCGTCAAACGTGATACCGAGGCTCCCGAGATATTCCGCCCGCGAAAGATTTGCAGGCTTCGGGGGGAAGTCTACGCCGTTGTAGATGGAAAACAGCTTCTGCGGATCAAAGCCGCGCGAAATGAGCAGCTGCACCATTGCGTCCGATACGCCGATGTGATAGTCGAACACGCGCAGCGCGACGGTGTTGATCGTGCCGTAGGTGAGCCTGTGGAAGGGCCGGCCGAGGTAATCGAGCCGGTAGTCCGAGTGGACAGTCGTGACAATGGGGACTTTGATTGTCCGCTTTAAAATTGCGCCGATCATATTTGCGCGCGAGCCGTGGCAATGGACGATGTCAAAATGCTCCTGTTGGATCATGGCGGTCAAGGCGCGGATGCTGCTGCGCACGCCGGAATCCAAAACGAGCGTATCAATGCCCATGGCCGCCGCATCGTCCGCGAACGCGCCTGCTGTAAAGCAGACCAGCCGCACCTGCTGCGTCCTGCCCAGACCTTCCAGCAAAGACAAAACGTGTGTCTTGGCGCCTCCGACATCGCCGCCGGAAATTAAATGGATGATTTTCATAAAAACTCCCAGAGCAGAAACTTGCTCTTGTTTATTCCTGTGTTTTAGGATAAAATACCCTATGCGCCTGTTGCGCAAACCTGTAGACATTATAGTCTATTTTGCGCGCAGAATCAACCAAATCCAAAGGTACTGGAGGCACACATGAAAATTATTGATGAAAAAGGCCGTCTGTTCGGCAAGATCAATCTGATCGACCTGCTTGTTCTCGTTCTGGTCGTGGCCGTTGTGCTGGCCGTGGGCTGGAAGCTTGTCGGCAAGAAGGCCGCGGCGGCGGTATCGGATAATCAGCACGAGCTGACGTTCACAGTTCTGTTTAAAGACCAGCCACTCGAGGTCGCCGAGTTTGCCGAAACCCAGATTGGAAAGCAGCTGGTCAACAACACCAAGCTCATCCCGGCGGAAGTTACCGAGGTCTCGTCGTCTTTCGACGCGTCTGAAGCGGGCTATTGGCTCTACGTCACCGTGAAGGCCACGGCCACATTCTCCGGCAATGTCTGGCAGGTCGGCAGTCAGGAGGTTCGCGTGGGCTACGAGTATATTCTCAAGACGAGCGAGTTTGAGCTGACCGGCATCATCTCCGGCATGGAGGCAGACAATGGCTGAGCTTCTGCGAGGCTGTATGCTGTACCGCTGGACGCTGGCGATTTTATCCTGGTGCGCGCACGTGGCAAAAGAAAGCCGGGTGCGGCGGGGGATTACCGCCTGCTGGCGTTCCAGTAAGATCGCCGCGTGGTTCTCGCGCCGCCTTTCGTCCGGTACAAGCGCGCTCGACGAGAGCAGAACGAACCGTCTCCTTACCCGCTGCAACGAGCGCTTATCCCAAAAAGGGACAAGCTGGGTCGAAAGCTCCATGCTCTACAAAGTCTATCGCGCCATTTTCACCTGCGGCCGCAATAGCCGCACGTTCGGCTGGCTCTTCTCCGGCGGCATGACGGCGATCTTGCTCTTTGCCATCGGGCTTTACGTTCTCATCGACTACGTGCTGCGCGACATTCTGTCCATCCCGGTGGTGTCCTCTGTGTGGGACGAGGCGCTGCTTCTTTTCTGCGTTCTCTGGATCATCTGGGAGCGCAAAAAAGCGGATTCTCCCGTCGTGCCGAAGCTCAATCCGCTCGATCTCCCTGTTGCCATATTTCTCACGGTCTGCTTCGTGCTGCTGTGTGTTGTCTGCCCGTACACGTCCATCCAGATCGCGGGTTTTCGCGCGACATGCCAGTACCTTCTCTGGTTCTATCTCGTCACAAGGCTCATCCGGAACGACCGCGACTGCATGACGTTGTATCTGACACTGGTATCGCTTTCCTTCGTTCTCTCGCTCCACGGCATTTATCAGTATATTACGAAAGCGCCGATGCCGTCTAACTGGGTGGCGCAGGCGGAAACCGCCGTCCGGACGCGCGTCTACTCCATTTTCGGAAGCCCCAACATCATGGGCGATTTTATGGTACTCTTCGTCCCGATGACGGCAGCGCTGGCCTATTACGCGGAAAAGCCCTCGCAGAAGCTCTTCGCGTGGCTCGCAACGTTCTGCATGTGCTTCGCGTGCCTGTTTACGATGTCGCGCGCCGCGTGGGTCGCGATGGCGGTTGCAATCGTTCTGTTTATCCTGCTCGTCGACCGCAGGCTCTTTTTGCTGCTGGCGGCGGGGCTCGCGCTTCTGGTGCTCATTCCGTTCGTTCGCACGCGCATCGGCTTTCTCTTCACGCAGGACTTCATTGACGCGAACACCAACGGCGGCCGCGGCGGCAGATGGCCGCTTGGTCTGGAGCTGCTGCAAGCCAACGGCGTATGGACGGGCGTGGGGCACGGCATGTTCGGCGGCGCGGTCGCGATGCAGAACCAGGTGCTCGATTACGTGCAGTATTTCTATCTCGACAACTACTATCTCAAAACCCTCGTAGAGACCGGCTACCTGGGCCTCAGCGGCTTTATCATCATGCTGCTCGGCATGATCGCGGCCTCCTGCCGGAGCATCTGCAGAACCGGCAAGCAGTGGAAAGCCAAGCAAAACCGGAATTATCCACTCGTGTGCGGCATGTTCTGTGGCCTTCTCGGCGTGCTGGTGCACTGCTTCTTTGAAAACATCTTTGAAGAACCGTATATGATGGTCTACTTCTGGGCCATCGCCGCGATGATCGTCTATTTTGGCTTCCTGCGAGATGAGAAAAAGGAGGCGCAGACATGACGCAGCTGATTCTGGCCTATAATTTCCCCGCCAAGCACCTGTCGAAGCTCCGCATGGCGGCGATGAAGCTGGGGGTAAAAGTCCGGCCGGTTGAAAAGCGGGAATACCTGCAAAGCCTCGGCTCGTTCACGGGCGCGCTCGGCACGTTTGAAAGCGTCTATGACGGAGAAAACTTTCCGGAGCTCATGCTCGTCCTCTGCGGCTTTTCGCAGCCGATGGTAAACGCGTTTCTGACGCTTTTAAAAGCGACGCGCCTGCCCGCCATTCCCCTTAAGGCCGTACTGACCGAGACGAATCAGGGCTGGAATTCCCTGGAGCTCCATGATGAACTTTTAAAAGAGCACGAAGCCCTGAAAAAAGGCAAGCCCTTGCACGAGCAGGAACCTTCCGAATAACAGCAAAACGCATCCGCCGTCTGGCGGATGCGTTTTTCTCGCTCATTTTTCGTTTGCCTCATCGTTCCACACAGGCTTCACGTTATCGTAATAGGGAATATCGACCGTCTTTTCGTAAGTCTGAACCGAGCCGTCGCTTAAAATCTCATACAGCGTCTCGCCGATCAGGAAAGCCGAACATCCGTGAAGCTCCTCTGGGCTCTCCGCTGTGAGCGTAAGCCGGTTCTCATCGACCCGCACGTAGCGCCCAAGCTCCAGAATCTCTCCCGCCAGATACAGGCAGTAATATCCGTCGTCCTGCATTGCAAGCCGGTAAAGCGTACCTCCCTCCTGCCGCGCATACGTCCCCTTGACGATCGGTGCTTCCGGCGGTTTCTGATTGTTAATGATCATCTGCGCGTACAGCAGCACATTGAGCGCCGCCGAGGCCGCAAAGAGCCAGATGCTTCATCGCAGATTCCTCCTTTTTCAGCCGCCTCGATCATCCGTTGCCCAGAGGCAGCGCGGCAGCCTCCACGGCGGATTCATAGCGGTACTGGCCATAGAGGAACGTAACGGTATAGGTTTTGGACTTCTGGACGCTTGCGTAATTCACATCGTCGGGACTATAGTAGTCGACCGTGAAGGTCACGGTATTGCCGTCGACGCTCTTTTCGCGCAGCTTTGCAAGGCTGTCGCCGCCAAAACCGGATACCGTTGGAACGACAATCTCATCTGTCGCTGCGTCATAGTTTTTGCTCTTTGAGATATCGAGAGAATAGCCCTTCATGTATTGAGACAGTGTGTGCTCTATCATTCCCTGCGTGATGTGATACATCTTATCCTGCTTCTCATACGTCGCCTCCAACTCCTGCTTCGGCGTGAGCAGCAGGAACATGAGCCAGAGCTGTTCGGGCGTCAGATCCTTCGGCCGATCAAAGGTAAACGGCGCAGACGTCATGCCGAGCTCGAGCGTATGGACAAGGGAAATTAGATACGAATCTGTCAGCTTAAGTTCCTCCGGCCTCCAGTCTGACAAGTCGCTTTCAAACGTCGGAACCAAGCTTACATCTGCCCACACGCCGCACTCCGGCCGGTAGCGCAGCTCGAGCCAGTAGCTCGTCTCACCTTGCAGCTCCAGCACAAACTGGTCGTTTTCGTCAAACGAAACCGTCACCCGGTACGCATCGTCCAGCATGGCCTTCCAAGCTTGCCTGTTTTCCTCCAGCGTCTTTTGAAAGCCGTTCAGCGCCAGTGCGCAGTAGCTCTTAAAGGTCTTGTTCGCCTGCGCGTCCATGTTATCGTCAAAATAGTACCCGTCGTAGCGCTTGTCAAATTTCGCCCCGTCGACCAGACTCTCGATCTCCGCCGAAGCATTTGCGCTCCCCGCATTCGTGCCGGGCGTATAGACGCTCGCGCCGTCCGCGTTCAGGCGGATGGAAAGCTCCCGGAAGCTGTCTTCATGAGACAAGACGCAGAAATATTCGTCAAGCGTATTCTGATAGAGGTTCAGCTTGCAATCGTCCGCGTCAAAGAAGTCTGAAATGCCGAGTGCGGCATTGTCCCAGTTCTGGAACAAAAAGTCCTCCAAGCGGCTTTGGAGAAGCGCCTCAGTAAAGAAGTTGTTGTATTCCTCGTCTGCCGCCCAGATTGTGCTTTCCTCGACAGCCTGTTCGATGCGGAGCCTGCGCTTCTGCTCCTCGGTGAGCTCCGGCTCTTCCTCGGACGTTTCTTCCTCCGGCGTTTGCTCGTCAGAGGGTTTTTCCGCATCATCCGGATTCTCGGGCGTATTGTCCGGGTTTTCCGGGGTCACGTCCGGTTGTTCCTCCTTCGTGGGGTTCTCTTCCGGCTTGGTCTGGTTTTCCTCCTGCTCGGTCTGCCCCTGCTCGGGCTGGGCCGGCGTATCGCTTTTTTTCGTGCAGCCGGCCAAAAGCGATGCGGCCATCGTCAGCGCCAGAAGCAGCGCAATCCATCTTCTTTTCATGTCCGTTCTCCTTTCAGACTTTCATTGATATCTCTGGCTTTTAGACGCACCGGAAGCCGCTTCAGTTCCCAGGCGCGAAAAATCGCGCAAAAAACGCGTGCGCGTCTTGCCCAAGCTCCTCGTTTGAATCGCCCTTCGTTACATAAAATTTGCATTTCTCGGGCGCGGAATCGAGCGCCGGATAGGCCGTATCCCGCGCAGACACAAACCGCTCGGTCAGCTCCGCCGACATTCTGCCGTCTACCACCGGCGCTTGGCTTCCCGTTTCCTCGATCCACTCCGGCTCCTCGTCCGGAAACCCCTGACTGTATCCCGCGAACGGAGTCTCCTCGTCATAGTCTATACCGAACCGCCGCACTAGAACGGGGACGATTTTCCCATCTTCGTTTGCAAAGCGCCAGTATTCTCCGCCGCTGTTGCACGAAACGCCGTCGATGTCGACGGTTTTGTTGTTATAACAGCTGAACATCCAGAAGGCTTCTCCGGTTTCTGCATCCCGCCGCGCCGAGATCGCGCCGTAGGACGGATCAAACGGCAGCACGCGGCTATCCATCGCGATATACGCGCTGTCGCAGAGGATTTCCTGATGCGCGTCGGGGATGACCGTCCCAGTCGTCGGAATAACGCAGTCGCCCGCATCCGTCGGCATTGCCCAGTTCCAACTGAGAAGCTCCGTCAGGCTCTTGACCGTATCGTCTTCGATCGTAAAAATCGCGAAGATCATCATCGCCGTCGCTACCCCGTGGTACACAATGAGCTCCGGCACACCATTCTGGTCAAGGTCTGCCATCTGCAAAATCGGCCTTACGAACATGAAATCCAGCGGCAGCCGCCGGTCTTCTCCGAGAAAATACGCGTCGTAAATTTCCGCGTACTTTGCCCACTGCCCGGGCTCGATCGGAGAAATCCCGTTCTCCTGCGCCGGTTCTTCCGCTGGCGTTTCCACCTGTATCACGGCTTCCTCCGCAGCCTGCGCCTCGTCCGGTACCTGCGCCGTCTTCCCGCACCCGGAGAGCAGCAGCGATGCAAGAAGCAGCCACGCGACCCATTCTTTCCGCATTTCCCCTTCCTCCTTTGAACCCAGTATACCATACCTTCCGGATATTTCCGGGAAACTTAAGAATTCCTAAGAATTGCGCGGCATGGAGGCGAAAAACGCCCTGCGGAAAAAGACCGCAGAGCGTTCTATTTTACAGGGTCCCGGAAAATTTCTCGCGCACCCGTGCCGTCTTCCCGCAGCACATTCTACCCTCGGGACACGCGCCCGTCATGAAGCACGTCGGGCCATAGAGGGAAAAGAGCCCCGGATGCGCCGCGCGCAGGACTTTTAATGCCTCGGTGGCCAGCTCCCGGATCTCCCACTGCGCCCGCTCGCACGTGCGAAGGCGGAAAAACGTATAGAGCTCTCCGGCGTTCATCGTCGAGACAACCGGGACTTGGAGCCCGCTCACAAGAAGATACGAAAGCGCATCCTTTCCCGCGCCCATGGAAGAAAGCTTCCTTGCCGCAGCCTCCGCAATGGAAAAGGCCTCCCGGTATCGCGCCTCCATCCCGGCTTTTCTGACGCTTTCAGGCAGAACATACCGATTGTAATCGGCATTTTGCAGCAAAGACGGCGCGCAGAGCGCCTGCATTCTATGGCGCGTCAGATGCGTGAGCGCGGCAAGGGACATGCCGGAATATAAAAGCGTAAAGCTCGCCTGCTCCAGTTCGCGCTTGCGGTTATTTTGCAGCAACGTTCTTAAGATCCGCGCCTGCTCGTCTCGCGTCAGCCCCGGCGCCTGCATGCCGTTTGCGAGATACGCCGCGCGGCAGATGAGCTTTTCCGGTTCTCTTGTTCCGTCCAGCAGTGTGACCTGCGCCTCCGGCAGAACCGGCATACCGTCTGGCAGCGGCAGCACTCTATGGGCATATGCCGCCTCCTTTCGAACCGCCAAAAACGGCAGCTTCTCCTCGCACTGCAAAAACAGGCTCTCGCCCAGCGCCCAAAGCTCCGGGATCTCGCTCCCGCGTCCATAGCGCAGCTCGTTCATTACGTGAAGAAGCTCGCGCGCGTTCATCGAGCAGAAGAAGTTGCTGCAAAAGCAGTACGGCAGCACGAACCGCGCGTCCTCCTTCGGAACGCCTGCCGCCTCGAGCTCGTCGTAGATGGCAAAAAGCGTGCGCACTGTCTCGTCAAATATCTTGCGCTGCGCATCGCTTTCCAGCTCCGGCGAAACGTAGCCCGCCTTTGAAAAATCGACGTAGCGCCGGGACTTGACCGTAAAGGACGCGAGCCGGAACTCAATGAGAAACTGCTCGGCCAGCACCGAGACGTTTTCAAACGCGAGGTTCACGAATCCGTGCTCCAGCACCGACGTGTGCCCCGACGAAAGCACCTTCCCGATGAGCTTTTCGTTTTTCTCGCGTCCTGCGGCAAGCGACGTTTCGAAAATTTCATCCGCCGTGCCGTCCATGGTGGAAATTCTGCCGCCGGAGGCGATCATGGCCTCGATATTCGGCGTAACGCCTAAAATGGTAACATGTCCTTGCATAGGTACTCCTGTCTCATCGGAAGGGATTTTCTTGTTCATCGAGCGCTTCCATGCGCCCTGCGCGCGCAAAGTCCGGTTTATAGTCCGGCAGATGCGTCTCGATGGCCGCCGCCAGCAGCTGCGGGTTCAGCCCCGGGTTCTGCGCGGAAAGAATGCACTCCAGCCGAAGCTCGGTTTCGCTTACTGCCGCAATGGAAAGCGCGAAAATGAGCGGCTTGATGTCGAGCTCCTTGTCTCCTTTTTTGCTGCGCTTGGTGATAACGATGCTCTCGCGCGCAAAAAACGCGGCAAGCGCCTTCTGCGCATCTTCGGGAACGCCGCCGTCATACTCGAGCGTCACCTCGGCCCGTAATCTCGTCAGCTCCTTGATTTTCCGCGCGCTCTCGTATGCCTCCAGTACCCGGATACCTGCCGGCAAAACGGCATTGAGCCGCGCGGGAAGACCGGAAAGCTCGACCGAACCGTCTTCAATTTCAAAATCCAGAATCTCGCACTGGCTCTCCATACCGACCGGAAGCGGCAGCGCGATCGACACATACGCCCGGGGACTGAAGCCCTGCGAATGCCAGATGAGAATGCCCGCGCGCTTGAACGCCCGCTGAAACACGCGCATGAGATCCAGGTGCGAGAGGTATACCGCGTCGCCCCGCTTTTCAAACAGCAGCCTATTCATCGCACACCCCTCTTTCGCTCAAGCTCCGCGCGCCGCAGCCGGCACATTTTGTGCGGCAGTCCGGCGTCGTAACAGACTGATACGCCAGCGCCCGCTCGCGCAGGAAAAAGTCCCGGCTCACGCCAATATCGATCGTCTGCCACGGAAGGATTTCGTCCTCCGCAAAGCCGCGCGTCGTGTAAAATTCCGGATCGACCCCACAGTCGGAAAAGGCCTGCATCCAAAGATCATATCGGAAGTACTCGTCCCAGCCGTCTAATTTGCAGCCAAGCTCATGCGCGCGCAGCAGGACTTTTGATAGCCGCCGGTCGCCTCTGGCAAGAACCGCCTCGAGCCTGCTGAGGTCGCTCTCATGGTACCGGTAATCAACGCCCCGCGCCGTCAGGCAGCTTTGCAGCAGATGCACGCGCCGCAGATATTCCTCGGGGCTGGTCTGCTTCTCCCACTGGAACGGCGTAAAGGGCTTCGGGACAAAGAAGGCTGTCGCGAGGTTGATGGATAGCCGCCGTTTTTTGTTTGTCGCGTTCTGCCGCCAACAGTAGACGATTTTGTTGACAAGCTCGGCAATCGCCGCCACATCCTCGTCCGTCTCGGTGGGAAGGCCCAGCATGAAATAGAGCTTCACGCTGTTCCAGCCGCCGGAAAACGCCGTGGCGCAGGTCTCTAAAATTTCGTGCTCCGTAACGTTTTTATTGATTGCGTCGCGAAGCCGCTGCGAGCCCGCCTCGGGCGCGAACGTCAGGCCGCTTTTTCGTACCTTCTGCACGCGAAGCATTAAATCGCGCGAAAAATTATCCGCGCGCAGGCTCGGAAGCGAGAGATTGATTTTTCTCGGCTCGCAGTAATCCAGCAGCTTGTCTGTAAGCTCCGGGAGCTTTCGGTAGTCGGACGTTGACAGGCTCGCGAGCGTCATTTCGCTGTTGCCGGAGTCTTCGAGCGATTCGATCGCCTGCCGGCAGAGCGTGTCCACGCTTTTCGCGCGCACCGGCCGGTAGCAGAAGCCCGCCTGACAGAAGCGGCAGCCGCGGATGCAGCCGCGGAAAATTTCAAGATTCGTCCGGTCATGGACAATTTCTGTCGAGGGAACGATCGTCTTCGTCGGAAAATACGACTTGTCCATGTCCTGTATGATGCGCTTTCTGACACGCGCGGGCGCGCCGTTTTTGGGCCGAATGTCGGCAAGCGTCCCGTCCGGCTTATAGCTGTGCTCATAGAAAGATGGCACATACACGCCGTCGATTTTGCTCACGCGCAGGAGAAATTCCTGCTTCGTGCAGCCGTCATGCTTGGCCTGCCGGTAGCAGTCGATGATCTCCTTCGTGATCTCCTCGCCCTCGCCGAGCGAAAAAAAGTCGATGAAGTCTGCCAGTGGCTCGGGATTCACCGCGCACACGCCGCCGGCAAAGACGATGTTCTCGAGACCTTCCCGCTCGCGCGCCAAAAGCGGCACACAGGAAAGCTCCAGCATATTTAAAATGTTGGTGTAGCTCATCTCATAGCCGATCGTAAATGCGATCAGGTCGAACGCCTTCACAGGGTCATGGCTCTCGAGGGCGTAAAGGGGAATGGCGTGCTTTCGCATCTCTGCTTCCATGTCGCCCCACGGCGCGAACACCCGCTCGCACCAGATATCCTCCTGCGCATTCAGCAAACCGTACAGCAGCTTCATACCAAGATGGGACATGCCCACCTCATACAAATCCGGAAAGGCAAAGGCGAACCGGATAGCCACGGCGTTTTTATCTTTTACCACACTGTTCAG
>ERZ835541.2938-NODE-2938-length-12743-cov-2.742907_pt1 | contig 12743 bp, 9 predicted proteins | sample MGYA00519945_ERZ835541 | MGnify/ENA primary metagenome ERZ835541 (study PRJEB31850, sample SAMEA3708780) | human gut metagenome | biome: human gut; feature: human-associated habitat; material: faeces | place: China | collected 2014 ...
CCCCTTCCTGCCCGCCAAGCCCCTCGCCCGAGGAGAAAAGCGGAGCGTTCTTCCGTGCATCCTCTTCCCTCTCCGTAAGTTCGTTTTCCGCCATCTGTTTGCGGAAAAAGAACCATCCTGCGACAAGGGCAATACACAGAAAACCGATCCAGTCGAGCCATGCGTCCACGCCATTCCTTCCTGCTGCGATGGCGGCGTTTCATTAATGCGCCGGGACAGGCCCTTCCGGGGCCGTCTCCCGGGAGGGCCGGACATCGGACTCCCGGCTGTTCCTGCGTCTCTTTCGGAACGGGTTCCGGTGGTGCCACAGATTCCCCTGCGGCGCAACAGCTCTACCGATAAGGCCGAAATGTTCCTGAAAGACGGGAATCGCCCGATTTCCTTAGCCCTGTTTTCCCCAACCATCCGGCAGCGAAAGGGAAAAGGAAGAAGAGCAAGACGGAAAAAACGGACACGGGATTCCAAAACGCCGGACAGGGAATCATCACTGTTTGACACTTGTGTGCAGGGACAATAGATTCCAATGTGTTCCGGAGCCCGTGTTTTTGGATGCGGCCTTTTCCATGCATTGGCGTGGAACGGAAAATGAGCGGGGTTTCCTTTCCAGGAGCGCAACGCGTATTCCTTCCCGAAGAAAAGGATGTTAGACAAAGAACGCCGGATCGGGGCGACCCGGCGAGGCGGGCGCGCGCCCGTGGCAACCAGCCCTGAGACGAACGATGATCCTGTCCACAAAGAACAAATTGGTACTGCTCGTCGCCGGGTCGCTGATCCTGCTCGCTGTCGGAGTGGGCCTGTTCTCCATGTATAGCGTGAAAAGAACCATGCTGGAGGAGCAGCGCCGGAGCAGTGTGAATACCGTTGCCCTTGCGACATTCAACGTGATGGATCGCTACCAGATCCTGTTCCGCAGCAAAGCGGATCAGGCCGTCGCGCTCCAGCATAACCTCAGCTGGCTGGCGAAACTCATCACCACGCTGGTGCATGATCCATCTGAGCGCTTTAAGATCATGCAAAATTTCCCCTTGCCCGAGGGGATCAGCCTCATGGCAATCGACCCCAGCGGCGAGATCAAACTCGTGCGCGGCGATCTGGAGAAAGACGACAACCCCTACCTCCTCCGCGACATCAAAGACCGGCCCGTGGGCCCCACCATGCGAGCCCTTGCGGAAAAAGGCCTCCCCGCAACCTGTTTCGTCCAGTGGGACGCCGGGGGCAAAAAGCAGCGGCTGTACGGAACGCACCTGTATCTTCCCGGAGAGGGAGGGCTGCTCGTGGGCCTGTGGGCCAACATCAACAAGCTCGACGAACATCAGCAGCGGCTCAAGGAAGACAGCATCCGGGAGCTCCAAAACGAATTCGGAAAACAACGGATAGGGCCTTCGGGTTTTCTGTTCGTCACGGACTCCAAAGGTATCCCGGTAATCGGGCCGGAAGGCATGAACACCACCCTCTCCGGCATCAATCCCAAAACAGGCAACACTCTTATCGCCGATATCCGCAATGCTTCGAAAACACCGGAAAATCCTGTTGAAGCATCGATCCAGTCCTTGATCAAGCGCGCGCCGTCCCGTGACGCCCTGCTTTTCGTGCGCCATGTCAAGCCGTTCGATTGGTATGTCACAGGCGTCGTTTACACCGACGAAGCCAGCGCGCCCGGCAAGCAGCTTTCGTTTCTGCTCATCGCGGCCATCCTCGCCGCTACGCTGTTCATCCTGCCCGTGGCGCTTCTTATGGTCACGCGGCTGACCTCACCGCTGGCGAAACTCGGAGATTACGCCCGCAAGCTCCCCGAACAGGATTTCATGGAGGACGCACGGCCAACGCCCCTGCTCGCCGCCCTCGCGGACGGCAAACACGGAGGAGAGATTGCCAGCCTCGCCAATTCACTGATGTTCATGGATAAAACACTCCGGTCACGGGTACGTGAGCTTATGGAGGCCACGTCCAGCCGCGAACGCCTCGAAGGTGAGCTCAGCGCCGCCACCGAAATCCAAATGGGGTTCCTGCCCAAGCCCCTGCCCCCGGACGTGGCCGCCGGGCGGTTCTCACTGGCGGCGAGCCTCGTCCCGGCCCGGGAAGTGGGCGGCGACTTGTATGACTTTTTCATGCTCGACGACAGGCACCTGTGCTTCATCATCGGGGACGTGTCCGACAAGGGCGTGCCCGCTTCATTGTTCATGAGCATGACCTTGACCCTTATCCGATCTCGGGCGGGTTCCCACCCCTCGCCGGAGCACCTCATGGCCGAGGTCAACGAAAACCTCGCCCGCGACAACGCCAAGTGCATGTTCGTCACACTGTTTATCGGCGTGCTCGATCTTGATACCGGAGAACTGCTCTACGCCAACGGCGGGCACAATCCCCCGCTTCGGCTCGGCGACGACGGCGTGGCATGGCTCAAAGGCATCAGCGGGCCTGTGGTCGGCGCGATGGAAGGCATGAACTATACCTTGCTTCGCACCGTGGTCCGGCCCGGCGAAACCCTCTTCCTCTACACCGACGGGGTGAACGAGGCCATGAACGCGGAAGGCGACGTCTATTCCAACGAAGCGATGTTCCGTGCCCTCGCCTCCTCACCATCACAAGAACCGGCCAGTGTGCTCCGGCATATGCTTGACGATGTGTCCGTCCATGTCAACGGCAACACCGCCTCGGACGACATGACCATCCTGTGTGTCCGTTATTTCGGAGGAAAGCGCTGACGGTCCTTCACCGCTGGTGATGGAAGAGAGCAAACTGGCCCGCACGATAAGCTTGTTCATAAGGTAAAGGGATGCCACCTTAGCAGAGTTCAATCAATGGGGGATGGAGAAAAAGGGACGCTATGGACGTCCCTTTTTTGTCATTTCTTCCAGAACTTCCACCAAGGGCATAACGGCAAGGCCCCTCTGCTCCTGTGCAAGGAATGCCCGGACAATATCTCTTGAATGCACCCCAATTCCAAAATCAGCCTGTTGACGGCGTGCTGCATGTCCCGCACGGAAGGAGGTGGGTCTTCGTTCACGAGGGTACGCAACTCTTCAAATGCATTCGCCGCACGCACCATCTCCTCCTCTATTTCCTCCCGCGAAAAGCTTTCTCCGCCTTGGAGACGAGCCTCCAGCCAACGCATCAAAATGTCGTTACCCAAAGCCAAGCACAATCGAGGAATCATTTCCAAGCTCGGCATATACGTATCGTTTATATTGAAGTAACGCTTGGTGACTGAATGTGACACGCCAAGGCGCTCCGCTATCTCATCTCTGGTCAGGCCGCTTTCTTCCTTGGCGAGGCGAAGTGCTGCCTTGCCCGTCATCATCCCCAAATCCGTCATGCTGTTTTCCTCCCAACAGGTGAATGAAGTGGATGCCCTCTTTCACGAGGATCAATCAGGTCCATTCTTTTTTATACATTGGGAGTATTCTCTTTTGCACATCGTATTAGAGCTTGTATCGTTAATATCTTTTTATATGTGTTGGTTATCAACTCTATACTAGCTATCGCAAACGATGTTTCCATGATTATAGATTTTTTAATATATGTCAGGATATCTTCTCTTCAAAAGAAAGATACCATGACAAGAAAACGGTATGACAATAGGATAAACAACTCTCCAGGCTCTTTATAGGAGGAACTATGGGTATCCCACAAAAAAGCCTCGTGATCGGCGCTTGCGAAATCGCCTGCCACTACCCGGAGCTCTCACTCAACGACGCGGCAGGAGATGCTCTCCAACTCGCTGAAAAGATCCGGCTTTACGGCATTGAGGAAAACCAAAAGAAAGAGACTGTCTTTATCGCAGCTTGCCGTTTTGTCAGTGCTGATAAAGATCTCACGCCTCAAAAAGCGGTAGAGAAGGCTTTACGGCTATGGGACATCATTGAAGCATGATGGAAAAGCAATATTGGAAAACGGTAAACCGATGGGAATGTGCTCTCTCATGGGGTTAGGCCGTGACACAAGATAAAATCGGAGCCCTGCCCACAAAAAAGGAGCCAAAATCCAAAAATATCCCTCCCGACATGCGTCAAGAGGGATGTTCTGGACATAGCGTGAAGCCCCGGGAGAGTCATCACATGATGTTGAGGCCGGGCATCTTCTTTCAATGCATCATTGTTTCAAACGATCTGCATACCGCCCTTAGCTCATTCATACCATATTACTTGTTCCCCCTCGCAAGGTTGCGGGAAACCACCATGAGGGCGGCAAGCATGACGAGCAGCAGGGCCGTGCCCATGAGCAGGGCATAATCCTCCATCTGCAGGATCGTGTACAGCAACGAGTACAGGGCCACGAGCAATACGCCTATCCCTATACCTTCCTTATAATTCCGCAGGGCGAAACCGACATAGCACGACACCATCAGTACAATGCATCCCGACGCCGAAAGGTAGGATGTCAGAAAGGCCAGATGCTCGGACAACGACAGCAGGACCAGATAGAACACCACCATCGACAGCCCCACGATGCCGTACTGTACCGGATGCAGCCGCGCCCCAAGACCCATTTCAAACACAATGAACGCAAGGAAGGTCAGGCCGATGAACAGCACGCCGTACTTCACCGAGCGTTCCACCAGCTTATAGTGCGTACCGGCTTGGTACAGATCCACGCCGACGGCAAACTCCGTGAAATGCCTCGGCCACGTGTGCAGCGTGCCAAGGTTCGGATACGAGCGCGCCAATGAGGGCACGCTCCACACCGCGGAGAAGCCCGTGTCCGAAGTCTCATAAGAGGCCGGAAGCACCTGCCCCTGAAAACTTGGATGCGGCCACGGCGAACGCACCTTGATCTCCGTGGTTTCGCCCGCCGTCGCAAACCGGATGCCGCCGCTGCCGCTCAAGGCCAAGCGTTGCGAAAAGTCAAATGTCCCTTGCCCCGCATTCAAGGCAATGGGAACACGGAAACCGGACGGAAGGTTCTCGAACGGCTGCGTACCCGGCTCGGCGCTGTGCGGGACACCGGCCCAAACGAACGGGCTCGCCTCGCGGAGCGCACTCGGGTGGCTCAGGCCCGTGACTACAAAAGACCGGGCATAATCCACATCAACCAGCGCGGGGACGATGCGGGTCAGCGCTTCCCTGGACGGCAATGTAAACTGCCCGGAAATACCGATCTCGGACGTATACACCAGCGCCCTGTATATCCCCCTACGGCGGGATTCTGGATCAAGCGTGGCGTCAAAAGACAGACGCGACGGCAGGATGACGAAATAGCTCGCCTCCAGCCTTGTTTCGCGTACCAGCCTGTCCTTGCCTCCCTCGACGGGCACGACGCGTTCCCGCTCCACACGCTCCGTATACGGGACCAGCAGATACGGGCCGGAAAGCTGCTGCAACCCGCCCCATGTCCGGCTGATGTCCGCCACCACTTCACGGTACAGCGACGAGCGTTCCCCTACGAGGCTTTCCACCATCAACAGCGGAATCAGGAGCAACAGTGCGATGCCCGCTACGACGGCGTAACGAAACATCATCGAATCCTTCAATTGATCCTGCAACACGGCCTTGTCCGTATTGTGCGGCGTCTCCACAACATCCTCCACGGGCAACTGAGGTTCTCGGGCTTTTTCTGAAGGAGCCCCCTGCTCTCCAGACGTTTCGAACGCGAACGTATCTTCGGCGGTCAGGGATTCTGTCCGGACCACCCCTTTCTCCGCAGCCCCCGGAGGAGGCAACGGCTCCGCCGCAGTAACCGGGGGCTGTCCGGAAACCCGGCGCGTCCGGCGCATGATCCATCTGACTATGGCCACGAAACCGATACACAACGGGATCAAAATCAACACGAGTACAAGCAGGCCGATCAACATCACTTCGAACATACTTTATTTCCTGTCAATGCGACTCAACAGCTCCACCAACGGGGAACACCGGAGGTTCCCTCCCCGCCAATGTGCACTCAACAGGCACGCACAGCAAGCCTTGCCTTCTATCCTCCGGAGACGGGACGTGCCTGTTCCGTCATCTTTATTTTCTACCGCGTCACCCATACCAATGGAGCAGCCCTTCTCCGCACCCGGATTACCGCATAAACGGTATATCCGTACAGATACCAGTTACGCCAGCAAGGATGTCCGCGCCCCCCGAAGGGCTTTCCAAACATAAAAAAAAGCCCTCCCGAAATCTCAGGAGGGCTTTGCTCAATCCATAGCAGGGTGGAGCACCACGCGGCCTTCCGCCAATGAGCGGGGCACGTCGATGATACGTTGGTTGCGCGACCCTCGGAACCGGATAATCAAGGACTTCTCCTCCAGTATGAAGGGGCCGTCCACAAGGATATCCAGCTGGCGCAGCAACGGCATATGCCGGCTGTCCGCAAGCAGCTCCTCATACAAATACCCGGTATAGCTCGTCAGATTGTACCCCGCAGCGCGCAGGCGCTCTGCCAGCGGCGCAAGCTTTCCGCTCTGTACGAACGGTTCCCCGCCGCTGAACGTTACCCCGCGCACGATGGGGTTTTTCCGCACGTCCGCAAACACCCAGTCGGGTGAAACCATGCGCCCGCCGTCGAAAGGGTGCGTCGTCGGGTTGTGGCAACCCTTGCAATGGTGCGGGCAGCCCTGCGTAAACAGCACGTAGCGCAAGCCCGGCCCATCTACGATGGACTCCTCGACGATGCCGGATATGCGTATTTCGTCGCTCATACCAAAACCTCTGACTTCGCCAAGACGAGGGAGAATTGGGGAAGGGAGGGAAAAGCTTTTCTAAAGAAAGGGGGGAGCACCCCCACGCTTTTCCCTCCCTTCCCAAAGGCTTCTGCGCTTATTGGATCCCTGTTCACAGCTTTTTCAGCTTCAAAACGAAAGAACCCTAGTTACCGCAGCAGCCGATCTTGCAATGCTTCACGCGATCTTCGACTTCGGCGCGTTTGGCGTTGTTGAAACGATCCACGGTGCCGACGAGGTATCCGGTAATGCGACGGATACGTTCAAACTTCACGCCTTCGCCAACCAAAACTTTCTTGCTTTCAGTGTTCATTGAACCGTTCTCCAATACTTGGTTTAACAATAATGGGTATATCGGAAAATGCGGGTATCCGCACTTTGCTTGCTCATCAGCGCGACATTCACGCGCCTCTTCAATGCATTCCAGTTCAACCGCTCCAGCTGGGCTGTCCCCGAGCTATACGAATTGATCCAAGGCGTTCCTCTTAGCGAACGGGGATGGAAAAACTCACCCGTTCCAACAGCCGGAACGAACCCCTCCGCGCGGCCTCCCCACCAGTCAAAAGTCTTAGGAGGGGAAAGAGAGAGGGCTGGGAAGGGGAAGCCCTTCTTCAGAAGGGTTCCCCTTCCCAATATTCACCTAAATCACCATATTGGGCATCTTGTCCTCGGCTTCGAGGCGTTCCTCTTCAGAACGCACGTCGCGGATGTAGCCCTTGATCTTGCGCAATACTTCGATATCGACGCCTTCGCCGTCGTGACGCCCGCAGCGGGGGCACACGTCGCCGATGATGCCCGTGTAGCCGCACAGGGGATCACGGTCCACGGGATGGTTGATGGACCCGTAGCCGACGCCCATGTCCTTCATGGCCCGGATGAGATCCTCGAACGCCTCAAGGTTGTTCACCGGATCGCCGTCCACTTCCACATAGGTGATGTGCCCGCCGTTGGTCATCGCATGATACGGCGCTTCAAGACGGATCTTGTTGTAGGCGCTGATGCTGTAATAGACCGGGATGTGGAACGAATTGGTGTAGTAGTCCTTATCCGTAATACCTTCGATGGAGCCGAAACGCTTGCGGTCGAGACGTACGAACTTGCCGGAAAGCCCTTCGGCGGGGGTTGCGATCACCGAGAAATTGAGCTTCGTCTCGGCGGCCTTCTTGTCCGCCTTCTCGCGGATGAAGCCTACAATCTTGAGGCCAAGCTCCTGCGCTTCCTCGGACTCGCCGTGATGCTTGCCGATCAGCGCCTTGAGGCACTCCGCAAGGCCGATGAACCCCACGGTCAGCGTGCCGTGCTTGAGCACTTCGCGCACTTCGTCGTCCGGGCCGAGCCGTTCCGAATCGATCCAGATGCCCTGCCCCATCAGGAAGGGATAATTCTTGCACTTCTTGCACGACTGGATTTCGAGGCGCTCAAGAAGCTGCTCGAAGACCAGATCCACCATCTTGTCCAGCTCGGCGAAGAAGGCGTCGACGTTGTGATCCGCAAGGATGCCGAGGCGGGGCAGGTTGATGGACGTAAAGCTCAGGTTACCGCGCCCGTTGACGATTTCACGGCTCGGATCGTTCATGTTGGCCATAACGCGCGTGCGGCAGCCCATGTAGGCGATTTCCGTCTCGGGATGGCCGGGCTTGTAGTAGGCCAAGTTGAACGGCGCGTCGATGAAGGAAAAGTTCGGGAACAGGCGTTTGGCGGACACGCGGCAGGCAAGCTTGAACAGATCATAGTTGGGCTCGCCTTCCCGGAAGTTGACGCCTTCCTTCACCTTGAAGATATGGATGGGGAAGATGGGCGTCTCGCCGTTGCCGAGGCCCGCTTCGGTGGCCAGCAGCACGTTGCGGATGACCATGCGGCCTTCGGGGGAGGTGTCGGTCCCGTAGTTGATGGAGCTGAAAGGGATCTGCGCTCCGGCGCGGGAGTGCATGGTGTTGAGGTTGTGCACCAGCGCTTCCATCGCCTGATACGTGGCCTTCTCGGTGTACTCAAGGGCCTTCTTGACGGCGAAGTCGATGTTCAGGGCGGGGGCGTGCTGAGTGAGGATCTCCCGGACGAAGGCGAGGCCCTTTTCATCGAGGATGGATTCGTTTTCCTCAATGTAGGCGCGCAGCCCGGCCTTTACAGCATCCTTGCTCTCCATATTGTAGAGATCAAGGATCAGGCACAGTTCCTTGATGAAGGTCTTGGCGACTCCGGGGGCGAGGCCGTATTCGAAATTCGGGATGCTCTGCCCGCCGTGCTGGTCGTTCTGATTGGCTTGAATGGCGATGCAGGCGAGGGCGCTGTAGCTGCGGATATCGTTGGGTTCGCGCAGGAAGCCGTGGCCCGTGCCGAAGCCGCCCTTGAACAGCGTCTTGATGTCGATCTGGCAGCAGGTGGTGGTCAGGCTCAGAAAATCAAGGTCATGGATGTGGATGTCGCCGTTCTTGTGCGCGAGGCTGTGCTTCGGGTTGAGGATGTACATCTCGTAGAACTGCTTGGAACTTTCGCTGCCGTAACGCAGCATCATGCCCATAGCGGTGTCGCCGTCGATGTTGGCGTTCTCGCGCTTGATGTCCGAATCGGCGGCATCCTTGAACGTGATCTCCTCAAACTTGCGCATGAGGCTGGAATTCACCTGCCGCGCGCGGCTGCGCTCCTCGCGGTAGAGGATGTAGGCCTTGGCTGTGCGGCCGTAGCCCTCCTGCATCAGCACCTGCTCCACAAGGTCCTGCACATGCTCGACCTCCGGCTCGCAGCCCTCGAGCTCGAGCATGGTCTCCACCTTGCGGGCTAGCGCGTCGGAGACGTCCTCCATGCCGGTCTGCCCGACACCGAGGAATGAACGCCAGATCGCGTTCCGGATCTTTTCTGTATGAAATTCTACGAGACGCCCGTCCCGCTTGCGGATCATTTTCTGCGTCATGACTGTCTCCTCTCGCACACAAGATATGGTAGTACCGCGCAGGCACAAAACGCATATATCGTACTGCAAGTTCCGGTGTCTGTCAAGCACGGCCCGGCCGAAATAGTGCACAAAAAAATCGGGGCCGTTTTCGGAAGACCCGCGATTTTCCGTATAATCTGCGCACCGGGTGTGCATACTATCCACAGCATATGACAACAGGAGGGAAATCAAGATGGACATGCTTGCGCTGATTCTGAGCATCATCGGCTCGATCAACTGGGGGCTGGTCGGCATTTTCAAATTCGATCTGGTCGCCTGGATCTTCGGCGGCCAGACGGCCGTCGTCAGCCGCATCATCTACACGATCGTCGGCCTCGCAGGACTGTGGTGCATCTCGCTGCTGTTCCGCCGCCGCCCGCTGCGCGCCGCAGAGGACGATGCATAACCACCAGAAAAACTGCACAAAGGCAGACTGCCGGACCGAGCCGCAATGGCCCGCCGGCAGTCTGTTTTTTTCGTTCTACCAGAGTAGTGCGGCCGCGACCGTCGGGACCACGAGGACGCCCGCCGCGATGAGCATCGTCTGGATGGTGCTGCGCGTTTTGCGCGACAGCAGCAGGATGACCGCCGCACCGCCTGCGCCGAACAGCACATGCACGAGCGCGCGCAGCCCCAGAACGGTCCGGATGCGCCAGCCCGCTGGCACGCCGCTCAGCAGGGGCAGGCTGTTTGCCTGTGCGCCCCACTCCGGCAGTCCGTAGGCCCCGCGGACGGCAAGCAGGCGCGGCAGGAAAGCTGCCGTCACCATCAGGAGCACCAGCACCGCCGTGAGCAGCAGCTTGCGCCGCAGCACGCGCCCGTTCGCCCCGGCCGCCGTCTGCAGAACGGCGACGCCCGTCTCCTGCTCCATGGCAAACACGGCGGACAGCGCGACCGTCAGGAAGAAGAACAGCTTCGCAAGGTCCAGCAGGTCCTTCTGCACACCAAAGTAGCCTAGCAGGACGTTATAGCCCGTCTCATAGACATAGGACTGCCCCGGCTGCAGCTGCTCATACTGCTGCTTTGCCTGCTCAAAGCCGTCCTGCGCCCGCAGGGCCGAGAGAACGTCGCGCGCCATGAACTGCAGCGCATCCTCGTTGCCCTCCGTGATGCGGGCATAGTCCGCAAGCTCGTTCTGCAGCTCCGCAAAGCGGGCCGTCTCCGAGGCAAGATAAGCGTTCTTTTCCGGCGTTGGCTCGCCCGCCAGCTTTTCGGAATACGCGCGGTAGAACCATTCGTCCGCATTGAAATAGGCCCGGAAATCTCGATAAGATCCGATCTGCACCAGCACGAACACCACAAGCACCAGCAGCGCCCCGCCCGTGAGCAGGAGCTTCCGCGCCTCATAGGCCAGCAGCACCGTGTGCCGCAGGCGCGGCAGCGGCAGGCCCCGGCGCTGGCGCACCGGCTGGACCGCCTGTGTGCGGCAGAACACCACCGCGCCGCCGAGGCAGCCGCCCACCGTCAGCAGCAGGAGCATGGCGGGAAGCAGCGCCGTCTGCCGGAGCGGCAGGCCGAAGAAATTCAGATAAATGCAGCCACGCCAGCTCTCCTCAACCTCGGCCGCACGGCTGAGGCTGAGCAGCCGGGGCCAAAGTGAGCCGCGGCTGCCGAGCAGCAGGGCAAGCCCCGCGCCGCCGCCCGCAAGCAGGAACGCGGCCCACGCGCGGCCTGTCGTGGTGCACAGCAGGAAGAACAGCGCGCCCACGGCCCAGCCCCATAGGAGCTTTTCGCCCAAAAAGCACAAAAGCCAGCCAAACACCGTCAGCGGGACCGGGCAGCTCTGCATGCTGGGGATCGTCTGGATGGGGCGCGCCGGGTCGCCCAGCCCGAGGACGGCGGCAGAAACGGCCAGATTCGCGCCATAGAGCAGCACGACGCCCGCAAGCACCGTTGCCAGCATGGCGGCAGCCTTGCGCCAGTAGAGCGCGCCGTGGCCGCGCCGCGTCGGGCGCAGCAGCACCATCAGGCCCGCGCTTCGTTCGCCCGTCAGCAGGACCAGCCCTGAGACCGCCGCAAACAGCAGAAGCAGCAGGTCCGTCAGCCGCCAGTCCAGCAGCACCTCCACGCCGTCCGGGAAGGACGGCTCCAGCCGCACGCCGAGCAGGGCGCTGTAGGCCGCAAGGCCCTTTTCCAGCGTGCGCTCGGCAAAGGGATCGGCGGAAAACAGGCCAAGGCGCAGCTTGGCCTCGGTCTCAGCGCAGAGGCCGCGGAGGTATTCGGGGTAATTTTTCGTCGTCTCGACCTCGTCGCGAACCGTGCTCAGCAGGGCGTAGCGCCGGAGGTCCTCGTCCGGCACCTGCATGATATCGACGTCCTCGCCGTAGATTCCGTTGAGCAGGGCGTCATACTCCTGCTCCAGCGTGTCCAGATGGGCATACTCCGCCCGGACGTCCGCGCGGGTGAAGCCGCCGAGGTCCTTGGTGCAGCGGCGGTAGAACAGCGCCGCATTCACCGCGACAGCCAGCGCGAGCAGGAGCATCACATAGCGGTTGCCCAGAATTTTCCGCAGCTCATAGCTCATAGCCCGTCCTCCGCGCCGAAGTAGTGCAGATACACATCCTCCAGCTCCGGCGCAAGCGGCCTGCAGGCAAAGGGCGGCTGCTTTTCCGCCAGCAGGCGCACGCGGATATGCCCCGCGTCGACGCGGGCGATGCCGCAGACCGTCCCGGCGGCCTGCGCGGCGGGCAGCTCGGACTCGGCAAGCTCCGCCTCCCAGACCTGCCCGGCCAGCTCGTGCGTCAGCTCGGCCGGAGAGGCCTTGCGCAGCAGCCGCCCCTCGGACAGAAGCAGCAGCTCGCTTGCCACATACTCCACGTCCGGCACGACGTGCGTCGAAACGATCACGATCTTCTGCAGGGCGATCTCCGCGATGAGATTGCGCACCGCGATGCGCTGCCGCGGGTCCAGTCCGGCCGTCGGCTCATCGAGGATGAGAATGTCCGGCTCGTCCAGAATGGCCTGCGCCAGCAGCAGGCGCTGCTTCATGCCGCCGGAGAGGCTGCGGATCGTCTTGCCGCGCACGTCGGACAGGCCGACCGCGCCGAGCGCCCAGTCGATGCGCTCCAGCGCCCGTGCGCGCGGCATGCGGCGCAGCGAGGCCATGTACAGCAGGAAGCGCTCCGCCGTAAAGCCCGGATAGAGCGTCTGCTGCTGGGGCATGTAGCC
>ERZ835541.2939-NODE-2939-length-12739-cov-3.663040_pt1 | contig 12739 bp, 9 predicted proteins | sample MGYA00519945_ERZ835541 | MGnify/ENA primary metagenome ERZ835541 (study PRJEB31850, sample SAMEA3708780) | human gut metagenome | biome: human gut; feature: human-associated habitat; material: faeces | place: China | collected 2014 ...
AAACACTCCGATCATCCTTCAAAAGTCATACTTGACTTCAACAAAATCGAGAAACAAGCCAAACTTGCATCCTTATTTCCGAGAACTATGATTTCAACGGATATAGAACAATGGTATTACGAGCCTTCACTTACAGACCAGGAAATAGAACAAAGATTCGACACATTATTTAGTTACTTTAGACAAAATATTTCACCAAACATAACAATCGGCAACTATGGAGCCGCTCCTACAGCCTTATGTGTACACCGATACTACCATCCCAAAATGTCAGAAGATAGTATATTGATGACTTGGCGAAAAAGCAATAAAAAACGTTGGGCTGCACTCAAATATGCAGATGTAGCTCAACCCTCTCTTTACATTGCCGAGCCTAATATCGAATCTTGGATAAAAGATCTACAAATAACAGTAAAAGAAATAAAAAAGCACTACCCCAATAAAAAAATTATAGCATATATTTGGCCCCAATACTATGATAAAAAAGATAGTCCATATTATAAACAATTCATTCCCCCCCACATTTGGAAACAAATGCTAGAGGCTACTTATACATATTGTGATGGAAGTATCATATGGTCAAGTAGAACAGATGAAAATGATCAATCAGTATTCTGGGAGGATCTTCGGGTTCAACAAATCTGGGAAGTAACAAAACATTTTATCCATTCCCACAAAAGACAGATTGTGTTTCCTGAAAAAGAAAACTTGTCCATATTGACTTCTACTCCACAAGAATTCAATATATATTTAAACACAAATCACCCCCAATTAGCCCAATATGGAGTTCAGACGATACAAATGATTAATGAAAAAGATTTGGGAAACTGTACCAATGAAACTTTTGTTCTTGATGTAGACAAAGTGAAACAATTTGCCATACAAACTCCAAAATCCTCCAATACGCCTATATGTATTGCACCGATTAATAAAAAGAGTGATACATTAGAATTATAGCTTTAAGCTATAATTCTTTTTTTTGAGAAAAACTATGAAAGAAGAAAAAGTAATTATTCATTTTGAAGATAAAACAACAAAAACAAAACAAACAAGTTGTTGATGATTTTAAACAAGAGATAAAAAAAGAAACAAAGAGTACATTTCCTAAAGGAAATGGTAGGAAATTTAAAAAATATTTCTTTTAGTTTATATTATAATCATATTATTGATGACAGTCTTACTTTGTGGAGTTATAAGTGGGTTATTTGCTTTCTTTATTTTAGGATTCCTTATTTTTGTAGGAATCCTTTATTATTTATTTAGACATAAAAAATCTATCGCATGGATAGATTTTTTTTATAATAAATGAATATTATTTTTTTCACATTCATCAATCATTTCTTGAGGCCAAATACTTGCTTGTACTTCACCAATATGAGCACGATTTAAAAGTAACATACAAAGTCTTGATTGACCAATACCACCACCGATAGTGTAAGGTAATTCTTTATTCACGATGGCTTGATGATATGGAAGATTTAAACGATCTTCACAGTTTTCTTTCTTTAATTGTTCAACTAAAGAATTTTCATCCACACGGATACCCATTGATGAGATTTCTAAGGCACATTGTAATGGTTCGTACCAGAATAACAAGTCACCATTGAGTTTCCAATCATCATAGTCTGGTGCACGTCCATCATGCTTTTGTCCACTTTGTAAAACATTACCGATTTGCATAACAAAGACACACCCGAATTCTTTGCAAATTTTATTTTCTCTTTCTTTAGCTGCTAAATCAGGATATTGATTTTCTAATTCTTGTGCAGTAATGAAATGGACACGATCTGGTAAACGATTAACAACATGAGGGTATTTATACCAAACTTCATGTTCCATATGTTTAATGACTTTAAAAATCTTTTTAACATGATTTTTTAATGTTGTAATATTGCGATCTTCTTTTTCGATGACACGTTCCCAATCCCATTGATCAACATAGTAAGAATGTAGGTTATCAACTTCTTCATCTTTTCTAATAGCGTTCATATTTGTATAAAGTCCTTCACGAACACCAAAACCATATTTTTTAAGTGCCATTCTTTTCCATTTAGCAAGAGAATGAACGACTTCAATATCATCGTTTTCAAAACAACTGATTTGGAAAGAAACAGGTTTTTCAACACCATTTAAGTTATCATTTAAACCACTGCTTTTTTGGACAAAAAGAGGTGCTGAAATTCTTTCTAACATTAAAGCTCTTCCAAATTCTTTTTGAAATGTATCCCTTATGTATTTAATTGCTTCTTGTGTTTGTCTTAAAGATAACACAGGATCATATTTTTCTGGAATAATGAGATTCATTTTAATTTTTTCCCCCTTAATAATATGTTCTATTTTATCATTTATCTAGATATATGAAAGATAATAATAAAAAATTATAATAGCTATAAAAGTGTTTCAAATGTATTCACTTGTTGTCAATTGCCTTTCTTTTCTGTATAATAAGAAAAAATGAAAAGTAGGTGTAAACATGAGAAATTTAGAACATGTCAAACATGTTATTATAAAGATTGGTTCGACTTCTTTGTGTAATGAAGATGGACAACTAGATAAAGAAAGAATTTTAAAACTCATCCAACAAATAGCTATTTTAAAACGTAAAGGGTTAAAAGTAACACTTGTTTCATCAGGAGCGATTTCTTCAGGAATGGGTGTTTTAAATTTAAGTGAAAAACCTAAAGAAATTTCTAAAAAACAAGCACTTGCGGCTATTGGACAAGCTCATTTGATGCAAATTTATGAAGATTTATTTTCATTGTTTCATTTAAAATGTGCACAGATTTTATTAAATCATGATGATTTTGATCATCGTAAACGTTTGATGAATTTAAGCTTTGCTTTATCTTCTATTTTAGATTATGATGTGATTCCTATTATTAATGAAAATGATACATTAGCGGTAGATGAAATCAAAGTAGGAGATAATGATACATTATCTGCCTTACTATTACCTATTGTGGATGCACAATTACTTGTTTTAGTTTCAGATATTGATGGACTTTATAATGATAATCCTCATACCAATTCCAATGCAAAATTATTAAGTGATATTGAACTTGTGGATGATAAAATTATGAACTATGCGAAAGATTCAAGTAGTCAATTTGGTACAGGTGGGATGGTGACAAAATTACGTGCTGCAAAAATCGTTAATGATTATGGAGGAGATATGGCCATCGTTAATGGCAATAATGAAACAGCTCTTATTGATTTATTAGAAGGAAAACAAATTGGAACATATTTTAGTGGAAAAGCGGGGCGTACTTTAAGTGCTAGAGATCATTGGATCATGTATCGTAGTTCTCCTAAGGGAAAAGTCATTGTTGATGATGGTGCATGTGAGGCTTTAAAAACACATACAAGTTTACTACCTAAAGGAATCAAAGAAGTTGAAGGTTCATTTATGCAAGGTAGTATCATTGATGTTCTTTCTTTTAAAGGACAACTCATTGCTAGAGGTATTACGAATTATTCAAGTGATGAGTTAAAATTGATTAAAGATCATCATAGTAATGAAATAGAAAGTATTTTACATTATAAAGATTATGATGAAGTGATTCATGCAGATAATCTAGTCATTAATAAGGGGTGAAATTATGATTAAGGAACAACTTAAAGAAGCTAAAAAAGCATGTCGTTTTATGCAAAATGTTAAACCGAAAGTAAAAAATAAAGCTTTAAAAAATATTTCTGAGGCATTAATTCAAAAAAGTGAATTGATCATTCAAGAAAATCAAAAAGATATTGCAGAAGCTAAAAATAATGGTATTAAAGAATCGATGGTTGATCGTTTATTATTAAATAAAGAACGTATTGAAGCGATGGCAAAAGATATTTTAAAAGTAATTGATTTACAAGATCCTATTGGAACTCTTGTAAGAGAAATTAAAAGACCCAATGGTTTAGTGATTCAACAAATCAGAATTCCTTTAGGAGTGATTGGGGTAATTTATGAATCAAGACCTAATGTAACAGTAGATATTGCCAGTTTATGTATTAAAACAAACAATGTTTGTGTTTTAAAAGGTGGTAAAGAAGCCATTCATTCAAATCGCATCTTAGTTCAAATTATAAATGAGGCTATTCAAGATGTTTTACCAACACATACGGTTACTCTTATTGAAACAAAAAAGCGTGAAGAAACTTTAGATTTAATTCAAGCCCATGATTATGTAGATGTCATTATTCCTCGTGGAAGTGCAGGGCTTATTCAATATGTTGTTAAAAATGCAACTGTTCCAGTAATTGAAACAGGAGCAGGAATTTGTCATCTTTATGTTGATCAAGATGCTAGTCTTGATATGGCTTTAGAAATTGCAAAAAATGCAAAGATCCAAAGACCATCTGTATGTAATGCAATTGAAACGATTCTTGTTCATCAAAAAGTAGCTCAAGAATTTTTACCAAAACTTCAAGAAATATTTAAAAATGTACAAATCTATGGTGATGAAAAAACAAGAAAAATCATTGATTGTTTAGAAGCTGCTGAAAAAAGTTATGCTACAGAATATGATGATTATATTTGTAATATAAAAGTTGTAGATGATATTGAAGAAGCGATTGAACATATTTATAACTATTCAACAAAACATTCAGAATCGATTATTACCGGAAATAAAGAAACAGCAAAATATTTTATGGATTCTTTAGATTCAGCTTGTGTTTATCATAATGCTTCTACACGTTTTAGTGATGGGGGAGAGTTTGGTTTTGGGGCAGAAGTTGGTATTTCAACGCAAAAGCTTCATGCCAGAGGCCCACTTGGTTTACAGGAAATTACTTCTACAAAATATATGATTTATGGAAATGGACAAGTAAGGAGTTAAGACTCCTTCTTTTTTTATAAAAAAATAATTAGTGTACTAAATATATTGACATTGATTAGTGCACTAACTATAATGTTTAGTATACTAACTAATAGGAGGTGTCTTATGGATCTATTGGAATTTGAGGATATTAAAGAAATCTTTTTACAATTTAAATCTCTCCATAAAAATATTCAAGAACTTACTAGTAAAAAAAGCAATAGGGAAGGATTATCTGCTGATCAGTGTTATTTGTTAGGTCTTATTGATCATTTTGGTCATCCTAATCAAAAAATTCTTGCAGAACGTTTAAAAATTACACCAGCTACTTTATCAGTAAGATTACAACGTTTAGAAAAAGCAGGTTTTATTGAAAAAGTTGTAAGTAGACATGATAAAAGAAATGTCTCATTACATATTACGGAAAAGGGAAAAGAAGAAATTAAAAGTTGTAAAGATGATATGAAAATGTTTACAACACGCTTATTTGGAGGAATAAATAAAGAAGATTTAGATAGAATGAAAACGTATTGTCAAATCTTTGAAAAGAATATTCGTTTAATGAAGGAGGAGTTAGATGTTCAAGATTAAAGGATATTTAAAGAAATTCTGGTACTTGATTTTAGCTTGTATTTGTTTGTTGTTTGTACAAGCGCAAACAGAATTAACTTTACCAGATTATATGAGTGATATTATTTCAGTAGGAATTCAAGCGGGAGGATTTGCTTCACCTGTTTCAGATGTTTTAACGGAAGAAACTTATCAACATTTATTATTGTTTGTTGATCAAAAAGATCAAAAAACAGTAAAAAAAGATTATAAAAAAATTAGTAAAGTCAATCAAGATATCATTGATACATTTCCTAAGGCTAAAGGCAAAACAGTATATCAATTGAAAGATTTATCAAGTGATGAAGAAAGTAAGTTAGAAAGTATTTTAATGAAACCGATGTTAATTATTACTTCGCTTGATAGTATGGATACTTCTAGTAAAGAGTATCAAGAAAAATTTGGACAATTACCTCCAAATATGACGATTTATGACGCTATTTCTTTTATGGATGAAAGTCAAAAAGCAAAGATGTTTGAAGACATTGATAAAAAGATGGATACTATGGGAGAAAGTACTTTAAAAATTGCTGCTGGTAATGGTGTTAAAGCAGAATATAAAAAATTAGGTGCTGACATTGACAAAGTACAAACCGATTATATTTTTAAAACAGGTTTAAAGATGTTAGGAATTGCTTTACTTGGAACAGTGGCTGCAATTTCAGTTGCTTTCTTTGCGACAAAAGTTGGGGCTGGAGTTGCTCGTGCTTTAAGAAAAGATGTCTTTGAAAAAGTTGAAAGTTTTTCCAATGAAGAATTCAATCATTTTTCTACAGCTTCATTAATTACCCGTACAACAAATGATATTACTCAAGTACAAATGGTGACAATGATGCTTTTACGTATTGTATGTTTTGCACCAATTATTGGTATTGGGGCTTTAATTAAAGTTTTAAAAGAATCACCATCAATGACATGGATCATTGCAGTTGTTATTCTTGTTATTTTTGGTGTGATGGCGGTTGCGTTTGCTGTAGTTATGCCAAAATTCAAAATTATTCAAAATTTAATTGACCGTTTAAATCTCACAATGCGTGAAAATTTATCAGGAATGCTTGTTATTCGTGCTTTTGGTAACGAAAAACATAGCGAAGATCGTTTTGATAAAGCCAATAAAGATGTTACAAATTTAAACTTATTTGTTAATAGATCAATGGCTTCTATTATGCCAATTATGATGTTTATCTTTAATGTCGTTACTTTAGTAATTGTCTATTATGGTTCTAAACAAATCGATTTAGGTAATTTAGCAATTGGACAAATGATGGCCTTTATGCAATATGCAATGCAAATTATTATGGCCTTTTTAATGATTGCAATGATTGCTATTATGTTACCTCGAGCTAGTGTTGCTGCTAATCGTGTTTATGAAATTATTGAAACTAAGCCAACAATTCAAGATCCAACAAATCCAGTTGCTTTAGATGAAAGTAAAAAAGGACTTGTTGAATTTAATCATGTTTCATTTGCTTATCCAGGGGCGAGTGAACCGGTTTTAAAAGATATTGATTTTGTTGCTAAACCAGGACAAACAACAGCTTTTATTGGCTCTACTGGTTCAGGAAAATCAACACTTATTAATTTAGTACCTCGTTTTTATGAAGTCAGTGAAGGAAATATTAAGGTTGCAGGGGTTGATGTTCGTGAGATGACACAACATGAATTACGTGATCGTATTGGACTTGTTCCTCAAAAAGGAAACTTATTTTCTGGAACAATTCGTTCTAATTTAAAATATGGTGCACCAGAGGCAACAGATGAAGAATTAGAAGAAGTGATTCGAATTGCTCAAGCAAAAGAATTTATTGATCAAAAAGAAGAACGTTTTGATATGGAAATTTCACAAGGTGGAACAAACGTTTCTGGTGGTCAAAAACAAAGACTTGCGATTGCTCGTGCTATTGCGAAAAATCCAGATATTTATATTTTTGATGATAGTTTTTCAGCACTTGATTTCAAAACAGATGCTAAACTTCGTCAAGAATTAAATCAACTTGTTAAAAAGACAAAAAGTACAGTTTTATTAGTAGGACAACGTATTGCTTCTATTATGGATGCAGACCAAATCATTGTCCTTGATGAAGGAAGAATTGTTGGTAAAGGAACACATGAGGAATTAATGAAATCATGTCAGGTTTATCAAGAAATTGCCTATTCTCAATTATCTAAGGAGGAACTAAGTCATGAGTAATGAAAGAAGAAGACAAGGGCCTCGTGGACCAATGGATCATGGAATGAGAGGTAATGGTGAAAAAGCCAAGAATTTTAAAGGAACATTAAAGAAATTATTTGTTTATTTAAAACCTTATTATTTTAAATTAGCGGTTGTTATTATTTTTGCAGCTTGTTCAACAGTATTTACGATTGTAGGACCAAAGATCCTAGCAAAAGCAACAGATAAATTATCTGAAGGAATTATGGCGAAGGTAAGTAATACAGGAGAAATTGATTTTGATTATATTGGTATGATCTGTTTGATTCTTGTTGGTTTCTATCTTGTCAGTGCACTTTTTAGTTTTATTCAAGGATTTATTACATCTTCGATTTCACAAAAAGTTGCTTATGATTTAAGAAGTTCTTTATCTAAGAAGATGTCAAGAATGCCTTTGAGTTATTTTGATAAACATTCTAGTGGAGATACTTTAAGTAGGGTAACAAATGATATTGATACAATTGCCCAATCACTTAATCAAAGTTTATCACAAGTGATTACATCTTCTGTTACAGTTGTTGGAATCTTTATTATGATGCTTACCATTTCTGTAAAAATGACATTGATTGCGGTACTTGTTTTACCACTTTCGATGTTACTTATTATGTTTGTTATGAAACATTCACAAAAGTATTTTAGTAGACAACAAAAAAGCTTAGGAGATGTCAATGGTCATATTGAAGAAATGTATGGTGCTCATGATGTTGTTAAAGCCTTTAATGGGGAAGAAGATTCTGTTAAAACTTTTAATGAATATAATGATGCACTTTATGATTCAGCATGGAAATCTCAATTTTTATCAGGTTTAATGCAACCTTTAAGTAACTTTGTAGGAAACTTAGGATATGTAAGTGTTTGTTTATTAGGTGGTTTTTTAGCAGGGGGTAATACGATTACAATTGGTGATATTCAAGCGTTTATTCAATATGTACGCCAATTCAATCAACCAATTGCCCAACTTGCGCAAACAATGAATATGTTACAAAGTACAGCTGCCGCAGCTGAACGTGTTTTTGAATTCTTAGAGGAAGAAGAATTAGAAGCTGAAACCGTTAAAATTGAAACAGATGAAGTTGAAAAATTACATGGTTCAGTTACTTTCAATCAAGTTAATTTTGGTTATTTATCAGAAAAAACAATTATTCATGATTTCAATATGCATGTTCATGCTGGACAAACAGTTGCTATTGTTGGTCCAACCGGTGCAGGAAAAACAACGATTGTTAAATTATTAATGCGCTTTTATGAATTAAATAAAGGTTCAATTATGATTGATGGTCATGATATTAAAGATTTTTCAAGACATGATTTAAGAAGTTTGTTTGGAATGGTTTTACAAGATACATGGCTTTTTAATGGAACAATTAAGGAAAACTTGATGTATGGTAAATTAGATGCCAGTGATGAAGAAGTAAAAAATGCCTGTGAAATGGCGTATGTAGATCATTTTGTCAATACCTTAGAAGATGGTTATGATACGGTTCTTGATGAAGAAACATCAAATATTTCACAAGGACAAAAACAATTATTGACGATTGCTAGAGCGTTTCTAAAAGATCCTAAAATTCTTATTTTAGATGAAGCAACTTCTTCAGTTGATACACGTACAGAAGTGCTTATTCAAAAAGGTATGGAAAAATTAATGGAAGGACGTACAAGCTTTGTTATTGCACACCGTCTATCAACGATTCGTGATGCTAATACAATCATTGTCATGAAAGATGGCGATATTGTAGAAATTGGTAATCATGATGAATTGTTAGAAAAAGGTGGATTCTATGCCTCACTTTATCAATCACAATTTGAAGGTAGCGAAATTTAGAAGCAAAGAAATTTGCTTCTTTTTCTTTTCAAAACATGTTTATATATGGTATAGTACAAGCCGAGGGGATGATGTTATGGTGAAAAGAAAACCACAATATGTCAAAATTAAAGAATATATTATTCAAAATATTGAAGATGAAAAATATAATGAAAATGAACAAATTGAAAGTGAACATGCTTTGTGTGAACTTTTTGGTGTTACCCGAATGACAGTGCGCCAAGCTTTAACAGATTTAATCAATGAAAACATAATCTATTCTGTTCCTAAAGTTGGCTCATTTGTTTGTAAAAAATCCAGATTTAAAAGTTTTGATGGATTAAACAGTGTTACAGAAGACTGTGCTAAGAAAAAAGAAGATTGTACAAGTCATGTTGTTTTAAATGAACTTGAAGAAGCTACAGATTTAATGAAAAAAGAAATGGCTTTAGAAGATAATAAAGTATGGCACGTTAAACGTGTAAGACTTGTAAACGGAGAGCCTTTATGTTTTGAAGATGATTACTGTAATTATGATTTAACAGGAGATATTCCTTTAGAAGTATCCAGTACATCTTTATTTAATCATTTTGAAAATGATCTCAATTTACATATTGCTTTTTCCGATCAACAAATTGATGCGGTTTTAGCGGGTGAAGAACTAGGAAAATATTTACAAGTCGATCCAGTGACACCTTTGCTCAGAGTTTTATCGATTACATGCTTACATAATGGTAAATGTATTGAATATGGGTATACTTATTATCGTGTAGACAAGTATACTTTTAACCAAGTTGCATATCGTAGAAAATAAAAGGATGTTGTCAAATCCGTTTGGTTTGTTATAATGAGAATGTTAAAAAGGAGATTTTAGATGAATTATTTATATATTGCATTAATATCAATGGTACCTTTAATTGAACTTAGAGGAGCAATTCCTGTTTCTCAAGGATTAGGATTACCAATTATTCCATCTTATATTGTTTGTATTTTAGCAAATATGGTACCTGTACCTTTTATTTACTTATTTGCTAGAAAGGTTTTAGTATGGGGTTGCGATAAACCAGTTATTGGTAAATTTTTCACTTGGTGTTTAGACAAAGGTGAAAGAGGTGGAAAAAAACTTCAAGAAAAAGTAGGAAGAAGTACTTTTGTTGCTTTATTATTATTTGTAGGAATTCCACTTCCAGGGACAGGTGCATGGACAGGAACACTTGCAGCTAGTATTTTAGATATGGATTTTAAATCAACAACGATTGCCGTTATGCTAGGAGTTTTACTTGCTGGTGTAATTATGATGGTGGTTAGCTTTTTAGGATTTTCATTAATTTAGAAGTATCTTTATACTTCTTTTTTTGTAAGGAGGACGTGTATGAACGTAGAAATTATTAATGTTGGAACAGAATTGTTACTTGGAGAAATTGTCAATACCAATGCAACTTATTTACAAAAAATGTGTAAGGAATTAGGTTTTAATGTTTTCTTTCAAACGGTAGTAGGAGATAATTCACAAAGATTTTTAGATTGCTTAGAAATTGCTTTTAATAGAGGATGTGATTGTGTTATTACTACAGGTGGGCTAGGACCAACTGAAGATGATCTCACAAAAGAATTATCAGCAAAATATTTAGGATTAGAAATGATTTTTGATGAAGATGAAGCAAAGAAAGTCAATGATAAATGTTGCTTTGTAACACAACTTGATAAAGTTAGTGATAATAACTTTAAACAAGCGTACTTTCCTAAAAATTGTTATGTGTTAGATAATCCAATAGGAACTGCTAATGGGTGTGTGATGTCTAAAGATAAAAAAATGATTGTTAATCTTCCTGGGCCACCAAAAGAAATGACATATGTTGTTGATCATCAGCTTCAACCATATTTAGAAAAATATCGTCAAGCTAAAATCTATACGTATGATATTGTAACTCAAGGTGTCGGAGAATCGGCAGCAGCTACCATGATTGATGATATTGTTCAAAGTCAAAAAGAGGTTTCTATTGCTTTATACGCTTCAGAGGAATATGTAAGAATTCGTTTAGGGGTTAAAGCAAAACATCAAGATGAAGCAGATATTTTAGTGAAAAAAACAAAAGAATTGATTGAAGAAAGATTAAAGGATTATATTGTTGAAAATCCTAATTTATTTGAAGAAGTGATGAAAAAGATTAATGGATTTACTATTTTAAATGAATGTGATTTTTTATTAAGTGATTATTTTGTTAATAATGGAGGGCCAGTCTTTATTCATTTAACTTTGAAGGAACATCCATTAGGTGAAATTGTTCATGTGTTATTAAAATATAAAGAAAAAGAAATATCTTTCGATATTCCTTTACTTGTTAAAGCAAGTCTTTCTTTATCTAAACTTGAATCTAAATTGATTTATCAAATTGATCAATTAATTCGATAAATTTTAATGTAGCTTGTGATAAGCTTCTTCTTTTAAGATAGCCATAACCGATGCTTCTTGAAGGAAGAGGTTTTTTGAGTTTTAACTCATAAACTTTATTTTTATCTAAAAAATCATGAGAGAATTCTTTAACAACACACGCATTTCCTAAATTGGCATGAGTAAATTCTAATAAAAGATGATGTGCTCCGAGTTCCATTTCGGGTTTTAATAAAATACCATGTTTCGCAAAATATTTATCAATATAATTTCTAGAATTACTTGATTTTTCTAAAAGAATAAGATTCTTTTTTGAGATTTCTTGATAGCTGTAAAGATGATCATCTTTTTCTTTAGAGATAAAGATATCATGAATTGTTAAACATTCTTTCATCGCTAGACTTTCATCATCAAAAGGAAGATTGATAAAGGCAAGATCAATTGTTCCATTTTTTAAATGTTCAACTGTTTCAATAGAAGTTCCATTGACAACATTGATTTTAATCGTTGGATAAAGATGATGAAATTGTTTTAATAAATCAATTAAGTAATTTTCACAAATTGAATCACCAGCACCAATATTTAACTGTCCTGAAAGTAATTCGTTATAATGAGAAAGTTCATTTTCAACGCTGGTAATTAAAGCAAGGGCTTCAGTAATGTTTTTATGAAGGAGCATACCTTCTTTAGTAAGAGTAACACCTTTGTTTAAACGAATGAAGAGTTGGGTATTGAGTTCTTTTTCTAAAGCATGGATTGTTTGAGAAACAGCAGATTGTGAAATGAATAAATTCTTTGCTGCTTTTGAAAAAGAAAGGGTAGATGCTGCTTCGTTAAATATCTTATATTGTTCTAGTTTTATCATATTAGTACTCCTTATATCAAATATATTATATATTAATTTTACTTATATTAAA
>ERZ835541.2945-NODE-2945-length-12706-cov-3.279425_pt1 | contig 12706 bp, 14 predicted proteins | sample MGYA00519945_ERZ835541 | MGnify/ENA primary metagenome ERZ835541 (study PRJEB31850, sample SAMEA3708780) | human gut metagenome | biome: human gut; feature: human-associated habitat; material: faeces | place: China | collected 2014 ...
ATGAGCGGATTACGAATGTTTTTGAGGATTGCGAGAGTGCAAAGCACGTAGCAATTTGGTATCAAAGGGGTCAAAATACCTTTTGACCCCAACATCTTTTCAATCACCAATTACAAGGAGGAACTAACATGAAAGACATAGTAATTTCAGATGCAGTAAAATATATCGGAGCAGATGATAAGGATCTGGATCTCTTTGAGAGCCAGTACATCGTTCCAAACGGAGTATCCTACAACTCTTATGTGATCCTGGACGAGAAGATCGCAGTTATGGATACGATTGATACGAGAAAGACAGACGAATGGAAAGAGAATCTGGAGAGGGTGCTGGATGGAAGAACACCGGATTATTTGGTTGTATCTCATCTGGAACCGGATCATGCCGGAAGCATCAAAGAATTTGCAGACAAATATCCGGAAGCCAAGATCGTGGCAAGTGCAAAAGCTATTGCAATGCTTCCACAGTTCTTTGAAATCGCAGATCTGGCAGACCGTGCAGTTGCGGTAAAAGAAGGTGAAGAACTTTCCCTTGGAAGCCATACCCTTCAGTTCTTTATGGCTCCGATGGTTCACTGGCCGGAAGTTATGGTCGAATACGAAAAGTCTGAGAAGATTCTGTTCTCAGCAGATGGATTTGGTAAATTCGGTGCGCTGGATGCAGATGAGGACTGGACTTGTGAAGCAAGAAGATACTACTTCAATATCGTAGGCAAATACGGTGCACAGGTACAGGCGCTTCTGAAAAAAGCAGCGACTCTGGACATTCAGACGATTTGCCCGCTTCATGGACCGATCCTGAAAGAAAATCTGGGATACTATATCGGAAAATACATGACATGGAGCAGCTATGAACCGGAAGATGACGGGGTACTGGTTGCATATGCATCGATCCATGGCAATACCAAGAAGGCAGCAGAGAAGATGAAAGAGATCCTGGAAGCCAAAGGTGCAAAGAAGGTAGCGATCACTGACCTTTCCAGAGATGATATGGCAGAGGCAATCGAGGATGCATTCCGCTATGACAAGCTGGTTCTTGCAGCAGCTTCCTATGATGCAAGTGTGTTCCCGTGCATGGAGACTTTCCTGAACAAACTGACCAATAAGAACTACCAGAACCGTAAGATCGCAATTATCGAGAATGGTTCCTGGGCTCCGACAGCAGCACGTGTGATGAAGAGTTATGTAGAGAAAATGAAGAAGATCGTACTCTGCGAAAAGACTGTTACGATCAAATCTGCAATGAAAGATGCAGATGTAACTGCAATGGAAGAACTTGCAGATGAACTGCTTGCGTAAGAAACGGAAAGAATGAGATGATAAAGTTAAAAGAGACTACAATGAGGAAAACCTGGGTGGTATGTCTTCTTGCAATGATCTGCTGTGCGTTATGGGGAAGTGCTTTTCCTTGTATCAAGGTTGGCTACCGGCTGTTTCAGATCGATTCAGCCGATACCGCCACGCAGATCCTGTTTGCAGGGTGCCGCTTTACGATTGCAGGCATTATGGTTATTTTGTTTGGATCGATCCTGCAGGGACGTTTTCTGAAAGCGGGGAAGGGAGATCTTCCGAGAATCGGAAAAATCTGTCTTTTACAGACGGTGGTCCAGTATTTTTTCTTTTATGTAGGACTTGCACATACGACCGGAGTCAAAGGATCGATCGTTGAGGCATCCAATGTATTCCTTGCAATCCTTGTTTCAAGCCTGATCTTTCATCAGGAGAAACTGGATCAGAAAAAAGTGCTCGGATGTATCGTCGGATTTGCAGGGGTGGTTCTGATCAATCTGAGCGGAAGCAATGTGGATATGAGCTTTAATCTGACCGGAGATGGATTTATTTTTATCTCTGCGATCGCTTATGCATTATCTTCTGTACTGATCAAGAAGTATTCAGCCAAATCTGATCCGGTGATGTTAAGCGGATATCAGTTTACTGCAGGCGGGCTTGTGATGATCCTGATCGGATTCGTGATGGGTGGAAGAATCCATACGGCAAGTATGCCGGCAATGATTCTTCTGATCTATATGGCACTGATTTCTGCAGTTGCATACACGCTGTGGGGAATCCTGTTGAAATACAATCCGGTATCCAAGGTATCGATCTTCGGATTTACGAATCCGGTATTTGGGGTGATCCTTTCCGCGATCATTTTGCGTGAGGGAAATGTATTCGGAATGAAAGACCTGATCGCACTGGTGCTGGTTTCTATCGGAATCCTGATTGTCAACTGGGCGAAGCCGGTGGGAGAAAAAGGAATGAACTAAGATGGAACCTGTTTTAAAGGAGGACACCTGCAGCTGATACCGATTTTTGAACAGGAAAAGAAATAACAGGAGGCAGGTTATGGCAAATACAGCGAGCTGTTGTGACACCTGTACATTTTATATTTACGATGATGAATATGAATGTTACACGTGTGACAGAGACCTGGATGAGGATGAGATGATGCGGTTTCTGACGGATCAGCATTATCAGTGCCCTTACTACAGATCTGGAGATGAATACAGAGTCGTCAGAAAACAGATGTAAATTGTAGATGATGGAGTAGAAGTATAAAAAACGCAGAATTTTGTAATGTGTCAGGTAATAGATGAATTTGTACTTGTTCCAAGAGGAGAAGCTGCGGAGCGGATAAATGGAACGATGGCACTAAGTGAGACAGCGGCATTTATATATGAACATCTGGAGGAGGCTATAAAGGTGAGAGATAAAAAGGCAAATACAGTGAATGAACAGGACAATCCGCTTGGGTATGAAAAGGAATCAAAACTACTGGTTGGATTTGCGATTCCATGCATTATTTCCATGCTGGTAACAGCTCTTTACAATATTGTAGATCAGATTTTCATTGGTCAGGGTGTGGGAATGCTGGGAAATGCAGCAACGAATATTGCGTTTCCCCTTTCTACTTCCTGTACGGCAATCTCACTGCTGCTTGGAATCGGCAGTGCGACCAATTTTTCATTGAAGCTTGGTGCAGGAGAAGAAAAAGAATCTGCAGGGTATGCGGGAAATGGAATTTGCCTGATGGCAATTTTCGGGATTGCACTTTTTGCAGTAACGACGATTTTTCTGACTCCGATGCTGAAATTCTTCGGTGCCACATCGGAGGTACTTCCGTATGCACAGGAATATACACGGATCACAGCAATTGGCTTTCCATTTCTGATCGCAAATACAGGGATGAGTAAGCTGATCCTTGCGGATGGAAGTCCGCGGTATTCGATGACATCTATGCTGGTGGGTGCTATTGTAAATACAATTCTGGATCCGATTTTTATTTTTGGGTTGCAGATGGGAATGAGGGGCGCAGCACTTGCTACGATCATAGGACAGATCGTTTCGTTCGGCATCAGTTTGCGGTATATGTTCCATTTTAAAACGATCCGGCTTACAAAGGAAAGTTTCCATATGACGGGAAGACATATCGAGAATATTTTCAAATTCGGTGCCAGTGCCTGCTTTAACCAGATTGCAATGACGATCGTACAGATCGTACTGAATAATACATTGTCGCATTATGGAGCACAGTCTGTATATGGCGGTGACATTCCGCTTGCCTGTGCCGGGATCATTACAAAAGTAAATATGATTTTTATGTCATTTGTTATCGGAATTTCCCAGGGAATCCAGCCGATTATCGGATTCAACTATGGCGCAGAGAAGTATGAACGGGTACGGAAAAGCTACCTGCTCGCACTTGGAACTGCAACCGTTCTTTCCGGAATTGCATTTTTCTGTTTCCAGGTATTCCCAAGACAGATCATCAGCGTATTTGGTTCGGGAAGTGAGCTGTATTTTCAGTTTTCAGAGCGGTATTTCCGGATCTATATGTTCCTTACGCTTATCAATGGAATCCAGCCGGTTACATCGAACTTTTTCAACTCCATCGGAAAATCGCAGCTGGGTGTATTTATGTCCCTGACAAGACAGATTCTCTTTTTATTGCCGCTGATCGTGATCTTTCCATTGTTTATGGGAATTGACGGGGTTATGTATGCCGGACCAATTGCAGATGCGGCAGCAGCAATCGTCTGCGGATATTTCATGGTGAGGGAGCTTAAGGAACTTTCCGCGATGGACAGGAAGAAAAAAGAAGAATATGCAGCATAATGGTTGTAAGTAAATCAGGATATAAGCTGGAAAAAATTTGTATATACTGATTAGTAAGAAAAACGAAATGAGATGATGACTTGAATATTGAGATTGTTATTCCAGTCTTCCGACCAGATGGACGACTGAAAATGAGTATAGAGAGATTATTGAGACAGAGTGTAATGCCGGACAGAATTTTGCTTGAAGTTCTTTATGAGAATCCGATTGATAGGGAAATCCCGGAAATCTATATGGATAAAAGAATTGAGGTCCGATATACTCCAAAGGAGGAATATGACCGGGCAGGAAGCAGAGATGCGATCATACGGGAACTGGATTCGGATATTGTGATTTTTATGGTACAGATGGCGATACCACAGAACCGATATCTGGTAGAGAAGCTGACAGAACCGTTTAAAGAGGAGCGGACGGCGGTCGTGTATGGAAGGCATATGACAGATGATGAATGCAGTCCGATCGAGTGTTGTGTGAGACAGTTTAACTATCCGCCGAAAGGTATGAAAAAGTCTTTGGAAGATACCAGAAAGCTTGGGATCCGGACATTTTTCAATTCTAATGTATGCGCAGCGTTCAGAAGAAGTGCGTATCTGGAGACAGAAGGCTTTGGAAAGAGGATGATCGCCGGAGAGGACATGCTCGCGGCGAGAAGACTTCTGGAAAAGGGCTGGCAGACGGTTTATGCGCCAGAGGCTGAGATTCTGTATTATCGCAATGACAATCTGCGCGAACTCTGGAAGCGTAGCTTTGATATCGGGGTTGCGCATGCGGAGCATCCGGAGATGATTGAAAATACAAAACCTGGAAAAGAAGGAATGCGGCTGGTCCGTGTGACTTCAGCGCTTCTGAAGCAGAATCATATGGAGGAATATTTAGGTGAAGTGGCGGCGCGAAGTGCGGTTCGGTATCTTGCCTATCATTTTGGAAAACATTATGCGCATTTACCGGAACATTTTGTCCGGAAATGTTCGGCAAATAAAGCGTACTGGGAGAAAGAATAATGGGACATTTTTATTTTACAAGACATGGACAGACTGTATGGAATGTGGAAAATAAAATTTGTGGTGCGACAGATATCGAGCTGACAGAGCTTGGACATGAGCAGGCAATGGAGCTTGGAAGAAAGATTAAGGAAGAGGGCGTAAAGATTGACGAGATCCTGTATTCGCCACTTGTCCGGGCGAAGGAGACCGCGCGCCATATTTCGGAGGTGACAGGAATTCCGATGCGTGAGGAGATGCGCCTGAAGGAGCAGAATTTTGGAAAATATGAGTCCACTCCGAGAAATGGGGAGGAGTTCAAAAAGGCAAAACAGAACTTTATCAATCATTTTGAAGGCGGGGAGACAATGCTTCATCTGTGCCAGAGGATTTACAATCTTCTGGATGATATTCGGAAAGAAGCGGATGATAAGGTTTATCTACTGGTTGCACATAATGGAATTTCCAGAGTAATCCAGTCTTATTTTTATGATATGACGAATGAAGAGTTTGCGGCATTTGGAATTAAGAACTGCGAATTGAGGAAGTATGAATTTCCGGAGTAGGAGTAGCGTATGAAATTACTTGTTAAGCAGAGAGTTTTTTCATGGACAGATTCATATGATGTTTATGATGAGAATGAAAATGCGAAGTATTTTGTAAAAGCAGAGTTTTTGTCGCTTGGACACCGGCTGCATGTATATGATATGGCAGGGAACGAACTCGGGTTGATTAAAGAAAAAGTGATGTCATTACTTCCAGTGTTTGAAATTGAAGTGAATGGGCAGACACTTGGACGGATTGAAAAGCGTTTTACATTGTTTCGACCGAAGTATGATGTTGAGTTTAATGGATGGCATGTAGAAGGAGATTTCATGGGATGGAATTATGATATCTATGAAGCATGCAGTCCTGTGGTACATATTACAAAAGAATTATTCCACTGGGGAGATACTTATGTACTGGATTTTGCAAATCCGGCAGATGAATTGATGGGACTTCTTCTGGTAATTACAATTGATGCGGCAAACTGCATTCAAAATAATTGATGTAATTTAATGAAATGTAAAAAAAGTCAAAAAAAACATAAAAAACACTTGCCAAACCGGTTGGTATGTGATAAGATTCTTTTTGTTGACGCGGAAGTGTCGGAATGGCAGACGAGCTAGATTCAGGTTCTAGTGCTCGCAAGGGCGTGTGGGTTCAAGTCCCATCTTCCGCATAATAAAAGAAACCTCAGGTGATTCGCCTGAGGTTTTCTTTTATTGTACCGAAGCGATCCCTGAACCCAGGGTCCAGGTCTTCGCTCCGCTACGGTCGGCGCAGAGCACTCGTCCACCGGACGAGTTGCGCCCCATCTTCCGCACAGATGTCTTGAATTAAATACATGAGAACATCGGATTGACAATCTCTTGTCAAGGTGCAATAATATCTGCGGAGGTAGTATTTGAAAACTACAAAACTATACTCTGACTGAATCACAACAATTTCATATCGAAATCGTTTCCGTCAACAGGTGACGGAGAAGGAGCTTATATTTATTAAGAGGTAAAATAAGACTCAGGGAATACGAAGAATAGCAGAAGCATTTGCAGGGAGAAGTATACCTTGATGATGCTTTTTTCATATAATAATTTGGAATTATGGAAAAAAGCATGGTTACACTCTATGTTTATGCTTATTTTTGTGTTTCCGGACAGAAAAGGAGTAAGACATGACAGTTGAGATGCTAAAAGGAAAGATTCATCGTGCTACGGTAGTACAGGCAGAATTAGATTACGTGGGAAGTATTACCGTTGATGAGGAACTGCTGGAGGCAGCAGGAATTATGGAATATGAGAAGGTTCAGATCGTGGACGTGAATAACGGAAGCCGATTTGAAACTTATACGATCTGTGGTAAGCGTGGAAGCGGAATGATCTGCTTAAATGGCGCTGCGGCAAGATGTGTAAGTACAGGTGATAAGGTTATTATCATGTGTTATGCAAATTATGAGGCAGAAGAAGCCAAAGAACATAAACCAAAAGTTGTTTTCGTGGATGATGAAAATAAGATCAGCCGTGTGACAAATTATGAAAAACATGGGTTGTTGAAAGACCAGGAAAAATAAGGAATCTAAAAACAAAATGAAATTTGTTGAATTCAGAACAAGAGGCTATCTCCGAATTTATTATAAAGAGGAGAATTATCATGCAGGTAACAACAACAGTCGAAGAGACAAGAAAATTAGTTAAGAACTGGAAAAAAGAAGGAAAAACCATAGGTCTTGTACCGACCATGGGATTCTTACATGAAGGGCATGCAAGCCTGATAAGGAGATGCCGTGAGGAAAACGATATCGTTGTGGTATCCGATTTTGTCAATCCGACACAGTTCGGACCGACAGAAGACCTGGAAGCATACCCGAGAGATTTTAAACGTGACAGTGAGCTTTGTGAGAGCCTTGGAGCAGATCTGATCTTCCATCCGGAACCGAAGGAGATGTATCATGATCCACATGCTTACGTAAGTATTGATACGTTATCTGATACCCTTTGCGGAAAGACAAGACCGATCCATTTTAAAGGGGTATGTACGGTTGTTTCCAAATTATTCAATATTGTAGCACCGGACAGAGCTTATTTTGGACAGAAGGATGCACAGCAGCTTGCAATCATCCGCAAGATGGTGCAGGATTTGAATTTTGATATCCAGATCGTAGGCTGCCCGATCATCCGTGAGGAAGACGGACTTGCCAAATCATCCAGAAATACCTATTTAAGCGCAGAAGAGAGAAAGGCTGCACTGTGCCTTTCAAGAGCCGTTAAAACCGGTCAGGAGGCGATCTGCAAAGGAATTAAGGCAGAAGAAGTTCTGTCAAAGATGCGCGCAGTGATCGAAGCAGAGCCGCTTGCAAAGATCGACTATGTATCCATGGTAGATGCACTGGATATGCAGCCGGTCGAAAGTGTGGAAAAAGATGTTCTGGTTGCCATGGCAGTCTATATTGGAAAAACAAGGCTGATCGACAATTTCAGCTATGAGGTATAGCCTATGGAAAACAGAATGAAAAAAGTGGGAAAGGTCAGCTCTTTTCTTACAAAATATATCGGGATCATCATTATCTGTTTTTCCATCATTGCATTTTTCTGGCGTGACGGTTTTGCGTGGACAACGAGCTACACTTCTGTATTTCTCGGAGTTGCCATGTTCGGCATGGGGCTTACGATCAAGATGGACGATTTCAAAAGAGTCTTTTCCAGACCAAAAGAAATCCTGATCGGATTCATCGCACAGTACACGATCATGCCGGTGATCGCGTGGATCCTGTGTCAGCTGATGCAGCTGCCGACAGATTTGGCACTTGGCGTGATCCTGGTTGGTTGCTGTCCGGGCGGAACGGCAAGCAATGTGATCACCTATATCGCCGGAGGTGATGTGGCACTTTCTGTCGGAATGACGATCACATCAACTCTTGCAGCACCGATTGTAACACCACTTCTGGTGTATGTACTCGCCGGAGCCTGGGTAGAAGTATCCTTCTGGGCAATGGTAATTTCTGTAGTAAAGGTTGTTCTGGTTCCGGTACTTCTGGGAATTCTGATCAACTGGGTCTGGGGAAAACAGATCCAGAAAATATCAGAGGTTCTGCCACTGATCTCAGTTGTATCGATCGTAATGATCATCAGCGGAATCGTAGCCGTCAATGCAGAAAAAATCTTAAGCTGCGGACTTCTGGTTCTTGGAGTTGTGATGCTTCACAATCTCTGCGGAATGGGAATCGGACTTGGTGCAGCGAAAATTTTACATATTGAGTACGATAAGGCAACCGCTATTGCGATCGAAGTCGGAATGCAGAACAGTGGACTTGCAATTTCCCTTGCGACTGTCAATTTCGCGGCAAATCCACTGGCAACCCTTCCGGGGGCGATCTTCAGTGTATGGCATAATATATCCGGATCTTTGTTTGCAGGGATCCGCCGGAGCGGAGAACAGACGAAAGAGGCATATCAGGAAGTTACAGAATAAGAAAAATCCTGCGATTTTGAATTGGCAAAATCGCAGGATTTTTTGTACTCAGAACAGAAAATACAGAGACTAAAGCACGTCATTTTTGTACCGATTTGAATGGCAGATGAATGGGAAAGAAGAGAACAGGAACTCTTCTTTTCCATTCATTTGCCCCTCGCGTCAAACAAAAAAATTTCCCTCTTGTCAAATCATTCCGATTATGTTATATTATCAAATAGTTTGAATATAAAAATATTTTAAACGAAAAAGATTTTAAAACAAAAATAAATGGAGAGAACAACCATGAGAGGAAGGATATGCGGTACCGGTTCTTATATACCGGAGCATTATTACGACAACAATGATCTCGCGAAGTTTGTGGAGACGAATGATGAATGGATCCGTGAACGGACCGGAATTGTGCGCAGACATATTGCAGAAGAAGATACAACAGTCAGCATGGCGATAAAAGCGGCAAAAAATGCACTTACAGATGCAAAATTAAATGCAGACGATCTGGATCTGATCCTGGTATCTACAATCACGCCAAACACCGTGATCCCAAGCACTGCCTGCGAAGTCCAGAAAGAGCTGGGAGCAGTAAATGCAACCTGTTTCGACATCAGTGCCGCATGCAGCGGTTTTGTGTATGCCTACAATACTGCGCAGGCTTACATAGCAGCCGGAATGTATCAGAACATTCTGGTGATCGGAAGTGAAACCCTATCCGGAATTGTCAACTGGAAAGACAGAGGAAGCTGTATTCTTTTTGGTGACGGGGCAGGAGCAGCCGTGATCTGTGCAGAAGAAGGTGAAATCTTTCCGGCAGTTACCCATTCTGACGGAGCAAAAGGACAGGTACTTGCCTGCGAAAGCCGTCAGCAGAAAAACTGGCAGGACAAAGAAAATGAAAAACAGACTTATGTATCCATGGATGGACAGGCAGTTTTCAAATTTGCCGTAAAAAAAGTGCCGGAAGTCATTGGAGAACTTCTGCAAAAAGCAGATCTGACCGAGAAAGATATTGATCTTTTCGTTCTGCATCAGGCAAACTTACGGATCATCGAATCTGTGGCAAAACGGATGAAAACAGACCTTGCAAAATTCCCGGTCAACATTGAAGAATACGGTAATACATCATCCGCCAGCATTCCAATCCTCCTGGATGAACTGAACAAAACCGGTCGCTTCCACAAAGGACAGAAGATTGTTCTCTGCGGCTTCGGTGCCGGACTCACCTGGGGAGCCACACTCATAGAGTGGTAAATATAAAAATAATCAAACAATAAGGAGACTAAGAACATGTTAGAAAAAGTAAAAGAAATCGTAGCAGAAGGACTTGACGTAAACGCGGCAGACCTCACAGAGGAGACAACTTTTGAATCTCTTGGAGCAGATTCCCTTGATCTGATGGATATGGTTATGACATTTGAAGATGAATTTGGTGTGGAAATCGATACGGAAGCAATCGGTGATCTCAAGACAATCGGAAGTGTTGTAACATACATCGAAGGACTGAAAAAATAAGAATCGCAAAAACACAGACAGAAAGAGGTTGTAATATGAAAACAGAAGTAACCGAATTACTTGGAATCGAGTATCCGATCATCCAGGGCGGAATGGCCTGGGTTGCTGAGTATCATCTTGCGGCCGGCGTATCAAATGCCGGCGGGCTTGGGCTCATCGGGGCTGCAAGCGCCCCGGCTGAGTGGGTACGTGAACAGATCAGAGAAGCAAAAAAGCTGACTGATAAACCATTTGGAGTAAATATCATGCTGATGAGTCCTTATGCAGAGGACGTGGCAAAAGTAGTAGCGGAAGAAGGCGTAAAGGTTGTAACGACAGGCGCTGGAAGCCCGGAAAAATATATGAAAATGTGGAAAGAAGCAGGAATTAAAGTCATTCCGGTGGTTGCATCCGTTGCACTTGCAAGAAGAATGGAACGGTGCGGGGCAGATGCAGTTGTTGCGGAAGGATGTGAATCCGGAGGACACATCGGAGAAAATACGACTATGGTACTGGTTCCACAGATTGTAGACGCAGTGAAGATTCCGGTAATCGCAGCCGGAGGAATCGCAGATGGAAGAGGAATTGCGGCAGCATTTATGCTGGGAGCAAAAGGTGTTCAGATGGGAACACATTTTGTCGTTACAGATGAATCCCAGGTACATGAGAATTACAAAGAAAGAATCATCAAAGCGAAGGATATTGATTCCAAAGTAACAGGAAGAACCACAGGACATCCGGTCAGAGCCCTTCGCAATGATATGACGAGAAAATATCTGGAACTGGAGAACGCCGGAGCCGGATTTGAAGAATTAGAAAAGCTTACACTTGGCGGACTTAGAAAAGCAGTTGTAGAAGGCGATGTGAAGAACGGAAGTGTAATGGCAGGACAGATTGCAGGTATGGTAAAAGAAAGAATGTCATGTAAAGAGCTGGTTCAGAAACTGGTGAATGAGACAGATGCATTGATCGGAGGAAAAGGATTCTATGAGTAAGACTGCATTTATTTATCCCGGACAGGGAGCTCAGAAAGCCGGCATGGGAGCCGACTTTTATGAGAACAGTGAGATCGCAAGATACATATTCGATCAGGCAGGTGAGGAGCTTGGTCTGGATATGAAAGCACTCTGCTTTGAAGAAAATGATCTTCTGGATCAGACAGAATATACACAGGCAGCACTTGTGACTGTCTGTATGGCAATGGAGAAGGTATTAAGAGAACGGGGACTCGCCCCGGATGTCACAGCAGGCTTAAGCCTGGGTGAATATTGTGCGATTGCTTCAGCAGGAGGAATGAGCACAGAAAATGCAATCACAACAGTAAGAAAACGCGGTATTCTGATGCATAATGCAGTACCGGGTGGTCAGGGAGCCATGGCAGCGGTTCTTGGACTGGATGCCGGAAAGATTGAGGAAGTACTGGCAGATCGAAGTGGTGTAATGATCGCCAACTACAATTGTCCGGGGCAGATCGTTATTTCAGGTAGCAACAAAGGGATCGAGACCGCTTGCCAGAAACTGACCGAAGCCGGAGCGAAACGTGTATTGCCTTTAAAAGTCGGAGGTGCCTTCCACTCTCCGTTGATGGAACCGGCACGCCAGGAACTGGAAACAGCCATTAAAAACACCCGTTTCTCAACCCCGGTCTGCCCGATCTATCAGAATGTAGATGCCCAACCTTATACCGATCCGGCTAAGATTCAGGAAAACCTGATCGCCCAATTGACCGCATCGGTCAGATGGACACAGATCATGAAAAATATGATTGCCGACGGAGCTACCTCTTTCCTGGAAATCGGACCGGGCAAAGTATTACAAGGCCTGCTTAAAAAGGTCAGCACCGAAATCGAGACCAACGGTATTCAATAAAAATTACTGAGAGAATCTGAGATTCCGTTGAGACAATTTTTCTAAACAGAGCCTCAGGTTTTCTCAACAAGCACAAATGAATCCCGGCAAACTGAATGTACTTTTTTCCTCTCAAAACAAATTTCCGAAGGTTTCCGATTTTTCTCCAATAATTTTATATCTTTAGCCCTGTATAATGGCTATTGTGTATCTCTATGTCCGACAAAAAATTAAAACGTCGTTTAAATGCTTTTTTCAGATTATTGATTA
>ERZ835541.2952-NODE-2952-length-12676-cov-3.574836_pt1 | contig 12676 bp, 8 predicted proteins | sample MGYA00519945_ERZ835541 | MGnify/ENA primary metagenome ERZ835541 (study PRJEB31850, sample SAMEA3708780) | human gut metagenome | biome: human gut; feature: human-associated habitat; material: faeces | place: China | collected 2014 ...
AACTTGTGAAAAATGCCGTTTTTTGATGAGAAAAGGTACAAAAATGGCTCTGAAAAGGAGGGGACATTATGATTATTTTGCGAAGTACTCAGTCTTTAACCAATAGGTATAAATCGGGTCTTGGAATGAGATTGCATCTGCCTTATTATTCAATGTAACATTCTTGATAAGGGCAGCCTTTGAACAGGATATTGAGGTCGTTGAAGCGATTTGATAGCGATGCATCACTTCGGTCGAACTGATGGTCTTTTCTACGGCTATAAGGGCTTAGAGATAGTTCAATTACTGTGTGGTCAGTGTTTCGGTGATTGTTACAAACAACAGCCTTATGTGGCAGCGGTCGCTATTTCTTAAGATTGTTTAAGTAGTAATAATTTGAACAGAAAAGGAAGTTTCATTTCTTTTATTGTTCAAATTATTGCTATATTTGCAGTATGGATAGACAATTAACTGAAATAGGAACTATTCCTGTAACGACTTCAATCATCGAATCGTTATACCCGGAACTTAAGTCTGCGAATAAAAAAGTGACCTGGCTTGAGAAGCAAGGATTTATCATCAGACTGAAGCGGGGACTTTATGTGGCTAACCCCAAACATTCAGGAAAGACCCTATCGAGTGAGTTGATAGCCAATCATCTCTATACACCTTCGTATATTTCAATGTCTACTGCACTACGATATTATGGACTTATCCCAGAGGCTGTATATGTTCATCAATCAATGACGGTAAAGCATTCGCGTAGCTTTCAAACTCCGGTCGGCTGTTATGACTACAAACATATCTCAAAAATAGCATTTCCAATAGGAGTAAGGAGTATGTATAAGGATAATTATGCTTTTCTTATTGCATCACCGGAAAAGGCTTTGTGTGATTTGATTGCCAATTCCTCGCAGGTCAATCTTCGCTATATGAAAGATGTGGAAACATATCTTGAACAGGATATTCGTATGGATATGGATGAGTTCAATAAGATGGATAAAACCATATTCGAAGACTACATAAAAGTTGGCAAAAAGGCCGATTCAATTTCGACACTTTTAAAATTCTTAAGACGATGAAAAATGAAATATTCGACAATATGCTCTCCCGTTATGATTTAACAACAGAGCAACAGAAGAGAAACGCTATATTTGAAGTGAACCAACAAGTGATACTTGCTGGCTTGTATGCCGGAGGCTTTTTTGAGTCGGCGGCTTTCTATGGTGGAACTTGCTTGAGAATCTTTCATGGCTTACAGCGTTTCAGTGAGGATATGGATTTTTCATTGCTTACGCAAGATGATAAGTTCGATTTTACGAAATATTTTCCTGCTATCGTTGATGCTTTTACAATGGTAGGCCGTGAGGTTGAAATAAAGAAAAAAGACAAGAGGAATTTCGGAAAGGTCGAATCGGCATTTCTTAAAGATAATACCGATGTGTATGATGTGACTTTCCAAACAGAGAAATCTATAAAGATAAAGATAGAAGTAGATACTTGCCCACCGTTGAACTTCAAGACGGAACAGAAGCTATTGCTTCAGCCATACTCATTTATGACCCGTTGTTTTACACTTCCCGACTTGTTTGCAGGCAAGATGCACGCCTTAGTATATCGTGCGTGGAAGAACAGAGTAAAAGGTCGTGATTGGTACGACTTTGAATGGTATGTACGCCATAATATCCCACTTGATTTTGCTCATTTGGCAGAACGATGCAAGCAGTTCAACAATGAGAATATCACTCCAGAGTTATTCAAGGAGAAACTCATTGAGCGTCTCTCTTCAGCTGATATAAAACAAGTGAAAGAAGATGTATTGCCTTTCGTGCGCAATCCAAAAGAACTTGATATTTGGTCAAATGATTATTTCGTGCAGTTGGCCGGGATGGTAAGAATAGAATAATACAACATTAAGCTTTCTCCAAGAAATAACTACTAAAGTATTTATAGCTTTAGTAAGCCTGCACCTTTTCTTATTGGCGAAAGCAATCCAAGTACGGTTACACTTATTCATAGTCTTATTATTTTGCGAAATACTCAGTCTTCAACCAATAGGCATAAATCGGGTCCTGGAACGAGATTTCACCAGCCTTATTATCCAATATATCATTCTTGATAAGGGCAGCCTTTGAGCGGGATATTGAGGTCGTTGAAGAGATTTGATAGCGATGCATTACTTCGGTCGAACTGATGGCCTTTTCTCCAGCTATAAGAGCTTTGAGGTAGTTCAGCTGCTGGGTGGTCAGTGTTTCGGTGATTGTTACAAACAACAGACTTAACTGCTCCACCAACGCTGTGTGTGCCTCAAGTACGATTTCAACGGTACATACATCCTTTGTTCTGAGCCATGAAAGCTGTGCCAACTGCTGTGCGTAGTATGGATGGTTATCTACGAGTTTTGCAATCAAATGGCTTGCTTCATCGTCGATGTTCTTGCCGGTATCAGCGAAACGACTCTTGAAAAATTCCACGAGGCAAGGCGTGTCAATCTTATTAAGAAACATCAGGTTGCCAAACTTGTAAAAAGGTTTGGATGAATCGGTAAATACTTCCATCATCATGTGGCGCTTGCTGCCATAGAGACAATAGGCCACACTCTGGTGCAGCTGCCAATGTGAACGCAACTTTTTCTGGAAATAGTCTGGGTCGGTAAACGTCGCGATATTTTGGAACTCATCTGCGCAAATCACGATTTTCAGGCCCTTCTTCCTGGCAATCTTTTCGGCAAGATCGAGCACTTCATCAGGATTGCGCTTTACCTCCTCCCAATCAAAGTCGATTGAAACTTCATTGGTGGGGTCTGTACCGATTGAAATCTTGGGAACAAGATGCGAAAAGAAACTCTTCGCGCTCTCGATTGCCTCCTCCCATTTTGTGGAAGTGGCAGCAATGACCTTTTGGGCGAGAAGTGAATAGAAATGCTCCTCGCTACGCACATTGAACAGGTCGATATGACAGATCCGGAGGTTACTGTCCTGCACCATCGCTAACTTTGCGGCCTTGTTTACAAGCGAACTTTTACCCCAGCCGCGAGGAGAGATAATAATGGTGTTGATTAACGATGTGAAATACTGGACCAAGTAAGTCGTTTCTTTTTCACGATCGCAAAAATCTTTTCCGATGGCTATTTTTCCATATATAAACGGAACTTCTTCCATATCACTCTATTTTTGATTATGTTGCTAATATAGCACAAAAATGTAATTACATAAGTCGATGCTACAAAAAGTGTATATACATTTATTGTAGTATTTTGCTGATTGGTGTTGTCTATACATAAATATCTGGATAAAAGTTGTACAATCATAATGGGTTTCGTTTTCTGGCAAGAAACAATATATTATTTGTTATAGGTGAAATACGAACTCTACGAATAATATAATAGCATTTAATGTCTTAACGTCCAATGATGTGATCAAGCAGATTACGGTAAGAGTAAATTCGAAAATTTATTCCTGTAACACATCATAAAATAAAGTAAAATCGCTATATTTACATATTATATGATATATTGAGCTATGACAAAAAGTACGATGGGTACCAAGTTGCCAAGGAAGTTGGAGCAGAAGATGAAAATTGTGGGTGAGCAAATCAGACTAGCACGATTGCGTAGAAATCTTAGTGTCGCACAGATTGCAGAACGTGCCACCTGTTCACCTCTGACGGTTTCGCGCATAGAGAAAGGTGTGCCGACAGTTGCAATAGGGATTTATCTTAGAGTGCTTTATGCGCTTCAGTTAGATGATGATATTCTTCTGCTTGCAAAAGAAGATGCAATGGGAAAAGCATTACAGGATTTAAGTCTTAAACAAAGGGAAAGGGCATCAAAAAAAGAATAAGGTATGAAAAGACTCTATGTATTTGCTGATTTTGATTGGTAGAAAGAACCAAGACTAATTGGAGAGCTGAGTTACGAATCCCTTCGTGGCTCTGACAGCTATGGATTTTGCTATAATGATGAATGGCTCTAGGACTATGGAGGTCTGTTTCTTAGTGATGACTTGAACAACTATCCCGGTCAGCAATACACGACTCCAGGCAAGGATATTTTCGGATGTTTTTCTGATGCCCTTTCAGACAGATGGGAACGTACATTAATAAATCGTAAGGAGCAGATTTTACAAATGAAAAATAGCGTTCGGTGTGGCGGCTTTCAATTAAAAAATTATTGAATAAGATAATTAGAAAATACAAAGAAAATTCCAAATATTTTAGAAAATCTTCTGTCGAAAGAAAAAGATAAATAATGATTATATTAACCAAATAATATATTTATATGTTGTATTTTGACGAATCCGGATATACAGGACCAGATTTAACTAATGTAAGTCAACCTTACTTTGCACTGGCTTCTGTTAAGATAACTAATGATGAAATTGCGTGCTTAAAAAAAGATATAGGCTATTATGAATGGGGAAAGGAACTTCATTTCAAAAGCATGTATACTAATCCTCAAGGCAGAGCCATATTAGATAAAATATTTAATCATCCACTTATGGATGCAAATCATATACTCCCATCATTTGCCGATAAGCGATACTGCATATATGCCAACATTGTTAATATATTAGTTGAAACTATGTATTATAACAAAGGAATAAACTTGTATGAAGGAGCTAAAAATCTAATATTAGCAAATGGCTTGTATTATTTTGCTATTCGGCATCCAAATAAGGATTTAGTGGCAGAATTCGAGAAAAATTTTGTTACAATGGTTAGAACACCATCTGTAGCATCCGTTGCGGATTTCTATAGAACTACAGATAAATTAAGAGAGGATACTGGTACAGAGTCTGGATTTTTTGAGATGCTGTCAGAGATACCTTTAACTATTCAATACATTAAAGAGGCCTTGCCTTATATGAAATTCTATATCGATTTGACAATACCATTATTTTCTGTATCAGTCCAAGAATGGTATAAAAGAACTGGGGAAAAAGAGGATGTTCTTTTTGATTCTTCTGAACCATTCTTTGCAAACAAAGAGTTTATGGAATACCTAAGAGATATGGATGTTCCTGAAACTGTTGTAGGATATGGCAAAGGAAAGCATGTTTATCCTTTACCAATTGGTAATATAGAAATAGCTAAATCTCATGAAGAGTTTGGTATCCAGTTGGCTGATATCTTTGCTAGTGCTTTAGTTTTTGCTCTTACGCCACGTACTGATAAATTCGTGAAATATCAAAATAAGATAAGACAACTCCCTATTTTCCAAAATATTAAGCTGAATATTGCACCATCTTCAATTGATTTTATTGAGGAAAGGATGCAGGATACAGCAGATATTGATCCTTTAGATTTTCTATGCATGTATGGCAATAGCAAAAACACAAAACAGGACTAAAAATGTATAGATATATTATTAACTGAAATTGTATAGAATTTTTTCGATATAACAGAATTTATAGTCGAGTAGCCCGTCATAAATGAAGGCTGTTTATGGCGAGCTACTTTTTAGATAAAGAAACGGTAATCGTATGTTACACCATTATATTGTCTTAACAAGTTTCCCACCTGTGCCAATGTATTAGAAGTGTCAATTGTGGCAGGTAACTTTGTGTATAGATTAAACGAGTTCCAATTCATCTTTGTGAATCCTAGAATTTCTTTAGCAATAGTTTCCAAATCTCCATGCCCATAGTATTTGGTAATTTTCAAAGGAGCAGGAATACAACGTCCTCCTTGGTAGTATCTGCGATTTGACTGTATTGAGGGAACTACTCCATGTGTCCATAACAAAGCATTTCTCGATGATAGTTTAATGCACGTTCCTCTATCAACTGGATATCCATCTTCAAGAAATTGACCATACATAATCTTCTCTGCAATAAACTTTAAATCATATTCTTGAGTGATTGTGATCAAATCAATTTCTGATATTCCTGCTTGCTTTAATGCGTTTGTTATACCTTCAATCTCATCATTCTTAAAAGGGGTTCGTTTATGAATTACAACTCTTTGAGGTAACTTTTCCATAGCGTCTTGAAAAAGAGCCAGTATATCCATTCCAAATTTATAAGCTTCTTCAAAATTTAAATAAGGATTTTTCTTTTTGTCAAATTGAGGATGTTCAATTTTTGACAGTTTATATCTTAATCCCTGTCCTTGTGCATTGTATATATGGCTACAGCCTAAAACAACTTCAGCTTTACCTGAATATTGCTTTTTTATGCTATATCCAATTCCTGCATATGCTGTATTTTGATCTAAGTCTGCAAGAGTCCAGGGAGTTCTTAAAGCTTTTACAAATAGAGCTAAAGAGAGCCACCATGAAATTTCACATACCATCTTGTCATATAAAGTCTTTTCTTCTATAAATTGGGTTGTGAATCTATGTTGGGCGGCAAACGCTTTTATGTAGTTATGCAAATCAAATGTTTCTCCATGATAATTGAATTGTCTATAGTTGCTCCATGAATTAGGTATAAATATTAATAGCACAATTCCTGGGAACTGTTCTGAAAGTTTTTGCCCTTCTGTACAAATAGTTTTTGCTAAATTAATGGCACTTTTAGGATTATCATTTATTGATACCCATTTTTCAGAATGTATTTCAGGTATTTCAAGTCTACAGTTATAAATATTACTAAAACCAGTATAATGATGTACATAGTCAGATAATTTATCTGCGGAAATTGTAGAATTTAGTCTTTTTATAAATTCACTAAATTTTGAAGAATAAGAAGCAGGACAGATACTGCCAATACATACATCTTTAGGGAATACATCAAAATATTTCGCATCGAAAGGCCTGTATTTTGATAATCCTCTCATCGGATTGTCATCATATGCAGGTTTATTAACGTATGGATTTATAAATTCAAGCTTGGGTTCGTTAATATGTATGCCATGATATAATGTTTGTTTTATGTTGTATTCCTTTGGAGAATATATCGTTGTGTTACCTTGTCCGCAATGGTGTATCTCAGCATAACCACGATTATTGGATATTTTAAAGATAAAACCACTTCGTGAATTAACAGGTATCTCAAAACTTAATCTTTTACCATTAAACATTATATTACACCATTCTTGTAATTTCTTCTCATATTGCTGATTTCTCATTTTATCCAAATATTCATGAGAGTATTGCTGTTTGATCTCCTTTTTTATTTGGTCATTAGAAATAAAATAAACTGTTGGAGTAATTGAAAACAAGACATATTTCTCTTGTGGGACAAATGATAATCCACATTCAATAGCTTCATGTATTGTTACATTATTTTTATTTGCATAAATTTCTTTTTTATACAACCTATAACGCTTATAATCAACACCTAATCCTGTAATCTGGGAGATTCCATAAAGTACGGCTTTGAGAAATAATTCTTTAAAATAGCTGTTTTTTTCTATTTCATCAATAGAAATATGAACACGTTCAATTTCACTAATTAAATTTTTCCCAAAAACTTCATTGATAGTAGATACAGTTGAGATGGCATATACTTTGTCTTTATATGGTACAGCAATAAGGGGCTTTTCTTTAATCTTTTCTCTAAGATATTTCCATCTGTTTTCATTCTTATCGTATGAAATTTGAAACTGAAATATTTCATCGGGAAATGTAGCAGGAATTAGATTACTTTTCAGATATTTTTTTGTACTTCCATCATGTATGGAAAATGGAGTTGTCGTATTGTCTATACTTATTACTTTAAGTATTTCATTGATTTCCTCTTGTTTATTAGAATCGTCGTTAAAACAGAATTTTACAAGAGATAACATAACATTATCAAATCCGTTTGTGTCAATATAAAACGCTTGTCTTCCAGCAGATCGAATAGTTTGAATTAAATCTGCTATTTCAGGTGTAATATCCTTGCCGTAGCCACACCAATACAATCTTCCCGCTCCCTTATCCGTAAAAGCTTCTTTCAAAGCAAACATAAGGGATTTATCTCTTCCACTATATCCTATGATAATTAAATTTTTGTCAACAAAATAACGTCGCAAAGCTGAAACAAATTCGCTATTTTGTGAGTCTAGTTCTTTCTCGGTATTTTTGAGTGTTCTAAATTTACAATCTCCATGTAATGCTATATAAAGTAATTCATTTGAACTTTCTGTCCTATATATACGATCAACGCAATCAAGATTTATAGCTATAGGTGTTATATTGGCTTGTTGTGCAGCTCTTTCCACGAGTCCATCGAAATTTGTACTCCAAACAGATTTTACAATTCCATATTTATTCAGCAGACATAACAATTTATATCCTACATATGGACTTTTCCCATTGCACAGGCTTTCAAAATATTTAGTTCTGTCCGCATCTATTGGATATGAAGCTTCGGCATAAAAAGAATATTCTTCTGGACTCCCCAATTGTGGATATTTCCCTTGCACATCTAACCATTTCTGAATGATGTCTTTACTTAAATCAGATTTTTTTGGATCTACTAATTTTTTTTGATTACCTGATAATGATTGATATATTAAAAATTTCCAATCCCATATACAATCATTTGCCGATTGAATACCAGATGAGATGGATGCACCGGCACCTAATAGGACACCAAATGACCCATCTAAATTTTGTTTGATTGATCGTAAAAAAGCATCAAATTCTAAATATAAATTTTCGGGCATATTCATATTTATATTATAAGTCGTTGGTTATCGTGATTTTATTATTTCTCGTATATCTGACTCACAGCCTCGGCTGTTTCTTTCATCATTTGTCGTAATGACTCAGGGGCAATAACCTCTATTTGTGCACCAAACGAACGGAGCAAAGAACGTAACTCATAATTATTTTGGACTTTTAAGGTTATCTTCCAATATCCATCTTCAAGAGGTGTTGTCACTACTGATTGAGATTCATGAAGTGGCTTAGTCACAATATATCCAATGGCTTTATCACTAACCTTTAAAATGACTTCTTCTACAGGAGCATTTGAACGCGAAACGCCGACGATATCGCTAAAGTATTCTTTAAAATCTATTCCTTCAGGTTGTATTATGTATGGTTTAGATGTTTCCTTTACTCCTTCGATTCTATCAATTGCAAAGTTTGATAGATAATCCGAGTCTTTATGTTTGCCGATCAGAAACCAGCGATTATTATATTGTTTAAGATGATAAGGAGTAACAATTACAGTTCTAGCATCCTTCCCAAATGGATGATATATAATTTCAATTACCCTTTTGTTAACAATTGCATTAAAAATGGGTTTATAGTATAAATCCATTCCTTTGAGATAGGGATTATGCTGAAAACTTACAACTGAATCCAGACTATCTCCTAATTTACTGGTCGTATATAGTCTTTTTTCAAGGTCGTTTAACCACTCAAATTGTGGTACTCCATCGAAACGTTTAAGAAGTATCAATGCTTCATAAATCAAATTGAGCTCTTCTTGATTGATAGGTTGATTTTTAATAGAAGCCCCTTTGGTATGGTATCGGTAATATTTTCTATGCCCATCTCGAATGGCATCTATCTCCATACTATATCCTTCTTCACTTTCAATGAATTTTAGATCTTCTTGTACTTGACGTTTTTTTACTCCGCAACCATCTTTCGTTTCTCCATTATACAGATAGAGCGCTTCATTGCAGGCATCTACTAAATCCTCAATATAGTAACGCCTAGACCAATTGCTCAGGCATTTATCTATAATCTGGTATCTTAACTGTGCATTCTTATTTGTTGGCATAGGCAATACTATTTATCAAACAATACAAAGCTAATTATGAACAATGCAGTCTTTCTGCATTGTTCATAATCTTTTATATTAAATCTTCTAATTTATCTACTATTGCAGCAATTTCTGTAGAATCAATACTTCCGTTCTCATGGTCAAATGTAGTAAATAAATTTACTCCTTCTATGTAACCGATTGATTTATAAAAATCTCGTTTCTTTTCCCATGATTCCTTATAGGCGGGATTATCTAACATTCCTAAATGTTCCCAAAGAATGGTATCTCCAGATGCATCTTCAAAAGTAAAATCAGGAATACATCGGCGGCCGTTATCTTCTATCATTCTTTCATATTCAAAGTCAATACCTCGTTCATATAGCATATTAGCAATAATTACTTCAGACTTGCTACGTACGATTAATCCTGGCTTTAAGGTTGTGTGAATCAATCCTTCTACATATGGAATGTTTGAAATATCTTCACGTACAGATGTAGAGAAAAGATTTGAATTCCGTTTAGCTAAAACTGACATCTGAGGTTTAGAATACTCGATTAACCACGATATATTATCTTGTATCAACAGAATTAATTTCCCTCTTGCTCGTGTTAAAGCTGTATAGATTAGTTCACGTGAAAGTATACGTCCACTCTTTGGAAGAACAACCAAAACGATCTTAAAATCACTTCCTTGACTCTTATGGATAGTTATAGCATAAGCCAAGTCTATTGTATTATCAGCCTCATCTGACTTAGAAGAATAATATGAAAATCTCTTGTTGGGTAACCCAGTAAAAACAACTGTAGATTTCTTTTCCCTCTTATTTGCATAATTAACAAAACCTATTTGCCCATTTGAAAGTTGACATTCTTCTTTACTCGTAGATTTCTTGCGTTCATTCTTTAATTGAATGACCTTATCTAGAACAGATATGGTAATAGGAGCTATTTCTATTGAAAAATTCTTATTTATACCAACCCACTCTTGGAAATACGAATTAATCTGGAATGTTCCCCATACCGGATTTTTTACCGGTGATAAAACCTGAAAATTTTCAACCTTTGACGGATCGTTTAAGGCTTTATTTACATCATCAAGTCCTATAGATTTACGAATCTTATCGGATAAAGATTTACCTTCCTCTTCTGGCAACTCTTTTTCAATGGCCTCTTTCAAACAGTCTTTAAGGTCGTTTTCATCATTCCAAGTATAAACAACCAGGTCATTATTAAGATTTCCTTTGGCAACTTGCTCAAAAATAAGATCGGAATTCTTTGCAGGTTTTTCTCCAGAGAACCATGATGCAAAAGTCAATATGTCAGAGTCTCCTGTATTAATAGTTCTTACAACATATCGCAATTTTGTTATTGCCGATCTTAAATATTCGTCTTTATTATCCTTTAGGTAGTTAAATAAATCAGCAAATGGTCTGCCAGGCCCAATGGGAGGTAATTGAAATGGGTCTCCAATTAAAATTATTCGATTAATGCTCTTTAAATCCAATGCTTTCATTAAGACATAAAAGTCCTTACATGTAAGCATGGAACACTCGTCAATAATGACATTTTTTGCTCCACAGTATTTACGTTTTTCTGCATCTTCAGGAACACAAGGTGTCATTGTATCCCAGTCAAAGAAACCCTGACGCGTCAGAAATTGCGCAATAGTTAGGGCTTGAATACCTGCTGACATGTTACCTAAGCGAACTCGTGCTTTTCCTGTAGGAGCCAAAAGGAGTGTACCTTCTGCTTTTATTTGTGGCGATTTTAAGAAAGCTTTGACAACTGTAGTTTTGCCTGTTCCAGCTGGACCTGCCAGTACAGAAAGGCGCTTACTGCAGAACATTTCCAATGCCTTTACCTGGTCAGCTACAGCATTACGGCATCGCTCATTTGCTTCATTGTAATCATCAATAGATGCTTTAACAATCGTATTCCAGTCTTCTTTTACTGGTGATTTGACATCCTTTGAAGCACGACCTTTGAATATCTTACGCAAATAATCATCAATTTCTTTATATTCCTTCAATTGCAATGCACACCTGTCATCAGTATTAAGGTATACAGTTTTTTCTTCAATGAACTCTTTGTTTGACATTAAATAATTATATGGCAGTTGATGATTGTCCGCAGCCAAACAATCTTTTATATATAACTCAATCTCGTTTGCCGAAATTAATGTATCACCATCACTGAGACTTGCCACTAGTTTTGAAATGATAAATGAGCGGATCCTTCTATTATCAATTACGGATTCCACTAGTGAAGGAGCTTTTGGAGTCCATTTCCCTTGAATCTTAGGGTCAGCCATTACTCCAAGATCAATCATTTCAGTTGTAACTGGAAGATAATTTTCAATAAGACTCTCCTCGCTGATAATATATGGATTATTTAATAATTCATCGTAGCAGTCAGGACAATCAAACCACCATTTTATTACTTCCGAATTTATTTCAAAACGTGATAGCAGTTCCAGTACCTGTCTTTGGTTACTTAGAGTATTTTTCCAAAGAATACGATAATGAGTAAGTTCACTTTTATATACGGAATCAGGAAGAGACAATTCACCTTTCATCAATTTATCAAAGGTTTCCCATGGATTATCTTTAACCCCACAATATCCATTATTTCGTAAATCTTGCTCAATTATATACGCATAATTTACCCCTATTGCTGATAGAGCCTCGGCGAAAGCAGGGAACGGACCTATCATATCCTTCACCTTTGCAATTTGGGAATCTATCCACAAAATTTGTTGTTTCCAGTTTCCTCCGACAAGTCCATGATTAATGACACATTCTAAACATTTCCTGGCTACATTCAAAATAATCAACATGCTATGGTTGCTAACATATTCACAACCATACGACAACTCATTAAAAATTTTCTGGCTATTGCCTAGCTTTGGAATGGTAATTTTTATTTCATCAATTACTTCTTGTTTTGATTTACCTGTTTGGGCTTTTACATAGTCTTCATCAAGTGACATATATTCATTGTATATTTCCTTTAATCATTATAAATTTGAGTAATTAAGACATCAGAGT
>ERZ835541.2953-NODE-2953-length-12675-cov-3.897940_pt1 | contig 12675 bp, 8 predicted proteins | sample MGYA00519945_ERZ835541 | MGnify/ENA primary metagenome ERZ835541 (study PRJEB31850, sample SAMEA3708780) | human gut metagenome | biome: human gut; feature: human-associated habitat; material: faeces | place: China | collected 2014 ...
TTTAAAGAAAAAGGTAATAATCTTCAAAGATTATTACCATGTGGACAAAATTTATTTTGTCCCTTTTTTATTCTATGATATCATTAACAGGGCTATGTAAAGGATGACGGACATCGTTTTCTTTATCATAGCTTATTTTATTTTGGATGTTTGTTTGATAATCTTTTTTGAATAAACAAGAAAAGATCACATTTAAAATATATTCAATTGATGTTTGTGAAGCAAAAGGGGCTATCTTGGTAAAAATCTTTTCCCGTGATCCAATATTTAAAATATGGCTTGCATAATGGGAAAGTCGATTATCACCAATTGAAGTTAAAACAATGATAGGTGTTTTCTTTTCTTTTAATATTTTTGCTATTTTAATAAGTTCATTGGTTTCCCCTGAATAAGAAATAATCATTGCTATTTTGTTTTCATTGGAATTATAAGACATAAAGACTTGTTCTCCAGCGAGCATTTTGAGATTAACGTTTCTTTGTATTCGCATCATTTTATGTTGGAAAGACATAGCTGCAAGTAATGAATTTCCTGTTCCATAGATATCGATATCTTTGTTTTGATCAAGTAGTTCAACTATTTGATGAAGTTGTTCAAAATCAATCAATTGGATGGTTTCCGCGATGACTTCTTGATTTAAACTAGCTAGTTTATAAGCAACCATGGAATCATTATCTTCTTCATTAAAGGGGAAATTAACATCTATACGATCTGTATGAGCTAAATCAAATTGTAATTCAGCAGAATATTTGATTTTAAAATCACCATAACCTTCCAAACCTAATTTATGACAAAGTCTTACAATAGTAGCTGGAGAAGTATATGTTTTTTTAGCGAGTTCTTTGATAGAAAGATTTAAAACTTTTTCTCCCTCGTTTAATATATAATGGGCGATTTCTTTTTCTGAATGAGAGAAATCTAACTCAAATTCTAATTGTGTCATTATACTCATTTTATATCACCATTTATAGTATAACATGGAACAAAGTTTCATGAAATGGGTTTTATTTTAATTAAATATGAAACATTATAAAAAGGAATATCGAAGATATTTACTTTCAAGATGAGATGATTAAAATGTTAGGTGGATATAAAAAAGGAGAACATTTTATGGAAAGAAAATTACCAAAAGATTTTTATTGGGGTGGATCAGTTTCATCATTCCAAACAGAAGGACATAGAAATGAAGGAGGAAAAGGTTTATGTGTTTATGATGTAAGACCTATGAATCCTGAATTTTCTGATTGGAACGATGCTATTGATGAATATACTCGTTATGATGAAGATATTGCATTAATGAAAGGAATGGGATTCAACTTTTATCGTTTCTCTATTTGTTGGTCTCGTATTATTCCTAATGGAACATTAGATGAACCAGTAAATGAAGAAGGAGTTAAATTTTATAGTGATTTAATTGATAAATTATTAGCTGCTGGTATTGAACCAATGATTACATTAGTTCATTTTGATATGCCTTATCATTTAGTAAAAGAATATAATGGATTTGCATCTCGTTATGTTGTAGATTGTTTTGAAAGATATGCTAAAGTTTGTATTGAAAGATTTGGAGATCGTGTTAAACATTGGATGTCATTCAATGAACAAAACTTACACAGTATGATGTTACGTGTTTCTAATGCTGAAGTTATTCCTGAAGGAGTTAGCTATCCAAAACACTTATATCAAGTAAACCACAATGTTATGATGGCTCACTGTAAAGCTGTTCGTGCTTTAAGACAAATGCAACCAGATGCTAAATTCTGTGGTATGGGTGCTATTACTAATATTTATGCTTATGAAAATAGTCCAGAAAATAATTTCTTTGCTACTAAAGGATATAATTTATTAAATGGTTTCTTAGTTGATACATTTGCTCAAGGTAAATATCCTGATTATTGGAATGCTTATCTTGAAAATAGAGGATGGATGCCTACTTTTGAAGAAGGTGACGAAGAATTATTAAAATACACTGTTGATTATATTGCTTTCTCTTATTATCGTTCAAACACTGTTAAAACAGGTGAATTTGATTATGAAAGACCAGCTCATGAATGTGTAAATGAAAAACAAATTAAAAATCCTCATTGTGAAGCAAATGAATGGGATTGGGAAATCGATCCAGTTGGATTTAGATGGACATTAAATGATTTACATCATAGAACAGGTCTTCCAGTATTCGTTCTTGAAAATGGTATTGGTTGGCGTGAAGATATGAGTCAAGAAGAAGTAGATCAAATGTTAGCTGAAGGTCGTACAATTGAAGATGATTATCGTATTAGTTATCATAGAGATCATATCAAAGAAATGGAAAATGCAATCTTTGAAGATGGTGTTGATTGTTTAGGTTATATTACTTGGGGACCAATTGATATTCTAGCAAGTATGTGTAATATGGATAAACGTTATGGATTTGTTTATGTAAATAGAACAAATAAAGATTTAAGAGATATGAAACGTATTCCTAAAAAATCATATCAATGGATCAAAAAAGCATTCGAATCAAACGGTACTGATTTAGACTAATAATATGTATTTAGCCTGTTGACAAAATAATTTGTTGACAGGCTTTTATTATATAAGAAACAATTATTCATTGGACTATCCGTCCATTGAAAGAAGGAAAAAGGAAAGATAAAATACTAAAAAAAGAAATATTTGTGAATTAAATTTGAGACAAATACGAAACAAATTCGAGACGAAATAGAGAAGGACATATGATACAATTTATTTGTAACCAATCTAGATAAGTTACCTCAAATAAAAAAGAAAGTAGGTAATAATAATTGATCCTAACAAATAACTTAACACCTGATAGTGCCTGTCGTACCTTCTTCAGTAATGATATCTATTTTGCTTCTTTTTCTAATGCTATCTTGTTTGATGGCAAACAAGTCATTCGTCCCGAAAGACTTGTACGTTATGAAAATGATATGTCACTTATTATCGATGATACAAAGAGTGCAGAAGATAAAAAAAGAAGAAGGGACATTGTCGTAAAAACAGATGTTGATGGTGTCTGTTGTCTCTTGAGTATTGAACATCAAAGTACGATCGATAAAAATATGGTGATACGATGTGGCAACTATGAAATGTTGGAGTATTTAAAACAGTTAAAAAACAAAAAGCTTAAAAGATTAGTTCCTCAAGTTATGATTGTCTTTTATACAGGAGATAAGAAATGGAATACCCCTTTAGAATTAAATGATTACTTTGATATACCAGAAGAATTAAAAGAATATGTTAATGATTGGAAAATCAAAGTTGTCGATGCCAAAGAAATAGATACCAGTAAGATCAAAGATGAACAAACAAGATATTTTATAGAAGCTATCCAAGAGATGTATAAAGGAAACTATGAAGGATTACACCGAAGAATAAAGATGAATAGAGATAACTTTATTTATACAGCCATCATTACAGGAAGTTTAGATTTAATTAGAGATTTACCAGAAGGAGATGAAATCGATATGTGTGAAGGAATGGAAAGAATGGCAGAAGGATTTAGAAATGAAGGTAGAAGTGAAGGAAAACTTGAAGAAAAGAGAAGTACACTAAAAGAACAATTAGAAATCAAACTAGGAACTATTTCAAATAATCTAGAATTACAACTAACCAATGCAACATTAGAAAAACTAAATATATTAACACGTAATATATTTAATATTACAAATGAAGAAGATGTTTTAAAAATCATTAATTAATAAGTTAATATACAAACAAGAAACCCCAAGGCATTTTATTTAGCTTGCTTTTTTTATAAAAAAGAAAAGTACGACAAAATTGTACTTTTCTTTCGTTTATTTTTTTGATAACGTTTCAATAAACTCATTTAAACGATTAAGCCATTGATCATGTTTATTGATTTTAATTGTTATTTTATTATCTAAAGATTTAAAGGCTGGCTTTGTAAAAAGTTGATTAGCAAGCAAGAATAATTTATCACCTGAAATTGTTTCAAAAGCGTTTGGTGAAAAGATAATTTCTAGTTGTTTACCAGAATCTTTAATATCTTCAATAATAGAATAATGTGAAAGAATTTCAAGTTTTCTCTTTTCAATCAATGTTAAAATAGCTTCTGGTAAATTTCCATAATAATCATCAAATTCCGCTTTTAAACTATTAAGTTCACTCATTGTTTTTGCTTTATCTAATCTTTGATACAATTCAAGTTTTTCATAATCACTTTCTACATAGTCATCAGGAATATAACCATCTACACTCACATTTAAGTTTTTAACCTCTTCTTCAGGCTTTTCATCTTTATGCATTCTTACATTGATGGCATCTTGTAAGATTTTCATATACATTTCAAAACCAATATCATCAATAAACCCAGCTTGTTTACCCCCAAGAATATCTCCTGAACCACGAATTGATAAATCACGCATGGCAATTTTATAACCACTACCAAGTTCAGTAAATTCTTTAATCGCTTTTAAACGTTTTAATGCATCATCTTGAATAGACTTATCCTTTTTATAAAGAAGATAAGCATAAGCGCCTCTTTCACTACGACCTACACGTCCTCTAATTTGATAAAGTTGGGCTAAACCAAATTTATCAGCATCTTCAACAATCATCGTATTGGCATTAGGAATATCAATTCCTGTTTCAATAATTGTTGTACAAATAAGAACATTAAATTCTTTATTCATAAAACGAAGCATAACATCTTCTAGTTCATTTTTATCCATTTGACCATGTCCTATAGCTACTTTTGCATTAGGAACAGTAGAAGAAATTTTATAAGCTACATTAGCGATTTGATCTGTTCGATTATAAAGATAGAAAACTTGTCCATCCCTAGCGAGTTCTCTTTCAATAACTTGTTTAATTAATGTATTATTTTTTTCAACAACATAAGTTTGTACAGGTAATCTATTTTTAGGTGGTGTATCGATTTTCGATAATCCTCTAATTCCCATTAAAGACATTTGTAATGTACGAGGAATTGGTGTAGCTGAAAGAGAAAGAACATCAATGGTTTCACGGTATTCTTTGATTTTTTCTTTTTGTTTAACACCAAAACGTTGTTCTTCATCGATAACAAGTAACCCTAAATCATTAAACGCGACATCTTTTGATAAAATACGATGTGTTCCTATTAATAAATCAATTTTACCTTCTTTAACTTCTTTTAAAATACGTTTCTTTTCTTTAGAAGAAGTGAAACGATTGAGTAAAGCAATTTCTACAGGAAAATTTTTAAAACGTTCGGTGGCTGTTTTAAAATGTTGCATTGATAAAATAGTTGTTGGACAAAGAAAAGCTACTTGTTTATGATCTAAAATTGCTTTAAAAGCACCTCGTAAGGCCACTTCAGTTTTACCAAAACCAACATCTCCACATAAAAGACGATCCATTGGTTGAGGTTTTTCCATATCCAATTTAATCTCATCAACACTTCTTTGTTGATCAGCAGTTAAAGCATAACCAAATTGATTTTCAAAATCAATTTGTAATTCATTATCCTTAGAAAAAGCAAACCCTGGTGAAGACATTCTTTTAGCATATAATTCTATTAATCGATCAGCAATATCATCAATTTTATTTTTAGCCTTTTGTTTAGCTTTTGTCCATTTGCTACTTCCAAGAGCATGGATCATTGGTACTTTACCATCAGCACTTGCATACTTACGAATCATTTTAAATTGTTCAACTGGAATATAAAGCGTATCATCTCCAGCATAAGCCACATATAAATAATCTTTATGATATCCTTTAACATCAAGTGTTTTAATTCCTAAATATTGCCCTATTCCATAGCTATCATGAACAACATAATCACCAACATTTAATTCTTGGAAGTTACGTAATGTTTTAGCATCTTTAAATCTAAAATATTTTGTTTTAGAAACATTGACTTTTCCAAATAATTCATTGGCTGTTAAAATAACTACTTTTTCTTCAATAAGTTCTAATCCTAATGCAAGTTTTCCTACATAAAGATTAATACCTGGATAAATTACTTCATCAATTCCTACAAGTGTATATTTCATTTCATGACGATCAAAAAGTTCCACCATCAATTGAAGTTGATGTTTATTTTCTAGAGAAATTAAAATTTGACTATTCTTTAAATAATCATTGATTTGTTGGATGACACGTTTTTCATCATCTCGATTAAACATCACATCGTGACTTAAAAAGACAACATCATCTTTATTTGTTGTAAAGGTATTAATGGCTTGATAGTTATCTTTAATAATGCTATCAAAGTCTTGATAAAGTTGATTATCTTTTAAAAAGCGTCCACTTTGGCTTAATTCTTGATAATAATAGAAGTTTTCTGAAATATAGTTTTTGATTTGAAAATGAATATCTTCTTCTTGACATAAAATAGTAATTGGATCATCTAAATAATCTTTAATACTCGTCACATTTTTAAAGAGATGATAATACGCATATTGACTACTATCTGTAGCATGTGCTTTTAAGTTTTCAATATCGATCATGATTTTTTCTTCAAAATCATCTTTAAATAAATCATCCATCTTTTGATATTGTTCTTCAAAAGAATCTTTGATTTGTGTAACAACTGAACCTACTTCTTGATCTAAATAAAGAAGATCGGTAGCTGGAATAATTTCAATTTCACCCACTTTTTCAATCGTTCTTTGTGTTTTTTCATCAAAAAATTTAATATAATCAATTTCATCATCAAAGAAATCGATACGAATAGGATGGTCATATTGCATTGAAAAAATATCAACGACTCCCCCACGTTTAGAAAAATAGAAAGGTTGATCAACACGTGTTGTATGCATATAACCTGCTTGCGCTAAAAATCTTTGTAAATCATAAACATCAATATGATCTCCTACTTTTAAAGTCATACAGTTTTTCTTAAAAACATCAACAGTTGGAACATATCGCATCACACTATGACCATGACTAATCAAAAGATGTGGACCAGGTCGTGTAAGTTGATACATCGTTCCTAATCTTTGTCCTAATAATTCTCCTGAAGCAGCTAAACTTTCAATACGATAAGATTCATCTACAGGAAAATAAAGAGCTTCATCAATCATTTGTGAAACTTGTTTATAAAGAAGATTAGCTTCATATTGATTTGATTTAACAATCAGCATATCTTTTTTTGAAGTCAAAAATGCGCTAGCAATCAGTAGCGCTTCGCTGTTGGAAGAATTGACAACGATATTTTGTTTATTCAATAAAGCATTAAATGCTTTATTATCTTTTAATAAATGTAGTATCTTTTTCATATGTGCCTCTAATTAAAACGATTCATTGCATGGTTAAATCCATGATCCAAATAATCAATGACTGCATCACTGGCATTTTCAATCCCTTGATTGATAGCATCTTGTTCATCTTTTGTAAAACGTGATAAAACATAATCAACAACTTTTATATATTTACTACGATCAATACCTACACGAATACGATTAAAATTTTGACTTCCAGTATGCAAGATAATATTTTTAATACCATTATGACCACCAGCACTACCACTTTGTCTTAAACGAAGCTTCCCTACTGGCATATCTAAATCATCATAAATAACTAAGATATCTTCTTGATTGATTTTAAAGAAATCCATGACTTGTCTAACAGATTCTCCAGATAAATTCATATAAGTTTGTGGTTTTAATAAAATCACATCTTCACCTTTATATTTACTTTTTCCATAAAGTCCTTTAAATTTGTTTTGTGTCATTTCAATATTTAATTTTTCACTTAAACGATCTAATACCATAAATCCTGTATTATGTCTTGTATTTTCATATTCTTTCCCAGGATTACCTAAACCAATAATTAATTTCATTTTTTACCTCTTTAATCCAAATATTTTCATCGAAATAGGAGCTAAATATGTGCGTGATTCATGATCATTATAAATCACTTCATATTCATCCATATCATTTATTTCAAAATCATAATACGAAGGATTAAAATATGCAACAATCTCTTGATATTTTCCTTTATTTTGTTTCACACAATATCTTAAAATACGATAATCAAAATGATTTGTACTTACATATTCATTTACTTCTTGAATTGTTTCATACTTAAATCCACCATTTTCTTTTCTAAGTTGAATCATTTGTTTAAGAGTTTCAATATCCTCTTGATTTTCATCAACTAAAGACCAATTGACTGCATTAATATGATCTAATGTATTATACGTATTTCCAAGTCCATCTTTACTACGATAGAACTCTTGACCACAATGAATAAAAGGAATTCCTTGTGATAAAATAAGCGCAACATTCAACATCAATTGTCTTTTCTTACGGGTTTCAAGTGGTTCATCTCCATTACTAATTGCAAATTTATCAAATGTTGTCGCATTATCATGGCATTCAACATAATTAATACTTTGATCAACATAGCTGTAGCGATTTGTATTTTTCATACATTCACCACCAATTTCACAATTATACATATTCCCCGCAAAATAACCTTTATCCTTTAAAGCAGAATCTCCACTACCACCCTTTAAAGTTTCACGATAATAATCATTAAAGAAGCCAATATTTAACATCTTACGATGATTATCTTGCATTCCTTTTTCATGATCATCCATAGCTGTAGGCATATTCCATCCTTCGCCATACATAATAAAACTATCATCTATTTTTGAAGCTTGATCATAAACTTGATTTAAGGTTTCAATATCAATAATACCCATTAAATCAAATCTAAAACCATCTACTCCATAAAGTTTTTGCCAACGCAAACACATATCTTTAATATATCGTCTTACCATTTGATGTCTTGATTCCAAATCATTCCCACACCAAGAACCATTAGACATTTCACCATATTGATTCTTTCTAAAATAATACCCCGGTACTGTTCTTTCAAACGCACTTGTATAATAATCATACATATGATTATAAACAACATCCATCACCACTCTTAAACCTTTTTGATGAAATGTTGAAACCATATGACGACATTCTTTAACTCGCGAATAACCATCTTGAGGATCTAAAGCATAACTTCCTTCAGGAACATTGTATTGAATTGGATCATAACCCCAGTTATACATCACTGTAGGATGAAGTTCATCTACTGTCGCAAAATCATACATTGGCATGATTTGAACATGAGTGACACCTAAATCTACAAGATAATCAAACCCTGCTTTATTACCTTGTGGTGTAACTAAACCACTTTCTACTAAAGACATAAAAGTTCCTGGATGTGTTGCGTTAATTGTTTTAGACATAGTAAAATCACGAACACTTAATTCATAAATGATCGCTTCTGTTTTTCTTTTCATATGTGGTAAGTTTTCTAAATAAAGTGGTTCATTGATTTTATCAACATCAATGACAATATTACTATTACTATTAGCATTAGAAGCATAAGCATAAAGATCTAATGTTTCATGAAAACTTTTATGATGACGAATCAAATAATTATATTCTTGATTATCCAAATCTCCTTGAATCGTTACTTCAAAAACCCCTTTTTCTTTTCTTTCCATTTGATAAGCTTCATTTCCTACTTTAACCATGACTTCTAAAGCCGTAGGAGCCCATACTTTGAAAGTTGTCTTTTCTTTTTGATAAAGAGGTCCTAATTTCCCATCATAATAAAATAATTCATCAAAATCATCCAATTCAGAAAGTCTTACATATTGTAAAATAGCACTTAAACCATAATTATCTACCATCTCATAATGATGCGTTAAATCAATATGAACATTTTTAAAATAACATTTAACACAAATATCATCTTCACATGTTTCAGCAACAGGAATTTCTACAAGTGTTTCTTTATTTAAATCTCTCAAATAAAATTTTGGAGAAATTCCCCTATAATATTTTTTTGAAAGTTTTACTTCTATTTTATTTAGCTCTATTAAATTGGCGAGCATACGTATTTTGCCTTTTTCCATTTTTAATCACCTAATCGTATTATACGCAAAATATATATTTTATTCAAACATCTTCTTTTTTGCTTTGATGTTCAAATTTTATGATATAATACCCTCGGTGATATAAATGAAAGTTGGTTTAGTATTAGAAGGTGGCGCTATGCGTGGTTTATACACAGCGGGTGTCATCGATACATTTTTAAAAGAAAAGATTGATGTTGATACAATTATTGGTGTTTCAGCAGGAGCTTTATTTGGAATGAACTATAAATCAAAACAAATAGGACGTGTTTTGAGATATAATAAAGCTTACGCTGGAAATAAAGATTATATGGGTGTTTATTCTTTTTTAAAAACAGGAAATGTCATGAATGAAGAATTTTGTTTCGAAAAATTGATTGATGATTTAGATCCAATTGATTATCAAAGTTATCAAGAATCTCCTGTTGATTTTTATGCCGTTGTGACAAATTTACAAACAGGAAAAGCAGAATATAAGTTGTTGGATACTTTAGATAATTATGATCAAGTTGAATATTTAAGAGCATCAGGTTCAATGCCTTTTGTATCTCATATCATTCAAGTCAATGGTCATGAATATTTAGATGGTGGCTGTAGTGATAGTATTCCTATTAAAAAAATGTTAGAGATGTGTGTTGATAAAATCATTGTCGTTTTAACAAGACCCTTAGATTATCGTAAAAAGCCATCCAATAAACATCTTAATAAACTCTTTTATCATCAATATCCTCATTTTGTAGAAACTTTAAATAATCGTTATTTAAATTATAATGCGTCTTTAGATTTGATTACAAAATTAGAAAAAGAAAAGAAGATTTTTGTTTTAAGACCTAGTCAACTCATCCCTATTGGACGACTTGAAAAAGACAAAGAAGTCATTCAACAAATGTATGACTTAGGTGTATGTGATTGTAATAACCAATTAGAAAACTTAAAAAAATACTTAAGAGGCTAAATTAGCCTCTTATTAATTGATATTTAATTAAAAGTTCTTTAATTTCATCTGGTGAAACACATCCATTTTCACCTAGATGAATTGCTGGTTTCGTTTTACCATGAAAATCACTTCCACAAGTAAATAATAAATCTAGCTCTTTAGCTTTTTGATAAAAATAATCATTGGTTTCAAGGTTATGATAGCTTGAAAAGCATTCAACTCCTTGAAGTCCTTTTTCTACCATTTCATCGAAAATGTCAAACTTTCCTTTTAAATTATTTCCCGGATGTGCTAATACAGCCACTCCCCCATGATCATTAATTAATTGAATTATTTTTTCTAATGAAGGAAAAATAACTTCTGTATAACAAGGTTTTCCTTGAACATAATAATCCCAATAGAAATTAACATAGGGATTATCACTACGACTTCCGCCACTTCGATAAGGTTTTAAAAGTTCATGATCTACATATCTTTCATCCTTTAACAAAGCTTCACCAAACATTTCTCCAGTATAAACCCCATTACTACTTAAGGCATCTAATTGTTCTTTTTTTAAATCAAAACCTAATTGATTGGTAAGTTCTAATTTTTTTAAACTACAGTTGAGTTCTTGTTTTAAAATATCTTCTCCCAATTGATTAAATGCTGGGTTTGTATAATCGATCCCATAGCCTAAAACATGTAAATTGATTTCTTTATAAGTACAATCAATTTCAATAGCAGGAATATATTTTATCTTTAATTCTTCTGCTTTCTTTTTAGCTTCATCAATGGCTTTGACCCAATTATGATCAGCAATTGCCATAATTTTCACCCCTGCTTCATGACACATTTCTACGAGTTGACCAGGTGTAAATTCTCCATCATCGCTGTATAAACTATGCATATGTAAATCAATATAACTTTTATTCATTATTCATCCCTCCTATCATTTGATTCTTTCCTATTTGAAAAAGTCCTTCTTTAATTAATTTATATAGTTGATTAATTTTAATTATTTGAGGTTGATGTTTTAAAGGAATCGTTGGTAAAGATATTTGTATGTCTTTTAAAACATCACTACAAATACCAATAGCTTCTGGATTTAAGACACAACATAAAGTAGCAATCTGTTTTTCTAATAATTCTTGGGGATCATCTTTTAATAAACGCTCTTGTTGTAAATGATCATAAAAAGGTAAACATCGAAGTTCTCCCGCAAAATGACTAAAACCATTGTAGAGTTTCCCTTGAATGATCATACCACAGCCTACATAATCAATCGCAGGTTGATAAATAAACGCACTATTTTGATAGTGTGGATATTGATGATAAAAACCAATGCTGGCACAATTGACATCATTTTCAATGATTATTCTTTGTTTAATTTCTTTTTTTAAAATTTCATTTCTAGCTTTGTAAAAAAATGTGAATTTTGTTGCAAAAGCTTTAAACTTTTTCAAATCTATTGCATTCTTTTTTCCCTCACACTATACTGATGAAAAGAAGAAAAATCATAGTTCTGATAAAGGAGGAAACAAAATGAATCGAAAACACCCCCTGCTCCTCGCCCTCAGTGCTGCTATGGTTATGGGTACATCCGCACCGGCTTTTGCTGCTGAAGCAACAGATGCCGCCACCAGAGAGGATGTCATCAGCCTGCTGTGGCAGCAGGAAGGCGCACCCGTCATCAATTATGCTCTGCCTTTTACGGACGTTGCCGATACTGCGGCAGATGCCGTTCGTTGGGCGGCGGAAGCCAAAATCGTCAGCGGCTACGGTAACGGAAAATTTGAGCCGAATCAGAAAATCACAAGAGAACAGCTTGCAGCCATTTTCTATCGCTATGCCGCTTATAAGGGCTATGATGTTTCCGTTGGAG
>ERZ835541.2974-NODE-2974-length-12590-cov-4.188193_pt1 | contig 12590 bp, 11 predicted proteins | sample MGYA00519945_ERZ835541 | MGnify/ENA primary metagenome ERZ835541 (study PRJEB31850, sample SAMEA3708780) | human gut metagenome | biome: human gut; feature: human-associated habitat; material: faeces | place: China | collected 2014 ...
AAGCTATGTCTTCTTTTATGCGGTTTTCAATTTGCGCAAGTTATTGTACATTATCGCGGCTGGAGCTTGTGGCGCTGTAAATTGCCCAAGAAGAAAGGAACTCCCGCTTACGAGCGTAAGCGGGAGTTTTGCGGTGTTACAGTGCAATGGGGCGCTCCAGCGCCTTGTACAAGTAAGAGCTTCTGAACCAAATCCTCTAAATTTGGAACTTTTTCGCTGATTTTTCTCATTCGCATAATCGTCCTCCAAATTTGCAGACCTTTGTCCCTAAAGGTCCAATTTGGGAAAAACTGCAAGCGCGAGACTTGATATTCTGGACTTTTTGACAAAGAAAAAGAGAAATTCAAGCAAAAACACTTGAATTTCTCAATTATGTGTTTTCACTACACTATAGATGAAGGCTGAAATGGTCATCCTCGGAAAGGAAGAATGTGTGCAAGAAACCCATCAGGGGTGTCTTGCACGTTCAATTCCCGCCCGCAGGCGCCGCAGTCTGCACAGCAGACTGCGCACCTCCAAAAAGAAAGACACGCAATTGCGTGTCCTTCTTTTTGGAATATCGCAACACTATAGATGCCAAGCAAATCCGGATATCACGATGGTACACATCTGCAAAAGATCGTTTCGTTTAAACATATCTTGATCTTGAACCTATGTGCAATAAAAGCGACGAAGAGTGAGGATTTTAGATATCAGGTAAATCAAGCGTAATTACGCGGTGTGGTTTAGGCCCGGTTTTAATTGCGTCAATTACATCTCCGTCACAATATGCCGCATATTTGATGAGCAGACTATTGTATGAGTTTGGTTCGACATCTTTTAGAAACGCTAAACTTCCTAAAATAGTGTCTGGATCTCCCCGACCATGCATAATGCGCTCATATACCATTTTCTTTATGGCTAATCGCTTTTCCAGACCGACCGAAACTTTTCCGGTTTCTGTTAATATCAGGCCAGTAATCTCTCTCCGGCATTTTTTTGAACAGAACCATGATTTATATGCATTAGAAGAAAAACCTATCTCGTGTAATTTTTCATTAACTTCACTCTGCAAAGAAGAAGGTAGATATTCTTGTGCAGATATGTAAATATCATCGGCGTATCTTGTATACTTCCAATTACGACGATTGCAATAATTGGTAAAATATTCATCAAATGCATACATCACGATATTACATATGATAGGAGAACTTACTGTGCCAATACATAAATGATTGCGTCGGAAACAGATACTTGACACAACATCGAGTATGTCGTCATCCCATAGATTTGCTGCTTCGATTATGCCGCGATTTGCAGCAAGCTCGGCGACCAGGTGTTCTGAGGTTATGCTGGGAAAAAAATCTTTTATGTCTGTATGAAAAATAAAGTAAGACTCTTTATGAAATGTAGCGTGTTTTTTGATGCTGTTTCCTCTGTTGTAAGCGAAAGCTGCTTTAGAAATTGGTAGCAGAGAAAGTATATTAGTCTTGACCCAATACTGCAGTGTTTTTAATTCAGGACTTGCCTGAGATATTTTTCTCCGTCCGCCGTTACTTTTGGGAATATAATAATCTTTATAATAGTAATTGCTACGACGAATAATGGAACTAATGTAATCGTCTTTTAATTGTAGATTTGAAGAAATTCGAGTAATCAATGAGCTCATACTTTCTCACCATAACGATATTTTCTGCATATAATTCTATTACGCTCACGATCCATAGCATTTCCTGAATATCTCAGCATGAAATTTTGTGTTTTGGAATAATTCAGCAAAGATAGGTATCCTTCGTCTATACGAACTATCTGCGCAACTTCAAGCATTTTCCATATATAGGTTACTTGAATTTCACGTGAAAAAGCTTCGCCATTGCGCTTAATAAATGTAAAAGTGTCAATACCCTTGATGTCCTTATAAAGTTGAATTAAGTCGGCACTCAATATTGGTTGTGCCAGTCTGATAATTTCAAGTACTTCAGGAATAAATGAGCTAATGTATACATTAGTATCTTTATTGATTGTTCGTTTATTAATAGATGAAATTTTCGTTTTCATTCTGCTTGTTAAGTCAAGCACAACCGATCTTAGTTCTTCACTTGCCAATAGCGCCCCGTATTTTATTTCGGCATATACAACTTTTGAACCGTTATCTGAGGCTTTTAAAACTGGACCTGTTGAGATAAAAGATCGGCTATTGCGATATGCCTCATCCAATACAACAATCATTTTGTCACTAAACAGTGAATCTGCGTAAGCAAATGCTCCAAGTTCACAAAATGATCCGGGGCTTTCCACAAAAAGAATAATTGCGTCACTAACTTCAGCAAGGAACTCTTCAAATGTCAAGAGATCGATTTTACTATCAAATCCATCTTCCCACAATTGTTCTGATAATACAACATTTATATCCGGCAACAATTTTTCCATATATCGGTGAATTATTCCACGGTTAGTATTCCAATAAGAGTCCTCAACGCTTTTATCAAAACCTTTTCCACAAAGAAATATAAATTTAGGGTAGGTGATATATTTTGCATCTCTTGTATCAAGATGGTTGCGAATGTTTTTAATTTGATTCTCTCCAAATGCCTTCGCCTGCAAAAATATCACCTACCCTGTCAGAATGGAAATACTTACAACTAAGCAGTTGCTGCGGCGCGCTTGTAATGAGAAATTACAAGCGTGACGCAGCAACTGCTTGTAATCCTCACAATTCTTCTGGCTCTGTTTAACACAAAGCACAATACGACTTTCTAAGCCATATAATTTACTAAGTATTTCCTCCTATATATTAGCAAAAAAAGCCGCTATTTGCAAGAGTAGGACGGATAATATCTGCCCAATAACCCTACATTATTTAATCCTTTATAATGGAGTTAAATATCTACATTTTAACTACACCATTAGGAGGGAATGATAAGGATGAAAAGCAGAAACTATTCGGAATCTGAAAAATTCGCAGCAGTTGAACGCTTTTTAGTCGGTGGAGAATCCGTAGCGACGATTGCCGCTGACACTGGTATCTCCAGAAGTACTCTCTATGCTTGGATCAAGTCCGCACAGATTGAGCCGGGTATGTTAGAGTTTACTCGCAAAAATTTTCGGATGCTGGAAGCAAAGGTCAAACGTCTGGAAGGAATCGTAGAAATTTTACAAATCGCAAACTGTACCGCCAACGCACCTCTCAATGAAAAACTCCAAGCGTTAGAAGAACTCCATGGCCAATACAATGTGTATATACTCTGTGACGCGCTGAAAGTTCCCCGCGGAACATTCTACAATTATATCTTCCGGAACAAACGGGACAATACTTGGTATGCAAAGAGAAGAGAGGAACTTCGGATCAGAATTCAACAAATCTATGATGAAAGTAAGCAAATCTTTGGAGCAGGAAAGATTACCGCAGTTATGAAAGAGGAAGGTTATAAAGTCAGTCAGGAAATGGTTCGGGAACTCATGCGGGATATGGGCCTGCTAAGCATTCGACAGGATGCCAAAAAGGTCTATGCCAAAGAGCGACGCAGTTTGAAAAATCATTTAAACCAGCAATTTGAGGTAACGCGGCCAAATGAAGTATGGGTCAGTGATGTTACATATTTTCTTTGTAAGGATATCAAGTTCTACATCTGTGCCATTATCGATTTGTATGCCAGGCGAATTGTAGGCTATCGAGTTGGAAAGCGTAACAGCACACAACTTGTGAAAAGTACATTCAAGCAAGCATACGAATCCCGCAAGCCTGCAGGACAACTGCTATTCCATGCAGACCGGGGGAGCAATTATCGTTCTTATGCCATGTGCTCGTATCTTAGGGAGTTTGGCGTGATACAATCATTTTCCAAGGCGGGAGTTCCCTATGATAATTCCGTAATGGAGTCCTTTTTCTCCTCGTTGAAACGAGAAGAACTGTACCGAACAAAATACCGCTCTGAAGCAGAATTCAGAGCGGCAGTAGATGCGTATATGGTGTTTTACAACGAGCGCAGACCTCACGCTAAAAACGGTTACAAGACACCAATGAAACTGGAATCTATCTATTTTGGCGAGCAAAGGGGGCCAGAGACAATGCCCTGAACAAAGGGGTTCAGATTGATTGTTTTCGCTGTTTTACGGCCCAAAATTCAACGATTTATCAAGAATGTCCGAAAAGGAGATTGCTCCTTGAAGCCCTGAATCCCTTATAAATCAAAGGAAACAAGAAAAACACCATTGATGTCCGAACCTTGGGAGGTTCAGATGTCAATGGTGTTTTCAATCCCGCTGAATTCAAGACCAAGATTATCAAGCGATACCAAAAGGGAGAATCCATTCAATCGCTCAGTCAGGAACTGCGTATTGCCCAAAGCGCGATCTACCATTGGAGAAAAGAGTATTGCTCCATCAAAACAGCAAATCGTACTTATACACCGAAAGAGTTTGATGCGCTTTCGCGGCGGCTGGAAAAATTGGAGCATGAAATGGAGATCATCAAACAATCTGGCTATATTGCAGATGGGCCGCTGCAGAAAAAGCTGTCCGTTTTAGAAAGCATTTACCGTCAGGCAGATAGCACCTACAGCGTCCATGAACTATGTGAAGCATTGGATGTTGCCCGCGGAACCTTTTACAACTATATTTTCCGTCGTGCTGACCCCAGCAAGCGAGAGGAAGCACAGATTGAGCTTACACAATTGGTGCAGCAGGTCTTTGATGATAGTTCGCAGCGATTCGGCGCTGAAAAGATTCGCGTCACTCTGGCCGAGAGCGGTGTTCGGGTCGGAACCAAACGCATTGCGGCGATCATGCAGGAGCTCGGGCTGCAAAGCATCCGCTCCGACGCGAAAAAGCAATTATAAGAAACAGCAGCAGTATAAAAAACAAAACCTGCTGGAACGCCAATTCACTGCCGACCATCCAAACCAGATTTGGGTCAGCGATATTACATCCTTCAAAGTCAATGACTACTGGGTGTATCTCTGCGTCATTCTCGACCTGTTCTCCCGCAAAATCGTCGGTTATCGAGTATCCCGCAATGCCAGTACAAATCTGGTCACCAGCACATTCCGAACCGCTTTCCGTGAACGCGGCAATCCTAGGGAAGCTCTGATTAAATCAGTGGCTGTGGACGGCGAGAGATTTTTCGTCAAGACAAGGTTTGAAAAACGAAGGAATACTGTATGTACCCGCGAAGGGCATGCCCGCATCCGTATGGCTCCTTTGTCGCCAACGGCTGCGACATATTTCTCGTTTTTCAAACCGCCGGATTGGCAGAAAAGATCCGTCGTCCGCGGTCGGGGATTTATTCAGAGGTTCCCTAGTAGTCTGACTTTTCACAGTGACCGCGGCAAGCAGTACACATCGGCCGCGTTTACAGCGCTGCTGCAAAAATGCGGTGTGAAGCAGTCCTTTTCCGCCACAGCACGACCGCATGACAATGCCGTTGCTGAAACATTCTTTGCTTCGTTCAAAAAAGAAGAGGCGTACCGCAGAGAGTACACCTCAGAACAGAGCTACCGCAAACGTGTGGAGCAATATATCCAATTTTACAACGAACTACGCCCGCATCGAACCTTAAAATACAAGACACCACAGGCAATTGAAGAAACTTATCAGGAACGTTTATAAAAAAGCCGTGTTCAAATAACGACATTGCGTAAAAATAATAGTTTCATATTCTGAGAGTTTTGATGTGCATAGGCTCAGCAGATAAAAACAGAAAAACCTTGATTTAACAAGGTTTTCATAAGGATGTTTTTTAGATTTTGGATTATGCGGTATGGCATTGGATATGCTATACCGCATTTCCTTTCCAGAGAGTGACCTTTGAACGGTCAAATTCTCCGATATGATTGTAGATGATCTCAATTTCCTGTAACCGTCTGCCGCTGCTCTTATCAGGAGCATGGACGATAATCCTATCCACAAATTCATGGAGGATTTCAGGGGTCAGCTCGGTCAGGTCTGTGTACTTCTTCACAACGGCGAGAAAGCGTTTCACATCGACGCTTTTCTTTTCTTCCTTCTGAAGCTCATTCTGAATGATATCTGCCTCGGCCTGCAAGGTACGCTGCTCGTCCTCATAGCCTTTTGACATTTTCATAAAACGCTCGTCAGAAAGTTTGCCGATAATATTGTCCTCATAGATACGCTGGAAAATGGTGTCCAGTTCTCCAATACGCTTCTGGATTTCAGCTAACCGCCTTTTCTGCTGTGCCAGTTCCCGGCTTTTTTGCTTCATGTCGGCATCCATCACCATCCGTACAAAATCGTCCTCATAGTTAGAAACATAATGGATGACTTCCCGCAGGTTTTCAAGAACGATCTTTTCCACAACTACATGACGGATATAGTGCATGGTGCATTTGGAAGTGTTGCTCCGATAATTCTCACAGAGATAATTGTGTTTCTCTACCGGTTCACCGACTCGGCGGTGGAAACTCAGCTTTCGTCCACAGTCTGCACAGTAGAGCAGCCCAGAGAACATCGGCATTTCCCCCATCCTGGTAGGACGCCGTTTGCCTGCTCGGATTTTCTGGACAATCTCAAAAGTTTCCCTGTCAATGATTGCCTCATGGGTTCCTTCAAAGACTTTCCATTGATCCGGGGTATGCTTGATTTTCTTATGGCACTTATAAGACTTGTTATGTGTCTTAAAATTTACCGTATGTCCCAGATAATCCGTTCTTTCCAAAATCGCTGCAACTGCCGGGGCGTTCCATGCAAACTTGTCTGCCGGAAGTACAGTCCGTGGCTTTCCGCCTTTCTCCAATGCGTAATAGGTAGGGCAGAGGATTTCCCGCTCCGTCAGGATATGGGCGATCTGCGTAGGACCATAGCCGCTGACGCACAGCCGGAAGATTTCCCGTACCACTTCGGCGGCTTCTTCGTCCACGATCCACTCCTTTTTGTTCTCCGGGTTCTTCATGTACCCGTAGGGAGGATGTGAACCGATGTGCTCGCCGGCCATTCCCTTTGAACGCTTCACAGCCCGGATTTTTTTGCTGGTGTCCTTCGCATACCATTCATTGATGATATTGCGGAAGGGGGTAAACTCGTTATCTTCCTGATTGCTGTCCACTCCATCGTTGACAGCGATAAAATGGACGTCATGCTCCGGGAAGAAAATTTCCGTATACATCCCCACCTGCAAATAGTCACGGCCAAGGCGGGACATATCCTTTACGATCACCCGCTTCACTTTTCCGGCCTCCACATCCGCGATCATGCTCTGGAAGCCTGCACGGTTGAACGTGGTCCCGGAAATGCCGTCATCAATATAGAACTGGATATTGGTATACCCTCTGTCCATTGCGTATTTCTTGAGGATTTTTTTCTGATTGATAATGCTGTTGCTGTCGCCCTCCTGTTTATCGTCCTGGGATAACCGGCAATAGAGCGCCGTGATTTCCTCCGGGGTCAAAACTGCAAAAGGAAAACTGTCTGCGGCAGGGCGGATGTTTGACTGTAACATTGTAACCTCCTTATCCGACAGTCAAACAGACAATGCTTTTCCTACATTCATTATACCGCGCTGCCTGGAAACTGTCTGCTGCCTTTTACGGTTTTTGGGGCTTTTTTCGGAGGTCGTTCCGGATCAGGCGCTTTACTTTGGAAACGGCGTCCTCCGTAGCGTCTGGTCTGGAATGGGATTTTACAACATAAGTCGTATTCCCGATTTTATATTCACGCACCATCTGAGGTGCAGCTATTTTTTCGTTTTGCATAGTATTTACCCTTTCATAATACAAAACCATTGAATATACAAAATAGGCAAAACCGGATGGCTGCTGGCACAGCTCCACGGGAATCTCACCCCGGCCCATGCTGATGGGTGCGGCGCGCAATGCTTTGAGGGCGTTCAACGCGCGAGTATCTTTGACCTCCCTGTACGTCCCCGCCCGCAGGCAGCCACGCCCGCTTTGCGGCCTGGTGTTGATCGCTCGCTCCCAGGAGGGAGGTCATGGCGCACCGGCCGTATGGCTCGGTACAGGACAGAATGTATCCGCCTGCCTTATGCTGCGCCGGTGGCCTCCCACCGGGCTTTCTTTGTCAAAGATCATGGAGTTTCAATGCCGGGCCGTTGGAGCAAGGAAAGGGAGAGAAACTTGCCCCGCAGGTTTTAGACCGGCTGCACCTTGAAGCCCGTCACGATGCTGTGGATCAGCTTCGTTTCCAGCCTGAGCCGCATATCTTCATCGACATACAGGTATGTATTCCCGTATTCGTCCTTCAGCGGCCTGGTGGCAAGAGCCCGGATGTACTTCTGATAGTGAGCGACCACGGCGGCAAGGGCGTCCTCGTCGCCGTTCACGGCTGCCAGGATCACAGGCACCGGGATAGGTTTCACTTGTCCGGCCATTCAAATCCCTCCTTCATCAGATATTCGCGCAATTCTTTCAGCGTAGTAAGGCGCCGCTTCGATACAGTCTGATGGACGATGTTCAGCTTGTCGCTGATCTCACGGTCCGTCATGTCCAGGAAGTAGGACAGCAGGATCACATCCCGCTTGCCTTCCGGTAACTGCGCCAGAGCGTCGGCCAGAAGATCGCCGGTCACGACGACCGGGAGACCCTGCACATCAAAGACATGCTCGTCCATGAAGTGCTTGTCCCATACGGCGGTCTGTTCCAGCTCGGAAGCTGTCAGCTCGCCCAGGGATTTTTCCTGGTCCCGGAGGCGGGCATACTCACGTTGGATATACCGGGCCTCATTCTTCAGAACCTTGACGCAGAAGGCGCCAAACTGATTCTGAATACGCTGCTCATAGGAGTCTTTCATTTTCTCACCTCCCTTCGCGCCCGCAGGTGCGGGGTGGTGACTTCCTCCCTTTCGCCTCAGTAATGCAAGGCTTGCGATTTTGGCAACCGCAGAGGGAAGAAAATTTTTATGAAAGGCTCCGTTGGATGACGGAGGCCCGCATAAACAAAAAAATGCGCCCATCTGCAAGGCGCAGATAAACGCAAAGGAATTGTAAACAGTATTCAGATGATTTGACAGTTCATATCTAAGGGTAGAAATGTCCCCGGCGGTGGTCGGGCTTTTTTTGATAAGCTGAAAAGTGTCGTACCTTGTCGATACGCTCTATATATCATGGCGGCTACCTCCATTAGCCGCCGTTTTTACGGTGTTAGGGTCGTCGTAGACTGCCGACAGGCAAAAAGAAGCGGCGGCTCTGAAAATCAAAGCCGCCGCTTCATGGGCGCATGGAGATATGTCTGCTGTACGACGGCTTTTTTTCTTTTGCCGTCGTGCGGCAGTCTTTACTCTTGAATTACGCTACAAGTACCAGAACTGGAAAACGCTTATTTTTACTTCAGTTAGCTGGATCTTTCAAAGAAATCGCATACACCGTATTGATCTGTAATGGATAGCTCTCTGCAATGTTACCATCGTAATAGACAATGACTTCATCACCAATGTTGAAATCAACCATGTCATCTTTGTTCTCTGCATCCAAAGAAACATCGCAATATGCTCCGTAAGGGTAAGCGTCTGTCTGGATGGAAATAAGTATGGAGTTGTTATAAACTTCTTCCACAACGCCGGTAATGCTGGACTCATTCTTTATGATGTCGTCCATAGAACGCCCACAGCCAACAAGACTTAATACACAAAACAATGTTAAAATGAGTGATAGAATCTTTTTCATACAGGTCACCTCCGTCTTTTGCCATCGCTCGGCTGATTATGAAAGCAGAAATTATTCCTGCGAGGTGTAATCTTCTCCAATAGGATTATTCTTTAGCATGAGTGATTGTGCATCTGTTTCAGATATTTCTTTAATTTCTGAAATTTGATGGTTGCCATCCCTTGAAATAGTAACACATACTCCATTTTCTTCATCAGTGTAAACAACAGCCTGTTCACTGTCCAATAATATCTTAATTCTCTGATTATTATAATACCAACCGCCGCTCTGCTCGTTGTAGGTAATGCCATAGTCTGCATAGTCTTTAAGCCAAAGTTGGGGAGTAGATTCTCCCTTTTGTACAGTACTCAATGATGTATCAGTGGGATTAAAGTTATTATGCTTTTGGGTATGACGGTCATAATTTTCTTTGGAACACTCTTTAATACCAACAAGGTTATTTTCTTCGTCCCGGTCTGCCTCAATATCCACCGTTCCAGAAAAGAAATTCGTGAAACTCGCTCCAGCTATGGGGTCATTAAAAAATCTCACTACATTCCCATTATAGGTAAAATAATAATTCTCCTGATCATAGCTCAAGCCGTAAGGTTCATATATGGAGTAGTCCACACTTCCACCAGGCAGTTCTGCTGTAGTAGAATCGTTCGCCGCATTTTCCGTATCAGAAACGGTTTGTGCCTGATAGGAAACATTTTTCGTAGTGTTGTTATCGGAAGGAATATTCACTGATGAACTACACCCAGCTACCCCACACACAAGCAATGCACTTCCGAGAGCTAATGTAAGTAGTTTTTTTGTGCTCATAAAATAAACACCATCCTTTCTTTGAATATATATAAAGGATACCACTACCTTTTGTGATACATTTGGGATTAGTTTGTGATTTATGTGTAGTTGAAAAGCGGCGGGTTGATTACCCACCGCTTTTCCATATCTTTCAAATTATAAAAGAGAACTTTACCCCAGCTTGCGTATTGCAAACCGTACATTCACTTCCATACTGGTGTAGTATTTCCTGCACAATATACAGTCCAAGTCCACTTCCTCCAGTCTTTCGGCTTCTTGACTGCTCCACGCGATAGAACGCATCAAACAATCTGGGAATACTATTTTCTGGTATATGCACCCCTGCATTTTCAACAGAAAATACTATCTGCTCATGTTTCATAAGTACGGAAATCCAAATATCCGCTCTTTGTGGGGAATACTTGATTGCGTTTCCAATTAGATTTGAAAAAACCTTTTCTACCAACATCTTATTTCCGTTTATGAAAGCAGATGGCAGTATATCAAGGTGTATTTGTAAATCTTTTTCTGCAATCAAATCCGCTGTTTCGTTCAGATAGGCTTTGATAATTTGCACACAATCCAAGTGGTCTTTCTTGAAATCGGCCCCCGCAGTTTCTAACCGCGAAATTGTCAATATATCTTGCACCATTGTTTCAAGCGTGTTTGTAATTTCCAGCGACCTTGTCAAGTATCTTTCATGGTCTTTATAGGGTCCAATACCAAGGAGCATGCCCTCTAATTGCCCTTTGATAATCGTGATAGGCGTTTTCAATTCGTGAGACACCGCTGAAAAGAAATTCGTGCGAGCTTGTTCTAATGCCTTTTCATGTTCTATATCAAGTTCCAGTTTTCTATTTGCTGCCTGTAAGTCATTCAAAGTTACATTGAGCTTCTGCGATAAATAGTTAAGGCTCTTTGCCAATATTCCCAGTTCGTCAGTCCGTTGTTCATCTAATTGCCATTCAAATTGTAATTCGGACATTTCTTTAGAAATACGGCTTATTTTCAGTACGGGTTTAGTAATAAGGTGTGAAAAAATCCAACCAGTAACCAGTGATACGCAAAACACTATAAATGCAAGTAACGGAAACACTTTTTGAAATGCTCTTTGCAGTTCTGCTACTTGCCCCGCCGCTCCATAAACAACTAAAGTGTAGTTTGTATTTTTGCCAAGAAATGAAACCGTATAACTATTGGATATAATAGGTGCATTATTATCTTCATTTCCCCAAGCCTTTGTTTCTATAACAACATCATTATCAGCACTTCGTTCCGTTGGAAGATTTATTCTATTACCATTTTCTTCAAACAGTTCCATTCGGTCTACATTCTGATAATCAAGAAAGTTATCAAAAATACCCCCTGTTTCTTCCATGGGCATTTGCGATATTTCTGAAATGAATATTTTTGTTTGTTCATCTAATGTTGCATTAAGGGTATTAGAATATGTTTTCGGGGTGTACCAAGCTAAAATCAAGTAAACCAGAAAGCTCACCCCTGTCAATAGGATAGCAGTAGTGATAAAAACTTTTATAAACAGACTGCCTTTAATTTTCTTTATCAACTTTATATCCCACCCCTCTGATCGTTTGAATGAAATCTATCCCCAGCTTCTTGCGTAAGTTTTTGATATGGGTATCAACAACTCGCTCATCCCCATAAAAATCAAATCGCCACAGCTTATCTAATAAGTTCTGGCGGGTCAATATCCGGCCTTGATGGGTCAGCAGTTCCCGCAATATTTCAAACTCTTTTTGCGTCAGTTCAAAATCAGATCCATCCACGGTGGCGGCATAACTATCACAGTTCAAAAGTAAATTGCCATAAGTGATGATTTGAGGCTTTTCATCTTCTCCCCGCTTGCTACGCCGAAGTACAGCTGCAATTTTGCGAAGTAAGATTGGCATAGAAAAAGGCTTTGTAATATAGTCATCCACCTGCAAATCCAATCCCCTGATTTGATCTTCCTCACCGCTCAATGCAGTCAGCATAATAATGGGAACATCCGATTGCTTTCGTATCAACTCACAGACACCATAACCGTCAATTTTGGGAAGCAAAATGTCCAATATAATCAAGTCATATCGTTGCCCCGAAAACAAAGATAGTGCCTCGATGCCATCATTTGCAGTAGCCACTTCATATCCTGCTTCTTGCAAAAAATTCTGTAAAAGTTCTTGAATATCAAAAT
>ERZ835541.2976-NODE-2976-length-12578-cov-7.765472_pt1 | contig 12578 bp, 9 predicted proteins | sample MGYA00519945_ERZ835541 | MGnify/ENA primary metagenome ERZ835541 (study PRJEB31850, sample SAMEA3708780) | human gut metagenome | biome: human gut; feature: human-associated habitat; material: faeces | place: China | collected 2014 ...
GTGGAGAGCATGGTGGAGATCCTTCATCAGTTGAGTTCTGCCACAAGATTGGACTTGACTATGTTTCATGTTCACCATTCCGTGTACCAATCGCTCGTCTTGCTGCAGCACAGGCTGCTATCGCAGAGCAGGCAAAATAGACAAAGGTTCTAATTTAAAAGTCTATATATAAGATTTTGCAAGGGAAAGTATTTAATACTTTCCTTTGTTTTTTATTGACAATCTGCATTTCACACCATGAAAACTACATTTCGCGCCGAGAGTATAGATTTTAGGCACTATATGTTGTATAATTAGTACCAGAAATACAAGTATATGTGATATGAATAGAGAACGAAGCACAGATACGATGTAGGTACTAAGGTATGGAGAGAACACATTTATGATTATAAAAAAGAAGAATATCCGTACAATTGTGATAACCTGTGCATTGCTAGGTATCATAATATTCAGCATTCATAGCTACAATGTATATATGAGCCGCCAGATATATAATGAGGGTACATCAAATGTCAAAGCCTCATACAGTCAGGTGAACCAGACCTTTAATATGTTTGCGCAACGCAACTGGAACGTTCTTTCTGACTGGAATGTTTATTTGACCAAAATACTTAATAACGACAGTGGTCTGCAGTGGAATGATTTTGTCAGGGAAAAGGAAAAGTGGCATTACAGTGATTTTTACCTGTTTAATGAGAAGAATCAGTTTATCACCATAGAAGGCAGAAGCGGAGTGGCTGATAATGCAAAAGATGCATTCAATGAGCTTTTTAAGGCAAATGAGCCTGTGATATCCAGCTATATATCTACAAAGGGCGTGAGAAAGGTGCTTTTTGCATATCCGTCTGATGGGATTACTGTGGATGGAATCTCATATACGGGGCTTGCTGTGAGCTATGATAATACGGACGTGGAAAGGATGCTCGGAGACAAGGCATATAAAGACCAAAGTGATTGTTATATTGTTGATTCGGCAGGCAATGTCATACTCTCAATCGAACCAAAGACAGAGATTGATGATATGGTTGATAATCTGATTAATTTCATAGGTGATAATGCAACAGATTACGATACAGATGATTTTTACGATGTAAAGACCAATATAGCTGATGGCAGTGATGGCTGTTTTGCATTTTCATACAATAAAAAAGATTATTATATGACATATCAGCCTACCGGAATAAAGGACTGGTCTATAGTAGGTATCGTTGAAGCAAAGGCTGTCAGCTCATTCATGTTTCAGGTGCAGTACAGTACAATTTTGCTTATAGGCATAATGTTCATCTGCGTAATACTGCTTATTTGTATGTATGTAATGAAGAATACCAGGCTTAAGCTTCAAAAGGAAAAGCTCACTGTCATGGCAGTATCTCATGAAAAGGAAATCTCTGATATGCTGTTGAACAGTCTGGCAAGAATTGTGGACAGTTACGCACTGTGTGATATTGAAAATGATACGTACGAATATCATGAGAGACTGGCTCGAAAGCTTTATCCTGAGCGTGGCTGCTACAGTGATCTGGTTGAGACAATATCAAACAGGTACACGCTGATTTCAGAGGAGGAGAGTAAAGATATCTCGGAGCTTCTTTCTCTTGAAAATATTTACGGAAAAATTAAAAATGAGCATGATTATTTTAAATTTGAATGTGCAGAGAACAACAGCAAGCTATTTCTTTCAATGACAGTTATTCCGGCAAGATGGGAGGATGGCAGACTGACACAGTATCTGCTTGTCTCACAGAATATAGGAGAAAAGCATAAGATGGCAGATCTTGCAAATACGGATATGCTTACAGAGCTATATAATAAGAGATATTTTGATACCATTATGAATATGAGAGTCCAGAGAGGAAAAGCATTTGCACTGATTTTTATGGATCTTGATTTTTTCAAGCCGGTCAATGATACATATGGTCATCCGGCCGGAGATGAGGTCCTTTGTAATGTAGGAAAGCGCATTATAAACAGCATACGAACAGCTGATTATGCATTCCGTATTGGAGGCGATGAGTTTGCATGTATAATAGATGGCAATGCAGATGAAAAAAATTGCTTAGAGGGCATAGAGAGGCTTCAAAGAGTTATATGCAACCCATATAACATACATGGTCGTAAAATAAAAATAGGAGTAAGCTGTGGATATGCACTTTATCCGTCCGATGCTGACAAGGTTGAGAGCCTGCTAAAGATAGCAGACAGCCGGATGTATGCAGAGAAGGAAAAACATCATGCAGATAGAAGATAATAGATAGAAGATAATAGGATAGAAGATTATCAATCAAAAAAGCTATGAGAGCCCGGTTAAAGGCTTTCATAGCTTTTATTTTTATGAGTGAGCACGAAGCTGTTCATCGACATATGTCTGGATATAATAATTATCCTCAGGCATCTGGCAGCCGACGATATATGTTCCGTCGTTATTTGAGCAGCGGATTACATATCCATCCAACACTGAGTGGTCAGCAAGCGCAAAGTCCTCTATCGAGATAGTAACCTTCGCTCCTTTATGATCCACGAAATAAGGATCCTTGGTCAAAAATGCAAAGCCGTTTGCACTTATATTGTCAAGCGTGCCCTTGAATGTGGTGTCGGTTCCTTTAAGCTTGATAGTGCAATTGTTTGATAAATCCATGCGGGGGTATTTCCTACGGTTCAAGATTTCAGGCTGCGTATTGACTGTTATCATAAGGTCATCTGTAATTGTGAGATCCTTCCAGCAGTACATTACATTGCCAACTGTAACACACAGATTGCAAGGTCTGGATGAGTCTACAGATAAGCCGTCTGATACAAGCTTAAGACCGTTTTCGCCAACAGCCTTTACTTCGCAATGGAACTCGTTGCCGGTCTGTACATCTGTCAGGATCACTTTGGCCTTCATACCCGGGCGGATATCATCAAGTCCCATAAATCCACCAACTCCGAGCTCGTGCATGAGAGATTGTATAACAGTCTCGATATTATTGATATTTGCTGCACTTTCATCATATTTACTGAGCATCTTGCGGCTTATAGCATCAGAAGCACTGATACATGAGGTCATGGTTCCAACGATGCCAGATACCTTGTCCATATTGTCGACAAGCTGCTGGTTAGATGCTTCAACCTCCTGCATTGCGGTGTCTATTTCGCGGATATGGCTTCCGAGCTTATTGGAATCCTTTGTGATCTTCTCTACATTTTCACCGGTCTGCATTACCTTTTCAAGAGTGAGCTGGATGAGGCGGAGTGTTTCTTCGATGGATGCTGTCATCTTTCCGGAAATTTCGTCAAGACGGGAGAGCGCCTCACTGATCTGACCGGATGAATTTCTCGTCTCGGTGCTCAGAGTACGGATCTGTTCGGCAACAACAGCAAAGCCCTTACCTGCTTCGCCTGCACGCGCAGCCTCGATAGAAGCGTTAAGAGCGAGGAGGTTTGTCTGGTTTGAAATATTATCAATTGTTCCGGTTTCATTTTTTACCATCTCAAATTCATTTCTGAATGTAGTCAGGATGCTTTCAACCTCTGTAGAAAGCTCCGACATGGTTTTTGCTGTCTGGGCAAGCCCTTCAAGGTCCTCAGAGCTGACCTTGGCATGCTTGCCGGATTCAGTTGTCAGGGAAACCATAGCATTTATCATGGCTGCAACATTCTCAACCTGTGAGCTTATATCGGTAGTCATTTCCTGGGAAGAAGCAGTGTGGGACTGAAGCTGCTTGTTATTTCCGGTAAGCTCATTCATCCCATCGACGACAACATCTGAGCCATGCTTGTTTTCAGAAGCAAGCTCACGGACCACTGTTATACCGTCCATTATAGTGTTGCTGGCAGTTTTAACCTGCTCAACTGTCGTGACAACACGGTTTAAATCAGACTTTATGCTCTCTGTGAGTGCAGCATCGGACTCAGTCAGGTGGCGCACCGACATGATATAGCCTATGTAACAAAGTAAAAGACATGCTATCTGAAGCTGAAAGTTTTTATGATCTATAGCAGTGTTCTGACCCAGCACAAATATGTGAAATGCAATACTTGCTATAAGGCTCAGCATATTTGCAACAGCGCAGTAAATCATGAATTTCTCATCCTTAAATATTACAATAAGGCTGATTATCGGAAGGATGTAGGTGAATGCAATCGGTGAGGTTGTCGTACACAAAAGAAATACGTAAAAAATACCATATCCGATGACGAATGCTAGCCTGTACCGGTCATTATCCTTCCCTTTCTTTTTTAGAAGTATGTCACCACACACGAAAGGCAGCCAGCATAAAATAACAAAAATGATATAATTACTGACAGAATAAGCGCCATTTGCTGTGTCGGTACCATAATTTGCGGTCAGCAGAATAGCAAAAACAAGCCATAATCTGCGGGCCTTGATATTCGCCTTTGCTTTAAAAATTTTTTCATCGTAACCCATATGAATTCTCCTGATTCGTAATAATATAGCTCTATTGTACTATCATAGTATTATAATTACAAGGCATACTTAAGAATTTGAATGTATTTTGAATGTATAATTATGGTATCGTTTCTAAGTCTAAACTTTAATTGTTTTTTGCCTGTCAATCCGCTATACTAAAATTAACTATATACTTACAGGAGGGCATAAAGCATGAACATACTTCTGATTAACGGAAGTCCAAAAGGCAAACGAAGCAATTCGTTAAGGCTTGCAAACAGCTTTATAGAAGGCTTCAAAGAAGGATATAAGAGCAAAAATGTAGCTATATCCATTGATGAAATGCATGTAGCCTCAATGAATGTAGGAGCGTGTAAGGGCTGCTTTGCATGCTGGAAGAAGACACCGGGGGTGTGCTGCATAAATGACGATATGCAGACTGTTATTGGGAAAATGCTTGAAGCGGATATGGTTGTGTGGTCGTTTCCTCTGTACTATTTTAGTGTGCCGGGAATACTAAAGAACGTGATTGACAGACAGCTTCCCATGAGCCTGCCGTTTATGAGTACAAAGGATGACGGATACGGAAGCGGCAGCCATGATTGCAGATATGACATGGAAGGCAAAAGGCATGTGCTAATCTCTACCTGTGGCTTTTATTCTGCAGAGGGAAATTATGACAGTGTACTTCGGATGTTTGACCATTTCCTTGGAAAAGGGCATTATACAACCATATTTTGTGGTCAGGGTGAGCTGTTTCGTGTAAAAGAGCTGTCAAAGAGGACTGACGAATATCTGGCTACGGTAAAAAGTGCCGGGGCAGAATATGCCATCACAGGAAAAATATCTGAAAAAACAGAAGCGGCGCTCCATACTCTTTTATATCCAAGGGATGTATTTGAAAGTATGGCGGATGCCAGCTGGGGAATCAGCAAAACAACCGGAGAGAAGGAAGCAGATGACCTTGTTTTCACCAGACAGATGGCTGCATTATACAATAAGGATACCTATGACGGAAAGGAACGCGTGCTTGAGATATGCTATACCGATTTGAAGCATACATACCAAATAAAGCTTGATGATAAAGGTAGTGAGGTGCTTACTGACCAAAGCCTTGCCGCGACCACACGCATAGATACGCCTTTTACGGTATGGTCGGCTATTTCCCGAGGCGAAATAGGCGGCGCAGAGGCATTGGGAAAGCAGATGTATACGGTAACAGGTGATTTCTCCTTGATGGTAAACTGGGATAAATATTTTTCCAGCCCATCGGCAGTAAAAGAAACAGAAAAAACATCACAAAGTGAGACAGTTCTGAAAAATCCGTCCATGATGACAATGCTCATACCATGGATTACGTTTTGGATTGCTGTTTCCATCAATGCACAAAAGGGGGCTGTGATTACTTTTTTGGTGACAGCTGCTATGCCTTTTATTATGAGAAAAAATAAATTTGTAATATGGGATCAGCTCTCAATGGTGGCTGTTGCCATACTTTCTGCAATAGCAAGCCTGACCGGAGCAGGTGACATATCAACAGATATCGGATATCTGGTGTTTGGGCTGTTCTGGCTGGTTTCATGCCTGACAAAGGAGCCTTTATGCGCAACATATGTGAAATACAATTATGGCGGTGAAGCCGCACATAAAAATCCTCTTTTTATGAAGACGAATTATATACTTGCGGTGGCATGGGGAGCATTATACGTGCTGACAGCAGTATGGACATTTCTGCTACAAAAGGCAGGTGTTGGAGTCGCACTTATTGTCGTAAATAATCTGATGCCTGTATTGATGGGCATATTTACAGGATGGTTTGAAAAATGGTATCCTGCAAGGCTGGCAAGAGGCTTAAAAAAGCAGTAATTCGTAAGATTTCTTTAATATTTTATGTATTCTATTTACTTTAGGTGGATAGAAGAGTACTCTTTAGAAAACGTACTCATAGTAGTGCTTATAAATAAAGAAAGAGGTAAATTATAATGAAGAAAAAACTGATTACAATTGTAATAGGAGCTATGCTTTGCGCAGGCTTATTTGCAGGCTGCGGACAGAGCGATACAAAGCAGGATAAGGCAGCAGGCACCGAAAGTGCAAAGCAGGCTGATACCAAGGATGAAGGTGATAAGGACTCACAGGAAGAGAAGGAGCTTACAGGAACGATTGATGACATAAAGGACTTCATGTTTGTAGTGACTGATGATAAGGATACACCATACAGCTTTACATTCGATGAGAAACCTGACGGACTTGAGAATGTCGTAAGCGGAGATAAGGTGACTGTAAAGTATACCGGAACTATTTCAGAGGTAGATCCGTTTGAGGGAAAGATAATATCTGTTGAGAAGGCAGAATAAGGTACCATAATCATGGATTGTATTTTGACTGTTAATCCGCTATACTATAGCTAAGTATAGCGGATTATTTTTGTGGAGGCTTTTATGGCAAGTACTATGAAGTTACCGGTTGGAATTGATGATTTTAGGAAATTGCGGGAATCGCATTTTTATTATGTGGATAAAACGAGACTTATTGAGCAGCTTTTATTAAACTGGAGTGAAGTGACACTTTTTACACGTCCGCGCCGCTTTGGAAAGACTCTTAATATGAGCATGCTTAAGAGCTTTTTTGACATTGGCACAGATAAAGCTTTATTTGATGGCTTATATATTTCAGGTAATAAAGAGCTGTGTGATGAGTACATGGGAAAGTATCCGGTTATTTTTCTTTCGCTTAAGGGTGTGGATGGATTAACGTATGAAGAAGCTTTTGAAGCATTTGTCAGGATTATGGGAAAAGAGGTAAACAGAGTTTCGTTTCTGGCTGACAGTGATAAGCTTACACAGATTGAGAGAGAACAATATAAAGGGCTTACTATTATGAAAAATGGAAGGCTTGCTTTTGACAAGGAAAAGCTTATATCTTCTTTACAGCTTCTTTCGCAGCTATTGTATAAGCACTATGGTAAAAAGGCAGTTATTCTCATAGATGAGTATGATGTACCGCTCGATAAGGCCTTTCAGAATGGTTATTATAATGAAATGGTTTCGCTTATCAGAGGTCTTTTCGGGCAGGCACTAAAGACTAATGAATTTTTACAGTTCGCGGTGCTGACAGGGTGCCTTCGCATATCAAAGGAAAGCATATTTACGGGACTCAACAATTTCAAGGTAATGTCGATTACAGATTCGCGTTTTGATGAGCAGTTCGGTTTTACTGATGAAGAGGTGAAAAAGCTGCTGTCTGATTATGACATGGATTCTCATTTTGACGAGGTAAAGGAGTGGTATGACGGATATCACTTCGGCAGAGCTGATGTCTACTGCCCTTGGGATGTTATTAATCATGTGGATCATCTGCGTGATGACGGTGATGCAAAGCCTCAGACATATTGGATAAACAGTAGTGGGAACAGTTTGGTGAGGCGTCTTATCAATAGGGCTGATTCATCGACAAAGGATGAGATTGAGCGTCTGATTGCAGGTGAGGCGATTGAAAAGGTGATCCGCCAGGATCTGACCTATGATGAGATTGAGAACAGCATTGACAATATATGGAGTGTGCTTTTTACTACAGGCTACCTTACCAAAGTCGGGGAAGTAAAGCTTGCGGATAGCGAAAGCTACGCTTATAAGCTTGTCATACCCAACAAAGAAGTACGTGAGGTATTTGTACTTCAGATTCAGGAATGGTTCAAGGCGGTTGTCGCAAATGACAATGATACGATGAAGCTTTTATCAAAGGCAATTTTAGATAAAGACGAGATGATTCTTGCGAGACAGCTCAATATTGTGATGGGACGTATGATAAGTATACTCGATACAAAGTCACCTGATGACATGAAGGAAAACTTTTATCATGGTCTGCTTTTGGGGCTGCTTCGTGGTAGCAATCCAGACTGGCTCATAAGGTCAAATCGTGAGTCAGGTGATGGCTTTAGTGATATACTTATAAAGCCTGAGAATCCTGATTTAGGAATTGTTATCGAGGTAAAATATGCTAAGGAGTTTAAGGGGCTTGACGCAGCTTGTGATGCTGCGATGGCTCAGATAAAGCAGAAGAGATATGATGAGACTCTCCGGGATGAGGGCAGGTGCGATATTTTAGCTTACGGCATCGCTTTTTGCAGGAAGAGATGCAGGGTAGTGGGAGAGAAGCTGTAGGAGCTAAATGATTAGAATGTGAATGTTTATAAAAGGGAGGATATTTATTAATGAATGAATCAGGTAAAGCATCACGAGCTATTTACGTAGTTCCCATAATATATGTGCTGGGCATGTACATGATGCCGGTTTTATTTTGGTTAATATGCAATATGCAGGAAGCAACAGACAGCTTTGATGCAGGCTGGATAATGGTCATGCCGATTGTTTTGGGACTGGTTAATCTGGCTGTGGTGCTCATCCTTGGGAAAAGAATAAGCAGAGTACAGCTTCTCATTTGCACAAGGATTATAAAATATGCGTTAATACCGTTTTATGTAGTAGGTGGGTTTTGCATCATAGTGGCACTTCTCTTAATGCTAACACCGGTTGTTGTCATGATATTTGTAGGCCCGACCGTTGCGATTGTGCTATCAGTTATTGGTTGGCTGGGGTTGTTAGGTGCAGCACCTTTTTCAATTGCCTATATTGTAAGGGCGTGCAGTGAGGGAGTACAAGGAAAGGTACTGTCTGTATTTGCAGGCATATTCCAGTTCTTTTTTACTTTGGATGTGATTTTTGTGATCGTACTGGCGGTGAAGGATAGAAGCTTTGTGAAAGCGCAAAAGGGATATGGATTGATTCAATAATTGAAGCGTTATAAGGCAATATAAAAGAGCTCTTTGCGAGCTCTTTTATATTGTACAACATGTAATTGTGGATGATTACTGTAAGAGTGAGAGAACACCCTGATTAGACTGATTAGCCTGTGCAAGCATAGACTGTCCAGCCTGAGCAAGAATGTTGTTCTTGCTGTAGTTAACCATCTCTTTAGCCATATCTGTATCACGGATACGAGACTCAGCTGATGTGGTATTCTCAGATACATTATCAAGGTTGTTGATTGTATGCTCAAGTCTGTTCTGAACAGCACCGAGAGATGAACGCTGAGAAGATACTTTTGATATTGCTTCTGAAATACGATCAATTGCAGCTGTTGCATCATCCTCTGTACTTACTTTAAGATCCTTAACACCAATTCCAGTAGCGCTCATAGAATCAATGTTAACAGAAATCTTATTATTTGTATCTGAATCAGCTCCTACATGAAGATTAAATGATAATGTACCATTTACATCTTTTCCTTCTATAAAACCCTTTGCCTTAGTTAAATCAAGCTCCATATTAGATTTATCTTTTCCTTTTACTCCGGCATCGCTTGTATAGAATTTTGCGTTTGTTAAATCGGTTCCATCAGCTTTTTTACCGTTTGCTATCTCATCAGCGGAAACTACATTACCATCTTTGTCATACAGTTTTGTTACATATGCGTAATTAAGACCTTTTTTAGCAATTTTGTCAGCTGTCTGTGGATTTTTTGTACCATCATATGCTTCGGTGTACACTTTCTTACCTGCATCTAAGGCTTCCTTAAACTTATCTACGGTACCTACGGCTGCGGTTTCACCTTCAACATATAATTTGGTAAAATCAGCATTATAACCTGATTTCATAAAGTTAGCTGTCGTTGATGTTTTGCTATCTCCTTTAAGAAGATATGTCTCATTAAACTTTGTTGTCTCAGAGACACGATCTATTTCTGTTGAAAGCTGATCAACCTCAGCCTGAATGGCTTTTCTATCTGTTTCTGAATTTGTGCCGTTAGCTGACTGAACTGCAAGCTCATTCATACGCTGGAGCATTGAGTGAACTTCTGTGAGGGCACCTTCTGCTGTCTGTACTGCTGAAACACCATCCTGAGCATTTGTTGAAGCTCTGTCGAGACCCTTGATCTGCTTTCTCATCTTCTCAGAAATTGTAAGTCCTGCTGCATCATCTGCTGCACGGTTGATTCTGTAACCTGATGAAAGCTTCTCTGTACTCTTTGACTGTGCGCTTGTTGTTACGTTGAGCATTCTGTTGGCATTTGCTGCCTGCATGTTGTGTTGTACTACCATAATATAATCCTCCTTGTCCCATATTCATGGGTTATTATGTTTGACCTCTGGAAATCCTTTTCCCGAGGGTTTTGCAGCTGCTTTGTGTTTATTTTTATTTAAGCAGTTGCGGTTTTCTATAACAAGCGGCTTCCCGGGTGTGGCAGATTCCACAGCCGCCTATTAACTTGATTAGTTGCTTTGCGTCTTTTTCTGACGTTCTTTCTCATTCCAGATGATTTGCTTGATTTGTTTCTTTGCTTCACTGGAAAACTCAGGTTCAGGATAATATGTATCTTTTCGCTTCGCCGGGTCCGGTTCGTTGTTAGATCTTGCGATATTCAGTTCTTTGGGAGCATCTATCAGTAATCGACAGTGCTTTCCTGTTCCACCCGCGAACACGATTCGGATATCGTCTCCGATATTTACATATTGCCCTTCCTTTAATGATAATTTGAGCATTTTCTACCTCCATGCACTAGGGAATAGCTTCGTCCATGCTTTTCCGAATTATGCAACATTTTATAGTAAAATGTTACATTTTTTCGCAGATTAATAAGGGGTCAAAACAGAAGCTGATTAAATAACATCAAATATTTATGCCGATTTAGTCATATTTCATCAAGAATTACTTTATCTTTAATGTGATATAGTTGAATCCAGTGAGATTAATTAAAATTGATAGAAAAAGGTAAAGAAAATTATTTAAAAAAATTTTTTTCATGGGGTTAAGTTCTGCAAATGGTGTCCGATATAGTAGGTGTAAAGCAAAAAATGTAACATTTTACTATAAAATGTTGCATTTTTTGCTTTTTGTAATTACTATTATTTTGTTGTGGATTTTGGATATTCCAGGGAAGAGTCTGTCTTGCGGCATGTGCCTGATAATATTTTCTACCGCAAAGGAGTATTCAATGGGAACTACACAGCCAATCCGAAATAAGGATGAACTGGCGGCTTTCAGGATGTACTATAAAAATATCCATCCAAACCGCCGCAATTACTGTTTAATTGTTATGGGATTAAACACAGCACTAAGAATCAGTGACCTGCTTAAATTGAAGTGGGGTAACGTATACAATTTCGAACATCATGCATTTCGCTCTCATTTTCTTATCAACGAGCAAAAGACCGGCAAGAATAACTATGTCACTCTAAACTGCAATGCCACCGATGCTCTCCGGGCATATTTCAACGAACGGCATCCGACTGAGCATGAGTTTATTTTTACAAAAGCCACCTGTAGGAGGCAGCCACTAAACAGAGTTCAAGCATACCGAATTGTAAGGACTGCTGCCGAAGAGACAGTTCAGGATGAACATATCAGCTGTCACTCTCTGAGAAAGACATTTGGATATCACGCCTGGAAGAACGGCACTCCACCCGCTCTGCTGATGGACGTCTACAATCACTCGTCCTATAAAGTAACGCAGCAATATCTGGGTATTGAGCAGGATGAACGTGATGAGATTTATCTGAATCTTGAGCTATAAAAAGAACAGAATTATAAAAACAGCCAGTGTTTCTCTATTTCAGAAACACTGGCTGTTCTGTTAATCTGTTGTAAACCTCTACTGCCACCACAAGGTCTTTCTCATCAGAATGTCCCTTTTATACACCGCCAACCAACTTGAACGGTCCGAACGTATCAAATCCCTTGCATGAAAACCTTCCGACAATGTTGTCATGTTTGTATGCTATCACCTATGTAATCGGCTTCCCTTCATCCCGGTAAATCAGATAGTTTCATTCCATCAATTCCACTGCTATCTCTTTTTGCTGACAAATTCTCCATAGCAGCTTTTATATTTGATCCCTCTACATTTCATTCACAGTTATATCAATATGCACCCCTTGTCCGCAGAGTTGCTAATTCTACTGTTAACATTTCTCTATAATTTATCCTATTAAAATTCTATAAATACTGAAATCTCCTGTAATTACTATATTGCACATAGAAATGTACACTGACATGGTACCTAAGATATCATGTCAATTACGTATAGGTAATGTATATCGAGTGAAAAAGACATCCACACCCAGAAGCAGTATATGTGTCAATTCCTTATAGGTAATGTATATCAACTGGTTTTATCAGTATCTAATTAT
>ERZ835541.2985-NODE-2985-length-12563-cov-3.706108_pt1 | contig 12563 bp, 12 predicted proteins | sample MGYA00519945_ERZ835541 | MGnify/ENA primary metagenome ERZ835541 (study PRJEB31850, sample SAMEA3708780) | human gut metagenome | biome: human gut; feature: human-associated habitat; material: faeces | place: China | collected 2014 ...
CCATCATTTCACCGATTAAGGCAGTCATGTTTATCGTATATCTTGTGATTCTTCAGCAGATAGAGACGAATCTTATATATCCGAGAGTTGTCGGTTCATCGCTTGAGCTGCCGGGAATATGGGTTATATTCGCAGTCACTGTGGGCGGTGGGGCATTCGGAATACTTGGAATCATGTTTGCCGTGCCGGTCATGTCGGTTGTGTATAAGTTTATGAGGGAAGCTGTGGTAAAGAGAGAGAATAATCAGTCCGTTAAGAATGAGATTGCAGAAGCAGCGGATAAAAATGATGTTTCCATAGACATGGTCAAAGCAAAAACGGAGGATGAAAAGTTAAAATAAATCAAGAAATGACAATAAACTTGCACGGTTTAGCTGTGTAAGTTTTTTGCGTTTTAATGTTGTAAAGTATTGTAGTAATTTCTGTTGACAAATCAGAAATCTGTTGTTAAAATACTAGGTAACGTCCGACATATTTATGAGCTGTAAATACAGTTATAGAAGAAAATTGTGAATATTCAACAGAATGAATTGTTATATATTCTATAGCATAACAGTCGGAGGATGATTAATGGAGGTGCTTATGAGACAGAGAGTATTTTCACTGTTGGTTGAGAATGAAGCCGGAGTACTCAGCAGAATAGCCGGACTCTTCAGCCGCAGAGGTTACAATATCGATAGTCTTACTGTAGGTGTCACAGAGAATCCTTCAGTATCAAGAATGACTGTCGCAGCTTCGGGCGAGGAGGATGTCCTTGACCAGATTGAGAAGCAGCTTTCAAAGCTTATTGACGTGAAGAGCATTGAGGTTCTTCCGGAGGGAGCATCTGTATGCAGAGAGCTTATACTTTGCAGAGTGAAGTGTGACGCAAGGTTATCACCGTAGCGGAAGTGTTCCGTGCTAAGATTGTTGACGTAGCACCTGAGAGTGTTATGATAGAGCTTACGGGAAATGAAGCTAAGCTCACTGCTTTCCTTGGACTTTTAGACGGCTATGAGATTCTTGATTTAGCCAGAACAGGTCTTACAGGACTTAAGAGAGGTGTCATTGCGTAGTTATCGCCGCGCAACTACATAGAAATACTTTTTATATTCAGGAGGATATTAAAATGGCAAAGATTTATTACCAGGAAGACTGTAACCTTTCCTTACTTGATGGTAAGACAATTGCAGTTATAGGCTATGGCTCACAGGGTCATGCACACGCACTTAACGCTAAGGATTCAGGTTGTAAAGTTATTATCGGTCTCTACGAGGGAAGTAAGTCATGGGCTAAGGCAGAGAAGCAGGGCTTTAAGGTATACACAACTGCAGAGGCTGCTAAGCAGGCTGATATCATTATGATCCTTATCAATGATGAGAAGCAGGCTGATATGTATAAGAAGGACATTGAGCCGAACTTGGAAGCAGGTAATATGTTAATGTTCGCTCATGGTTTTAACATTCATTATGGATGTATCGTACCTCCGGCTGATGTTGATGTTACAATGATCGCACCTAAGGCTCCAGGTCATACAGTACGTTCTGAGTATCAGGCTGGTAAGGGAACACCTTGTCTTATCGCTGTAGAGCAGGATGCTACCGGTAAAGCACAGGATATCGCACTTGCATATGCACTTGGTATTGGTGGAGCAAGAGCCGGTGTTCTTGAGACAACATTCCGTACTGAGACTGAGACAGACCTTTTCGGTGAGCAGGCAGTTCTTTGCGGTGGTGTTTGTGCATTGATGCAGGCTGGTTTCGAGACATTGTGCGAAGCTGGTTATGATCCTAGAAACGCATACTTCGAGTGTATCCATGAGATGAAGTTGATCGTAGATTTGATCTATCAGTCAGGTTTTGCAGGAATGAGATATTCTATCTCTAACACAGCAGAGTATGGTGATTATATTACAGGACCTAAGATCGTTACAGAGGATACCAAGAAGGCTATGAAGCAGGTTCTTTCTGATATTCAGGATGGTACTTTTGCAAAAGACTTCTTATTAGATATGTCTCCAGCAGGTCGTCAGGTTCACTTTAAAGCTCTTAGAAAGCTTGCTTCTGAGCATCCTTCAGAGAAGGTTGGAGAGGAGATCCGTAAGCTTTATAGCTGGAACAATGAGGATGATAAGCTCATCAACAACTAATTCAAGTAGAAGGGAGAGAGTACTATGGCAGTAGGAGTATTAGTGATAGCAGTTGTTGTGGTAGCAGTTGTTGTCGTTGTTGCGGCAACGGCTGCAATTATAGCGGCTGTAAAGAACACACTACATGACGAGGATGAGTAGTATACTCTCTTACAATACGGAAGGGGACTGTCTGACTAAGGATCAGGGATTCAATGACGCTTAGTACGACAGTCCTTTTTATTTAATAGGATTAAGGAGCCAAAAGTCCTTTTTCATGTCAGGCTATTTTTTAGTTCAATAGGAAGGCAATAGATTTATGTATACATTGGAGTTTGATACAGAAATACCGAAAATATGTGTTCCCATAGTTGGAACGAAAGAAGAAGAAATTATAAAGACAGCAGAGGATCTGGTCGAAGCGAAGGTGGATCTGATAGAATGGCGTGCAGATTATTGTTCATGGATTTTAGAGGATGAGCGACTGCGCTTGTTTTTACAGAAACTGCGACACAGCATGGGGGCCACACCGTTACTGTTTACGATACGTACTACTGCCGAGGGTGGTGAGCTGACAATATCTTTTGAACAATATATACATACGCTTCAAGTAGCGGCACAGTCTGAATGTGTGGATTATATTGATGTGGAGATGTTTTGGTGGGACAGAGCACTTTCGGAATCTGAGTCTGTAACAGAAGGAACGATCCGAGAGGCAGTTCAGGCATTACAACAGCATGTGCAGGTGATTGGATCCTATCATGACTTTCAGGGAACGCCACAGGAGATGCAGATTACAAAACGTCTTTTGGCAATGCATGACAATGGTGCGGATATTCCTAAGATGGCTGTGATGCCGCAGAGAAAAGAGGATGTGTTGACGTTAATGTGTGCAACGCTGCAGGCGAAGAGACAGATACCGGACACACCGGTTATTGCTATGTCGATGGGCGCACTAGGGGCAGTCAGCCGCGTAGCAGGTGCTAATTTTGGATCAGCAGTTACATTTGGCTGCTATGGAGAAACAAGTGCACCGGGGCAGATTCCTTTGGAGGAGCTTCGGGTTGCGTTGAAGCGATTACAGATTTCATAGAAGAAGCTGTTTGTGCGCTGCATAGCGGTGTAAAATGGCATAATGATATAGTAGAAAGAAATGGAGGAGCACGGTGAAAACACAGTTAAAAGAACATATATTTTTGATCGGTTTTATGGGCGTAGGCAAAACGGCTACATCTCATGTGCTTAGTAAATTATCGGGCACAAAGGAATTTGATACCGATCAAATGATTGTGAAACAGGAGCATAAATCGATTCCGGATATTTTTGCTGAAGAGGGGGAGGAATATTTTCGCCAGAGAGAGACAGAAATATTGACAAGGCTGCGTGATCTGGAGCCGGGGATCATTTCGTGTGGCGGTGGCATGGTGATGCGCGAGGTGAACGTGGACAAGATGAAGGAGCAGGGCAAGATCGTGCTTCTTACGGCAACGCCGGAGACGATTTATGAGCATGTTAAAGACAGTACAAACCGTCCGCTCCTTAATGGAAATATGAATATACCGTATATTACAAAGATGATGGAAGCAAGAGAATCAAAGTATCGCGCAGCGGCTGATATTGTTATAGAGACAGATGGCTGTACGCCGAAGCAGGTTGCACAAAAATTACTTGAAAAATATGCTCAAATAGGATAAACTGTATACAGGATTTTGCGTAGTAATCAAGACGCATATACAATTAAGGAGGATTTTTATCATGGTATCAGCAGGTGATTTCAGAAATGGTTTGACCATTGAATTTGAGGGAAATGTATATCAGGTTATTGAGTTTCAGCATGTTAAGCCTGGTAAAGGTGCAGCATTTGTCCGCACAAAGTTAAAGAATATTAAGAGTGGTGGAGTTGTAGAGAAAACATTCCGTCCGACAGAGAAGTGCCCACAGGCACATATTGAGCGTGCAGATATGCAGTATTTGTACAGTGATGATATGTATCACTTTATGAATGTCGAGACATATGATCAGATTGATATGACGGCGGATCAGGTTGGCGATTCCTTGAAATTTGTCAAAGAGAATGAGATGGTTAAGATGCTTTCTCATGGTGGAGAGGTATTTGCAATTGAGCCACCATTGTTTGTTGAGCTTGAAGTAACAGAGACAGAGCCAGGATTTAAGGGCGATACAGCAACAGGTGCTAATAAGCCGGCTACTGTTGAGACTGGAGCACAGGTAAATGTGCCATTGTTCGTTGAGACTGGAGATAAGATCCAGATCGATACTCGTACAGGTGAATATTTGAAGCGTGTATAATTATTACGCATAGGATAGGAGGCGCAATTCATAAGGGATCATGTATTCCTGGGGGTTGCGCCTTTTGTGCAGAAATGAGAAGAGGATAGACATGAAATATAAATTAGTCATTTTTGATATGGATGGGACGATACTAAATACGCTAGAAGATCTGACTGACAGCACGAATGCAACGCTGAAGCATTTCGGTTATCCGGTTCATTCCATAGAGGATGTCAGACATTTCGTGGGCAATGGGATCCGTAAACTGATCGAAAGGGCCGTGCCATCGGGACTTAGTACAGAACGGATTGATGAAGTATATCGATATTTTTTGGACTACTATGCGAAGCACTGTGCGGACAAGACTAAACCGTATGATGGGATTTTAGACTTGATCCGTACGTTGCGAAAAGAAGGCTGCAAAACGGCAGTTGTGTCTAATAAAGCAGATATGGCAGTGCAGGAATTGTGTAAAGATTATTTCGATGGTCTGTTTGATTTCGCTGTCGGAGAGAGAGAAGGTGTCAGACGCAAGCCGGCACCGGACGCAGTAGAGTATGTTTTGGATACCCTGCAGATCACAAAGAAAGATGCAGTGTATATCGGTGATTCAGAGGTTGATGTGCAGACGGCGATCAATGCGGGATTAGACAGTGTGATCGTTTTGTGGGGCTTCCGAGAGAGAGAACTACTAGAACAGTATGGCGCCAAAGTCTTTGCACAGGATACGAAAGAATGCCTGCGCTTGTTACAATAAAAAGGATTGGAAAAGAGGAAAAGATGAGAACAAAAAGAAAGAAACAGATCATATGGGAAGTAATAATTTTGTTTGTGCTGGTAGCAGTTGCTGTTGGTGCAGTGCAGTTCAAACGGATCCATGAACAAAAGATGGCAGAAAAGAATGCCGTACAGAAAGTAAAATCGGTAGATGATCTTGCGGGCCGTAAGATTGGTGTACAGATTGGTACAACGGGAGATATCTATTCAACGGATTATGCCAAGGAAAATAAAGGTACCGAGGTAGAGCGTTACAACAAAGGAGCCGATGCCATTCAGGCACTGAAAGTTGGCAAAATCGATTCTGTTATTATTGATGAGCAGCCGGCAAAAGCCTATTGTGAAAAGAATCCGGAATTAAAGATCTTAAAAGATGAGTTCGCAAATGAGGACTATGCAGTATGTGTTGCCAAAGGAAATGATACGCTGCGCGAGCAGATCAATCAGGCGTTGGACGAGATCACAAAAGATGGCACGATGCAGAAGATCAATGATTACTATATCGGTGTGAATGCCGGCAAAGATCGTTATCAGGCAGATCCAAAAAATCCGAAAAAGAAAAAATTGACGATGGCGACCAATGCAGAATTTCCACCATATGAATACTATGATAAGGGAAAAATTGTTGGTGTTGATGCGGATATGATGCAGGCAGTATGTGATCGCCTTGGTATGGACCTAGAGATTCAGAACATGGATTTTGATTCGATCATTACGGCAGTTACTTCCGGTAAAGCAGATGTAGGTGCCGCCGGAATGACTGTGACAGAGGATCGTCTTAAAAATATTGATTTCACCAACAAATATACAACAGCCAAACAGGTTGTTATCGTAAAAGGAACTAAGTCGGTTGTGAAGAAACAGACTTTCCGAGAGGCATTTTATAATAACTTTGTCAAAGAACATCGTTATGAATATTTGTTAAAAGGTTTTGGCAATACACTGGTTATCACATTCTTTGCGATCATTATTGGTATTGTATTTGGCCTGATCCTTTCCCTGATCCGTACCAGCCATGATCGTAACGGCTCTTGGCCAATATTGAATGCGCTGTGCAGGATCTATATCACAGTAATGCGAGGGACGCCTGCTGTTGTACAGTTGATGATCATTTATTACGTTATTTTGACTTCGGTACAAAACAAGATATTAGTGGCGATCATTGGATTTGGATTGAACTCTGCAGCATACGTTTCAGAGGTTATGCGTTCCGGTATTATGTCCGTCGATCAAGGACAGTTTGAAGCGGGACGAAGCCTTGGTTTAAACTATTGGCAGACAATGCACAGTGTCATTATTCCACAGGCATTTAAGAATATTTTGCCGGCACTTGGTAACGAGTTTATCGTACTGATTAAGGAGACTTCTATCAGTGGATATATTGGCATGATGGATCTGACGAAGGGTGGAGATATTGTCCGTAGTATTACGTATGAAGCATATATGCCACTATTTGCCGTAGCTATTGTCTATCTTGTGACAGTAATGATCCTGTCGGCCGGTGTCAATAAGTTGGAACGTAAATTACGAAACAGCGAACGTTAATGCAGCAACAGGGGAGAATAAATATGAGTAATAAAATAGAAAAAGATAATGTTTTGATCGATGTACACAATTTGCATAAAGCCTTTGGAGAACACCGGGTTTTAAAGGGGATTGATATTCAGATCTGCAAAGGTGAAGTGATTGCGATCATTGGCCCATCCGGTTGTGGTAAATCAACCTTTCTGCGGTCATTAAATCTGTTAGAAGTACCGACAGATGGTATTATTTCCTTTGAGGGAACGGATATTACGGATGCATCTGTTGATATTGATGTCATGAGAGAAAAGATCGGAATGGTATTCCAGCAGTTTAATCTGTTTCCGAATATGACGATCAAAGAAAATATTATGCTAGCACCGGTAAAGCGGAAGAAGATGAGCAAAGAAGATGCCGAAAAGAAGGCCTTGGAGCTGTTGACACGCATAGGTCTGTCCGATAAAGCGGACAGCTATCCGTCACAGCTGTCCGGCGGGCAGAAACAGCGTGTTGCCATTGTGCGTGCACTTGCTATGAATCCGGATGTCATGTTGTTTGATGAGCCGACGTCAGCTTTGGATCCTGAGATGGTAGGTGAGGTACTTGCTTTAATGAAGGAGCTCGCTGCAGAGGGAATGACGATGGTTGTAGTAACGCATGAGATGGGTTTTGCGAGAGAAGTGGCAAGTCGTGTCCTCTTTATTAATGATGGTACTATTCAGGAAGATGAAACACCGGAAGAGCTGTTTGATCATCCTAAAAATACGAGATTACAGGAGTTTTTATCCAAAATATTATAATTGTCTTATGAAGAAAGTATTGTTGGTAACGAGGGTGAGTGGTTTCATACCGCAGCATGAAATGAAACATGTGCGTATACTACAGGATATGGGATATGAGGTACATTATGCATCCGATTTTAATAATGTAGTGTATGGCAAAGATAATCACAGATTGGACGGGACCGGAGTGATAAGGCATCAGATCGATTTTGTCAAGTCACCGTTTTCACGTCAAGTGAAGAAAAGCTATCTGCAATTGGTAAAGCTTCTTATGGAAGAAGAGTTTGCAATGATTCACTGTCATATGCCGATGAGTGGAGTTGTAGGCCGCTTGGCAGCGCAGAAGGTATATCGACAGACCGGACGTCATGTGCCGGTATTATATACGGCACATGGTCTGCATTTCTATACCGGAGCGCCGCTTCGCAATTGGCTGTACTATCCTGTGGAGTACTTTTTGGCACGGTATACGGATCGGCTGATCGTCATCAATCACGAAGATTATGATAGAGTTCAGTCGTTTCCGGTGCGCGGATGCGTGGTATATGTGCCCGGTGTCGGTGTGCCGCTTCCTGAAGAAACTGCTCCGAATGCCAGAGCAATGCGGGATACGACGCCGAAGATGTTATTAAGTGTAGGGGAGTTGTCCGCGCGTAAAAATCATCAGCTTATGATAGAGGCAATGGCACTGCTTCGTGATCTGGATCTGAGATATGTTATTTGTGGAACCGGTGACAAGCAGAAAATGTTACAGCAGCGTATCCTAGAGCTAGGGTTGGAGCACCGGGTCTTTCTGGCAGGATATCAGGAGAATATTTCAGAATGGCTTGCCCGTGCAGACTGTTTTGTACTGCCTTCCTATCAGGAGGGGCTTCCGGTAGCGGTGATGGAAGCAATGGCCGCAGGGCTGCCGGTGATCGCATCGGATATCCGCGGAGTGAATGATCTGATCGAGCATACCAAAGGCGGTTATTTGGTACAGGGATTTGATCCGGAAGATTATGCGGTTAAGATTCGCCGCATGTTTACGGAAAAAGATGCAGAAAGTGCAGTTCCACGTGATGTGCGCAGAAACTTGATGGGAGAGTGGAACAAAAAGCGTGTGAAACAATTTTCTACACAAGTGGTGGATCAACAAATGAGAGCACTGTATCAAGAAGTGCTGCAGGAAGACAATGCAGGAAGGAGAAGGCGTTGATGGCACATACAGCAAAAGTATTGACCATTGCGGTTGCGGCATACAATGTCGCGCCATACATTGCACAATGTTTGGATTCTTTTGTGGATGAGAAACTCCTTCCGGCATTGGATATTGTGGTGATCGACGATGGATCTACGGATGCTACGGCACGCATAGTGAAAAAATATATCAACAGATTTCCAGAGTCTTTTCGTCTTGTTTCGCAGGAAAACGGTGGTTATGGTGCCGCGGTCAATCATGCGCTGGCACTGGCACAGGGAGAATATTTCAAGACAGTAGATGGAGATGATTGGGTAGATACAAAAGAACTCTTGACAGTTGTATGCTATTTGATGGATAATAGAGAAAGATCAGATGTTGTCGTGACAGATTATTGTTGGGTACGTCATCGTGATGGAAAGGAAATACGCCGGATCAAGACTGATTTCGCACAGAAGCAATATCAACATATCTATTCCTTTGATGAAATAGCAGATAAGGTTTATCTTAATATGCATGCAGTGACGATTCGAACCGCCTTGCTGCAGTCGCACAATATTCAGTTGGATGAGCATTGTTTTTATGTAGATGCACAGTATGTTTTGAGACCGGTGCCTTATATCGAGACAGTTGTATTTTTGCCGGGGATAGTATATCAATATCGACTGGGAACAGATGGTCAGAGTATGAATTTAGAGAGTATGCAGAAGAATTATTTGCAGCATGAAAAGGTACTACAAAGCATTATTCGTTTATATGAACAGGAAGACAAAAGTAGTTTGGCGAAAAGAGCATATCTTGCCAAAGGGGCAGCAAAATTAATGACAAGTCAAGTTAAAATTTATTTGAGTTTTCGATCAAGCCGCCGCTGGAAAATGAAGATCAAACAGCTTGTAGACACAATCGAAGCGAACAATCCCGAAATATTTCATGCCTGCAACAACCGTGCAGTAAAATTATTATATCGCACAAACTATAGGATCTATCCTGCAGCAAGTTTCTTGTTGAGACTGCAACACACATTGCACTATAGATAAGTCACATCATGTTAGAGTTACCAAAATACAGTGAGGAGAGGACATATGGCAAGTAAGATCGAGGAGATACAGGGTAAAACGTTAGACAGAACAAAAACGGTTATTCATCATTTTATATTCCCGGATAATGAGGATATGGATTCTAATTACGCCCAGATCTATTTTCGCTGGACCAGACAGCAGCCGGAATGCAGACATGGAAAAGTTAGGATACCGGCCGATTGTTCGTTGTCGACGTGTTCCTTTTTTAATATCTTTCCGGCTGGAAAATGGAATAAATATGCGGATATTCACACTTATACATTTCAGATTTTATTGCGTGGATCGGCAAAGATTTATTTATGGGAGACCGGTTTTGATGAGGAAGAGGGGGTAGATCGTAAATTATTGGGGATGAAACGTACGATTTCCGATGAAACCAGATTATATGAATTTGGTTTTATGGCTGATGCACTGGATAATAATATATTTATTGTAATTGATGCGGAATCAGATTGTGAATTGTACGGTGGACAGGTTGTGGCAAGAACATGCTATGAGGCCAAACCGGTCAATCTTGCCATTGGAATATGTACATATCATCGGGAGGAAAGTGTGCGCACGATCCTTCAACAGATCTATACCACATTTTTTGAACAGAGTATTTTAGCGGATAACATAGGTGTATTTGTTGCGGACAATGGGGGTACGCTGACAGAAAGTGATTATCCGGACCGTGGTGTCAAAGTTATGAAAAATAAGAATGTCGGAGGGACCGGTGGCTTTGTGCGGTGTCTGTTGGAGGCGCTTGAGGATCCTAATAAAAAATGGACACATATATTGTTTTTGGATGATGATATCCGTTTGGAGCCGGAAAGCATTTATCGAACGTATATGCTATATTCTTTTATCCGACCGAATTTCCGCTGTAGTATACTTGGTGGATCGCTGATGCGAATGGATTATCCGTATATTCAGCATGCCAAAGGCGAAAGATGGATGTTTGACCATGTAGAATTCGGCAGAAACGGATTTAATCTTCTTTGTGAAGAAGATCTTATTGTCAATGAGTTGGAAAAAGATGTAGAATATAATGGTTGGTGGTATTGCGCAATGGTTTTAGAAAACAAAAAGAATGAACTTCCACTGCCATTTTTTATACATATTGATGATATAGAGTACGGAAGAAGGATGGGATGGCCGATCATGACGATGAATGGTATCGGGGTATGGCATGATTCCTTTGAGAATCGCAAACAGTCTGCGATGGAGTACTATGATATGCGTAACAGCTTGATTATGAATGCTTTATATGAACCACGTCGACCGGTAGAGGATACGTGTAAGCGTGTGTTCCGCCATTTGGTACATCAGATGCTCAAATATCGGTATGATGATCAGCTGCTGACATTGCGTGCGGTAGAAGATTTCTTGGAGGGACCGGAATATTTCAAGACACATGATCCGATCCTCGTGCATGAGGAAATCATGGAGATGGGCTACCATCCGAAAAATGTAGTCAAGAAGCTTTATGAAATGAAGGCAAGCAGAGATCCGATACGGAAGGAAGATCTGTACCGCAAGTACACGTTTTCGCTCAAACATAAGCTGACTTTGAATGGATGGCTGTTATTTGGCAAGAAGGAGTTGACGGCACTGCCAATGGGGTGTCATGCTACACATCTATATCGACTCAAAAATGTATTGTACTATGATCCGCAGAGTGGTAGTGGATTTACGGTAAAGCGTAAGAGAGGTATGGCATTTGTGACGCTGCTTCGTTATGCAAAGGTTGCTTGGAAACTAAAGAGAAAATACGAGGACACGGTTCAGGACTATGTGTTAAACAACGCAGAACTCTGTTCCAGTGATTTTTGGAAAAAATACCTGAGTATAGGTTAGAGAGGAATTATCATGCGGTTGTTTATAGCAAGAATACAGGGATTTATCAAATACAAAGACCTGATGGGACAATTGATCTCCCGAGATCTGAAACTCAAGTATCGTCGAAGCGTGCTGGGGTATTTATGGAGCATTTTGAATCCATTGTTTATCATGGTCATTATGGCAATCGTGTTTTCACATATGTTTCATCAGAAGAATATACCGAATTATCCCGTGTATTTAATGAGCGGACAAGTGTTATTTAATTTTATGAATATATCTACCCATCAGGCTCTTGGGGCAATTACCGGGAATGCAGCACTGCTTAAAAAGACGTATCTTCCGAAATATGTATTTACCGTCTCTAAAATCACCAGTGGATTAATAGACTGCATTTTTTCCTTTGGAGCGCTGCTGATCGTTATGTTATTTACAAAAGGACATTTTTCGTGGTACCTGCTGCTGTTCCCTATTGTAGTAGCACAGTTATATGTGTTCAATATTGGTCTGGGAATGTTGTTAAGCGCAGCAAACGTATTTTTCCGGGACATCCAGTATATTTATAATGCGATAACGACAGCATGGATGTATTTGACTCCAATGTTTTATCCGGTAGAGTATTTGCCGGATAAGCTGCACTGGCTCGTCGTTCATCTCAATCCAATGTATGCATATGTTACACAGCTTCGATGCCTGACTCTGTACGGAGTATTTCCGGATCCGCATATGGTGCTGTACGGATGCATTGATGCCTTCCTAATGCTGCTATTTGGAACATGGATCTTTACGAAAGGACAAGATCAGTTTATCCTATATATATAAAACACACTTCACACCTCCAAAATTTGTTCAAGGACCACATAATAAGTAACTCATACTTCCCATACCGGAAGTTATTTCAAAACCACATATTGCTTATTATGTCAAAGAATACTAAGAATTTTGCAGTCACAACATCGTGGTTTCTGCCGACAGAGAACTATAGTAATTGCCTTGCCGCATTT
>ERZ835541.2990-NODE-2990-length-12548-cov-3.693829_pt1 | contig 12548 bp, 9 predicted proteins | sample MGYA00519945_ERZ835541 | MGnify/ENA primary metagenome ERZ835541 (study PRJEB31850, sample SAMEA3708780) | human gut metagenome | biome: human gut; feature: human-associated habitat; material: faeces | place: China | collected 2014 ...
TGTACACAGTGATGACCGATGCTATCAGTCGTTATGTGTCCGACGTTAAGAACTGCTACTTCCCCAACGAGAAGGAACAATATTAAAGCAATATATGGCAGTTACATTGTGGACAGCGCATTTTATACGGATATGTATAGCTAATTTGCTGTTGTTTGTGTCCTTGTATGTGTTATTTCCGGTACTCTCCGTTGAGATGGCAGACCGTCTCGGAGTGCCGGTGGCACAGACAGGAGTAATCTTTCTTTTTTTTACATTGGGAATGTTCCTGATTGGTCCTTTCCATGCCTATTTGGTGGACGCTTACAAACGGAAGCACGTATATATATATGCTTTCGCTCTTATGGTGGTGGCGGCGGTAGGCTATGCGTTTGTGACGAACCTTACGGAACTTATCCTGCTAAGCACTGTACAAGGATTGGCGTTCGGTGTAGCCACTACTGCGGGTATCACGTTGGCTATCGACATCACCAACTCTACGCTCCGTAGCGCAGGGAATGTCAGTTTTTCGTGGGTAGCCCGTTTGGGAATGATTCTAGGTATCGTTCTCGGAGTTTGGCTTTATCAGAGTTATCCAATCCGGAATTTGCTGTATGTATCCGTTATTGCCGGAGTGTTAGGGATTCTTGTCGTATCGGGAATATATGTACCTTTCCGTGCACCGATTGTCACTAGACTTTATTCTTTTGACCGTTTTCTACTGTTGCGTAGTTGGATTCCGGCTATCAATATGATTCTGGTTACGTTTGTTCCGGGATTGCTGATGCCTCTTGTACATCCTTTCCTGAATGATTCCATATTGGGAAATACAGGTGTTTCAGTGCCTTTCTTTGTAGGAGTGGGGGGCGGTTACTTGGTATCTCTCTTGTTTGCTCGTCTCTTTTTCCTGAAAGAAAAAACATTGAGACAGGTAATTATGGGGCTTGGACTAGAGATTCTTGCCATATCATTGTTGAATAGTACTCCGATAGGCGTTTCTTCCATGCTCCTGGGACTTGGATTAGGTTTTGTCATGCCGGAGTTCCTGATTATGTTCGTGAAGCTATCCCGTCATTGTCAACGGGGAACTGCAAATACCACTCATTTATTGGCTAGTGAAATGGGGATTTCTTTAGGTATCGCAGCTGCCTGCTGTATGGAGTTGGATACAGACAAAATGCTTCATATCGGTCAGATAGCAGCTTCGATAGCTTTGATATTCTTTGTTTTGGTGACTTATCCTTATTATAAAAGGAAGAAAGTGCGATAGAATTCTTCACCACAGATTAACACAGATTTTCACAGATTAAAGAAAGAAAAGGCAAAATGCAGGATTGTGAAATTAATGCAATTTATTTTGCACTCAGTCCCTTCGGAGCGGATATACTGTATCTTGTCTTTTTAATCTGTGAGAATCTGTGTTAATCTGTGGTGAAAAAATTAGTTCCGGCTCACTTGTTTCACTCCTTTTACAGTTCTTAGCTTTTTGATTAGCGCTTCCAGGCGACCTGTATCTCCAACCATGACCGTTAGTGTACCGGAGAACAGTCCGTCGTTTGAATCGATTCCTATGGAGCGTAGTGTGATTCCATTTTCCTTAGATATGATAGAAGTAATATTCGTCACAATGCCGATATCATCGTGCCCTACGACGCGCAGCGTAATGGGATACTGTGTCCCTTCCGATTTGCCTGCCCAACGGGCTTTCACAATTCGATAACCAAAACGTTCACGCATCTGATTGGCGTTCGGGCAGTCTGCCCGGTGAATCTTTATCCCGCCGCTTACCGTTACGAAACCGAATACATCATCACCATAGATAGGATTACAACATTTCGCCAATTTGAATTCTAATCCTTTTAGATTCTGGTCGATTACGAGCACATCCTCTTTGGAGGTAGTCTCTTCCTGTGCCGCTTGCAGGTTGTACCCTTCAGCACTGCGGTAGACTATTTCGTCGCGCGTGTCGTTGTCCCGTTTCTGCTGCTCCACATATTTGTCCAGAATCTCGTTTACATCCAGCACACCATCAGCGATCTTTTGATAGAACTCCGTCACGTTTTTAAAGCCCAAACGCTTGATGAGGCGCATCATGGTCGCTTCATCATATTCCAGTTTGCGGTTTTTGAATTTTCGTTCAAGTGTTTCCTTTGCAAAGTCATGTTGGCGTGCCACCATTTCTTTGAGCGCCTGCCGTATCTTCGTGCGGGCTTTGGAGGTAGTTACGATGTTCAGCCAGTCCTGTTTCGGAGTTTGGGTATTTGAAGTCATGATTTCCACCTGGTCGCCACTGTTCAACTTCTGCTTCAGTTGGACATTCTTGCCGTTTACTTTAGCGCCGATACATTTGCATCCCAGTTTGCTATGGATATGAAAGGCAAAGTCGAGTACCGTAGCCCCTTTTGCCAACTTGAACAAATCCCCTTTAGGAGTGAACACGAAAACCTCGTCCTCGTAAAGATCCATCTTGAACTGATCCATCATCTTCATTGAGTCGTTGTCTGCATTCTCCAACGCCTCCCGTACCGAAGTCAGCCATTCGTCCAGGCCCGTTTCTCCTTTGATACCTTTATATCTCCAGTGCGCGGCCAGTCCCCGTTCGGCAATCTCATCCATGCGGCGGGTACGTATCTGCACTTCCACCCATTTCCCTTCCGGTCCCATTACGGTGATATGCAATGACTCGTAACCGTTGCTTTTCGGAATCGACAGCCAGTCGCGCAGACGCTTCGGGTTAGGCTGATACATATCCGTCACGATAGAATATACCTGCCAGCATTCCTGCTTTTCTTTATCCGGTTCCGCATCGATGATGATACGGATTGCAAAGAGATCGTAGATGCCCTCGAAAGATGTTTTTTGTTTCTGAATTTTATTCCAGATGGAATGAATGGATTTGGTGCGTCCTTTGATGTCGAACTTCAAGCCGGCTTCTGTCACTTTTCGTTTGATCGGTTCGATAAAGGATGCGATGTACTTATCGCGGGACGCTTTTGTTTCATTCAGTTTGTCTTTGATGAAGTAATATGTATCCCGTTTGGTGTATTTTAGTGACAGGTCTTCCAATTCGGATTTTAGCTTGTACAACCCTAACTTGTGAGCCAGTGGAGCATACAGATAGGCTGCTTCATTGGCTACTTTAACACGGTCTTCTTCGTTGTCGGAGTCTTTGATTTGCCTCATGATATTGACGCGGTCGGCAATCATGATCAGAATCACCCGCATATCTTCGGCAAATGAGAGGAGCAGGTTACGGAAATTTTCCGATTCGATGGCCGGACTTTTGGCGTAAAGTTCGTTTGTCTTTACCAACCCGGTAATGATACTTGCTACATCTTCTCCGAATTCACTGCGTACGGTTGTGAGCGGTAATACGTTATTTTTTACGATTTCGTGCAACATGATTCCCACCAGGCACGAACCTTTCATTCCTATTTCATCGGCTACTATAACAGCCGTTTGTAAATCTCTGATTACAGGATTCATACCAAAGTTATTGCGGCAAAGATGATTACACTGTGCTGCATGAATAAGGTATTTTTTCAATTTCCGGGTGTCATCCTTTGTGATACTTTCTCCTGCTGTCCGTATCAGTTGTTTGTATAAAGCGAATAGCTCAGCTTTCTCTTCTGGGGTGAAAAATGAAATATTCTCCATGATAAATAATCATTTAAATGTACCAATTGAATAATTAGCCAATGTGCCAATATGCCAATGTGCCAATTGCCATTCGGCTGGACAGCGCAGCTAATTGGCATATTAGCATATTGGCACATTATTCACATTATTAAACTAATGCAAAGTCGAGTTGTTTCTTTTCCAAATTGGCTCGTGCCACTTTAACAGTGATGGCATCTCCCAGGCTATAGGTGTGATTTTTACGACGTCCCCGCAGGCAATAGTTCTTTTCGTCGAACTCATAGTAGTCATCATCCAAATCGCGCATCGGTATCATACCCTCGCATTTATTTTCGTTGAGTTCTACATAAAGCCCCCATTCCGTAACTCCGGAAATTACTCCGTCGTAGGTCTGACCTACCCGTTCACTCATAAATTCCACTTGTTTATACTTAATGGAAGCACGTTCGGCATTGGCTGCAATTTGTTCCATGTTCGAGCTGTGGTCGCACAGGTCTTCGTATTTACTTTCCGAAACACTTCTTCCACCATCGAGGTATTTGGTAACTAACCGATGAACCATCATATCCGGGAAACGGCGGATGGGTGATGTGAAGTGAGTATAATAATCGAATGCCAAGCCGTAGTGGCCGATGTTGTGCGTTGAATAACGGGCCTTCTGCATGGCACGGATAGAAACTGTTTCGATCAGGTTTTCTTCTTTTTTTCCCTGTATATCATCCAACAGGTGATTGATGGATTTCGAAATATCCGTTTTAGTACCACTGGTACGCAGTTTGTATCCGAAACGCGCAATGAACTGATTCAGGTTGTCTAACTTTTCCGGATCGGGCAGGTCGTGAATACGGTAAGGCAGGACTTTGGCCTTTTTGCCTTTAGGTACACGGCCTATCTGCTCGGCTACCGTCCGGTTGGCAAGCAGCATAAACTCTTCCACTAACTTGTTGGCATCTTTTGATTCTTTGAAATAGACGCTGACCGGTTTTCCTTTCTCATCTATCTCGAATTTTACTTCGTAACGGTCGAAATTGATGGCACCGGCGGCAAAACGCTTTTCTCGTAAAGCTTTGGCAATCGTATCCAGCATCAGTACTTCATCTTTAAAGTCACCGTTTTTGGTTTCGATGATCTGTTGTGCTTCTTCGTAAGTGAAACGACGGTCAGAATAGATCACTGTATGTACGACACGGGAATTTTTCACATCTCCTTTTTCCGTGATGTCGAAGATGACGGAAAATGCGAGTTTCTCTTCGTGTGGACGCAGGGAGCAGAGGAAATTGCAGAGACGTTCGGGCAGCATCGGTATGGTACGGTCTACCAGATAAACGGACGTTGCGCGTTTCTCGGCTTCCTTATCGATGATACTTCCTTCTTTTACATAATGGGTCACATCGGCTATATGTACGCCTACTTCCCATAAATTATCTTTTAGTTTACGGATAGAAAGCGCATCGTCAAAGTCTTTGGCATCTTTCGGGTCGATGGTGAAAGTCGTTACTTTACGGAAATCTTCACGTCTGGCTATCTCTTCTGCCGTGATCTCCGCCGGGATTTTATCGGCAGCTTTCTCTACAGCCTGCGGATAAACGTAGGGCAGGCCGAATTCCGCCAGGATGGCATGCATCTCGGTTGTGTTATCCCCTGCTTTTCCTAAAATATCGATCACCTGTCCGATCGGATTTTTGGCTTTGTCCGGCCATTCGATCACCTTTACCACTGCTTTGTCTCCGGTCTTTCCACCTTTCAGTTTGTCTTTCGGAATGAAAATATCGTTGGCCAGTGTCCGGTTTTCGGTTACCAGAAAAGCATAAGACTTCTCTACTTCCAGCGTACCCACAAAGGTGTCGTTGGCGCGTTCCAGAATTTCGATCACTTCCCCTTCGGCATCATGGTGCTTGCGTTTGGCAAAAAAGGCTATCTTTACTTTATCATTATTCATGGCATGGGCCGAATTGCGTTCGGCTATGAATATGGGTTCGCCTCCGCCTTCGGGGATAAATGAGTTCTTTCCATTGCTTTTCCGTTGGAAAGTCCCTGTCATCTCGATACCGTGATTGTTGAGTTTGTATTTGTTTTTATCGACTTCCGTTATGTAGTCGTCTGCCAGCATATCCGCGAGAATATCCATGCACAGCATTTTCAGGGGATGTGTGGTAAGGTGTAATTCCGCGAAAAGATATTTAAGGCTGATAACCTCTTCCTGTTTGGTATGGAAGAAATCCATTAATATGTTTGCCAGTTCTTTTTTCTTCATTCGTTTACCGGCTTTCTTTTCTTTCTTTTTCGCCATATTTTTTAAATTATAAGTTTAGTATGCAGGCCAGGTGGTAAGTGCGTATCTTATACGCTGGTTTCTAATTATTAATAGATACAAAGTAAATGATTAAATATTAATAATTCAAGATTTTCATGTACATTTGCCCGCGAGTTGATTAATATTATAACAAATTGGGGACAGAAAATCCTACTCGGAATGAAATTTAATAATATGTCAATGTGCCAATATGCCAATGTGCCAATTAAATAATACATCAATTGGCCAATATGCCAATTAAATAATAGCGCAGCCAATTGGCATATTGGCACATTGACACATTATTTAATTGGCAAATTATTAATATTATGTATGCAAATAAAGTAAAGAAAGTTGTAGCAGTTCATGATCTTTCAGGGGTAGGCCGGGTTTCGCTTACGGTAGTTATTCCCATTCTTTCATCAATGGGTTTTCAAGTTTGTCCGTTGCCTACGGCGGTGTTATCCAGTCATACACAGTATCCCAATTTTTCGTTTTTGGATTTAACCGATGAAATGCCAAAGATTATTTCCGAATGGAAGAAACTTGGTGTACAATTCGATGCGTTCTATACCGGCTACCTTGGTTCTCCACTCCAGATACAGATTGTTACTGATTTTATAGATGATTTCCGGCAGTCGGAAAGCCTTGTCGTGGTAGATCCGGTTTTGGGTGACAACGGCAAGCTATATGCCAATTTTCATGATTCGATGATCAAGGAGATGCGGCAACTGGTAACGAAAGCCGATGTGATCACTCCCAATCTCACCGAACTATTTTACTTGCTGGATCTGCCTTATAAAGAGCAAAATACCGATGAAGAGTTGAAATCCTACCTTCGTCAACTTTCTGATAAAGGGCCGGAAGTGGTGATTATAACCAGTGTTCCTGTATTGAATGACATTCATAAGACATCTGTATACGCCTATAATCGTACCGGCAATCGCTTTTGGAAAGTAACTTGTCCTTATCTGCCTGCTCATTATCCCGGAACCGGGGATACTTTTACAAGTGTAATCACCGGGGCTTTGTTGCAAGGTGACAGCCTTCCTATTGCACTTGACCGTGCTACACAGTTTATTTTACAAGGAATTCGCGCTACTTTCGGTTATGAGTATGATAACCGTGAAGGTATTCTTTTGGAGAAAGTGCTGCATAATCTCGATATGCCTATTCAGAGTAGCAGTTATGAGCTTATCTGATCATAGTTATTTTTTACCGGGATGCATTTGTTCTTGAAAATAAATCTTTTTGTTTCTATATCAGTCTTTTTAATGACAGGTATTCTGTTGAAAAAGTCAGATATAGAGAATCGTATGCATAAAATGATGTAATAAAATGCATTTCGTTTCGCATATTTTAGCCTGATCCGGATAAATATGTATTTGTCTTTGCATGTAAATCTGTTTATCATTACGAAATAGATTCGGTTCCTCTACGAGTTTCTCTCTGTTGCTCGTAGAGGAACGATAAAAGACTCGTAGAGGAACCGAAAGATTACCTTAGAAGAACGAGAGATTCGCTATCAGACTCTTGATTTTATACTCATTGCTGTTTGACTTCTGACCATTTGTAAATAGAATAAAAACGTAAATATAGGATGTTTAAGAATAAATTGTCCGGTAAAAGCAAAGGATGCAAGCATGTTGCATCAAAATATACTATATTATGAGCTATTTGAATAACGTAAAGTGGGAATGAAGGCGGCTTTTGTAATTGTCACTGTTACCGTTTGCAAATAAGCCCGATAGTCATACTTAAGAATATCATTTTGACATTTTGATACGGTTCTCGTTTCTTACCCACGCCACAAGTTTCTGCGGCATGGGGCATTTTATTCTTCTTTTCTTATTCAGCTAATCCTTTGCTAATCCTTCGGCTGTCTCTGCTAATCTGATAAACTCTCTTCTGTATCCCTTTTCGTCATTGTCAAGCGATGTTTTAGCCAGGGATATTACTTTATCATAAGTGGCGTCTCCTTTAAAGTCAGAATCACGAAGCAACTGTCCGAACATGGCTACTGCCGAAGCGAAACGGAAGTCGGAAGAAACACTATCTCCTTTGTTATCTACAAAAGGAAGTTCCATTTTCCTGCTGACATCCTTATCCGGAGCTTTGTAGCGCAATTTCACAGTAAGGAGTTCATCAGATCCGGTCGGCTTCAGCGTCATTTTTTCTTTCTTTTGGTATTTCAAGTCGTCTACTTTACCTACATATTCATTCTTTACTCCCGTAGGAATCACTTCGTAAAAGGCTGTCACTGTATGTCCCGCACCCATATCTCCGGCATCTTTAGCATCATTATTAAAGTCTTCGTCTTTCAACAGACGGCTTTCGTAACCAATCAAACGATACGCCTGCACTTGGGAAGGATTAAATTCCACTTGCAGTTTGACGTCTTTCGCCACTGTATGCAATGTAGCGCCGAATTCGCCTACTAAAACACGATTGGCTTCCTGCAAGTTATCTATATAAGCATGATTACCGTTTCCCTTTTCTGCCAACACCTGAATCTTCTTATCTTTATAATTACCCATGCCATAACCTAATACGGTAAGGAACACTCCACTCTTACGTTCTTTTTCAATCAATTGTTCCAATCCTTCGGCGGAAGAAACACCCACATTAAAATCACCGTCGGAGCAAAGTATGATACGGTTGTTACCATTAGAGATAAAATTCTTCTTGGCTATTTTATACGCCAACAGGATACCCGCACCACCTGCCGTAGAACCACCTGCCGTCAATTCATCTATCGCTTCACGAATCTTCTGTTTGTCACTACCCAGAGTGGCCTCCAGTTTCACACCGGCACTGCCTGCATAAGTCACGATAGCTACTTTATCTTTATCCCGTAAGTTGTTTACCAACAATTTGAGAGATGATTTCACCAAATCCAACCGGTTGGCTCCCCACATAGAGCCGGAGACGTCAATCAGAAACACCAGGTTAGATGCAGGCAAATTATCCGTCGGAATTTCTCTAGCTTTCAAGCCAATACGCACAAGACGGTGAACCGCATTCCAGGGACATGCTCCGGCTTCCATCGTGATTTTCACAGGATCACTTCCTGTCGGTTTCGGATAATCATAGGAAAAGTAGTTCACTAATTCTTCCGTACGGATAGCATCTACAGGAGGCAATTCACCTTTATTGATAAAACGACGCATATTACTATAAGAAGCAGCATCTACATCAATAGAGAAAGTAGAAAGCGGAGCATCCGACACACTCTTAAATCCATTCTCCTGAATCTGCCCGTATTCTTCCGCATTTACAGCATCATACATGATTCCCGGTGTCGGACATACCGCCATATAAGCAGCAGACACCGATTTAGTAGCCTTTAGCTCATGCCCGTATCCTACCACTACACATTCTTCCAATACCACATCATCAGCTTTCATCTTCACATCCAGCGTAGCCGATTTCACCACCCTTCTCTCTTGCTTATACCCGATATACTGGAACAACAACGTCTCCCCCTTCTTGGCCTGAATGGTGTACTGGCCCTTCATATTCGTTATTGCACCCTTCGAAGTACCCTTGATCTGTACCGAACAACCTACAAGCGGATTTCCATCCTTTGCATCCGTCACCGTACCCGACACAGTAATAACTTGCGCATTCATCCTACCTAAAGAAATAACCGCCATTAGCAGTACGAGCATCATCGCTCTGAATTGATTTGTTTTCATAACTTCTTATTTTAAAATGTTACTATTAGTTCGCTTTTATTATAGAGATGCACATTTCACACAGATTCCATAAATTGCCTGAACTTTTTTTTATCCGGCAGAAAAAAGAGTCATTTCAAAATTCTCACTCATTCCTTTGCAACTCTTAAGATGATGTGTATATTTGCCGATCATAAACATATTATAAATATGAAAAACGAAGTCGACGGAAGGCGGGAAATAGCCTCACGAAACACAGCCTGGGCTACTATTATTGCCCGCAAACTAACTCGTTGGGGTGTCACTCCCAATCAAATTTCCATGATGAGCGTATTCTTCGCTATGGTGGGGTGCCTTCTGTTGATCGGCACAGTCATTGATCCCGGTTTTAACAAGTATGTAGCCTACATTCTGTTCATCGTTTGCATGCAGTCGCGGTTACTCTGCAACCTGTTCGATGGGATGGTAGCTATTGAAGGAGGGAAGAAAAGTGCCAACGGAGATCTCTACAATGATATGCCCGACCGCTTTGCTGATGCTTTGTTCATCATTCCCGTCGGATATGCAGCAGGCGGATTCGGTATTGAACTAGGATGGATGGCTGCTCTTCTTGCTGTGATGACAGCTTATTTCCGCTGGATAGGAGCCTACAAAACGCACCAGCATTTCTTTAACGGTCCGATGGCCAAGCAACACCGCATGGCATTGCTCACGCTTGCCTTTGTAGTAGCCACCTGCACCATTCACGCAGGATACGACCGGATGGTATGTCTCATAGCCCTGATAATTATAAATGTCGGCCTTGTCGCAACACTGATACACCGTCTGTACCTCATGTCACACACAACAAACAATGAAATAAAATGAAAGAACTACTGGATATCATATTTCCTACGCTAAGCGATGAATTGATTATCGTCATTTCGCTCATCATCGGACTGCTTGTTACGGCAAGCCTTATTCTTTTTCTCGTAAAGAAGATCTCTCCAAAAACAAATATCAGCGAACTCTCCGCCCGCACACGTTCATGGTGGATCATGGCGGGCATGTTTATCGGCGCTGTATTTATCAGCTATAACATTTCTTACTTCTTCCTTGCCTTTCTCTCTTTCATCGCTTTCAGAGAACTGTATTCGGTGTTGGGATTCAGAGAGGCAGATCGCGGAGCATTGTTTTGGGGGATATTGGCCATTCCCATTCAATATTACCTTGCTTACCTTGCCTGGTATGGAGCATTCATCATCTTCATTCCGGTAGTTATGTTTCTCGTATTGCCCTTACGACTTGTTTTAAAGGGAGACACCCACGGAATTACCAAGTCGATGGCTCTGTTGCAGTGGATTCTGATGCTTTCAGTATTCGGTATCAGCCACCTCGCTTATCTCCTGTCACTTCCCGAACTGCCGGGATTCAATGCGGGAGGACGAGGCCTGTTATTGTTCCTTGTATTCCTTACGGAAATCAACGATGTTATGCAATTTATCTGGGGCAAACTTCTCGGACGACATAAGATACTCCCGAAAGTAAGTCCGAACAAAACGTGGGAAGGATTTCTGGGCGGTGTAATCAGTACTACCGTCATTGGTTACTTCCTCGGTTTCCTGACTCCCCTCTCCGCTCCCAACGTTATCCTGGTAAGTGCTCTCGTTGCGATTGCCGGATTCTCGGGAGACGTAGTCATCTCCGCCATCAAGAGAGATAAAGGAATTAAGGACATGGGGAACAGTATTCCCGGTCATGGAGGAGTATTCGACCGGATAGATTCTCTGGCCTACACGGCTCCTGTATTTTTTCATTTAGTTTATTACATTGCATATTAAACGGAGGGAATGGAAAAAAGATTCATGCAAGCTGCTGCCATGCAGATTATATATAAAGGTGTATTCCAATGGTTTCTGAAATTGGTTGTAGGAGTTCAGTTCACCGATTGCCAGTTCCTCAAAAAGGAAAAGCAATTCATCATCCTTGCCAACCATAACAGCCATCTGGACACCCTAAGCTTGTTATCTTCCCTGCCCGGAGGACTTTTATGGAAAGTCAAACCCGTAGCAGCAGAAGATTATTTCGGGAAAACCCGCTTTCAGGCTTCCATCAGCAACTTTTTCATCAACACACTGCTAATCAGAAGAAAAGGAGAAAAAGATTCGGAGCATGATCCGATCCGTAAGATGCTTGAAGCCATCGACGCCGGATATTCACTGATTCTTTTTCCGGAAGGAACCAGAGGGAAACCGGAGCAGATGGGAAAAATAAAATCCGGCATTGCCCGTATCCTATCGCTACGACCTGAAGTGAAATATATTCCTGTATTCATGACCGGTATGGGACGCTCTTTACCCAAAGGAAAGATGATCCTGTTGCCATACAAAGCATCCATCTATTATGGTATGCCCGCTTTGGTAAAGAGTACGGATACACATGAAATATTAGAGCAGATAACAGGTGATTTTGAAAGAATGAAAGAAAAATATCAAGTCGTTATCGACGAAGAAGAGGAATAGATGTTGTTTTTCAAAAGAAACATATCGAAACTATCGGACGAGGAATTACTGATACACTATACGAAGTCCGGCGATACGGAATATTTCGGTGAATTATATAACCGATATATCCCGTTACTGTACGGACTTTGCCTGAAATACCTGCATGATGAAGACCGGGCACAGGAAGCAGTCATGCAGTTGTTTGAAGATTTATTGCCTAAACTGGGAAATTATGAGATAAAAGTTTTCAAGCCATGGCTCTACCGGGTGGCGAAGAATCATTGCCTGCAACTTTTACGGAAGGAAAATAAAGAAATTCCGTTAGATTATACGGTTAATATTATGGAATCTGACGAATTTCTGCATCTATTAAGTGAAGAGGATAGTTCGGAGGAACAACTGAAGGCATTACATCACTGTCTCGAAAAGTTGCCCGAAGAACAACGGACCAGTATTACGCGTTTCTTTCTGGAAGAG
>ERZ835541.2991-NODE-2991-length-12548-cov-2.594253_pt1 | contig 12548 bp, 8 predicted proteins | sample MGYA00519945_ERZ835541 | MGnify/ENA primary metagenome ERZ835541 (study PRJEB31850, sample SAMEA3708780) | human gut metagenome | biome: human gut; feature: human-associated habitat; material: faeces | place: China | collected 2014 ...
GCGCTGAATATAAAAATAATGATATCCGTAAACAGGAGTCAGAAATTAATATCACCGATATTTTTCATCTTATACTTGTTAATTGGTATTGGTTTGCATTGTCGATTTTGGTTTGTGGTGGAATCGCTTTTTTTTATTTGAAATCTTCTTCAAAAATATATAGTCGTAAGGCATCTGTTCTTATTCGTGACGATTCTAAAAGTGGTGGAATGAGTGAATCGGCTGCTTTTGCTGATTTGTCTCTTTTTGGTGGTAAACGCAATGTGGATAATGAAGTGCTTGTTTTTCAGTCTCGCCATCTGATGGAAGAAGTAGCTCGTCGTTTACATTTGGATATGAGTTATAAAGTGAAGAATGGTTTACGCAGTGATGAACTTTATACTCATTCACCGGTTATAGTTTCTTTCCCGGATGCGGAAGAACGTCAGGTTATAAAAGTGTCAGTTACTCCTATCGATTCCGTTACGGTACATCTGTCTGATTTTTCGTTATCGGTAGGTGATGGGGTGATTCGCTCGGAAGAGTTTCTTGAGGTAAATTTGAATGATACTATTATTACTCCCATTGGACCAATTGTTGTTACTCCTACGTTATATTATACGGATGTTTTTTATGGTAATCCTGTAAATGTTGTTAAATCCAATATAGAGAGTATTGTTGAAAGTTATCGTAGCAAACTGAATGTTTCTCTTGCCAGCAAGACGGCTACTATTATCAACTTGGTTTTGGAGGATGTATCTACTGCCCGCGCAGAAGATATTCTGAATATGCTTATTGCTGTCTATAATGAGGATGTGATTAATGACAAGAATCAGATAGCTGTAAATACATCCAAGTTTATCAATGAGCGTCTGATTATCATCGAACGTGAATTGGGTAGCGTGGATGCCAATATTGAAAGTTTCAAACGCGAGAACCAGTTGACGGACATTACTTCCGAGACGGGTATGTATCTTGCCAATACGAGTCGTTATCAACAGGAGGGACTCAGTTTGGAAAATCAGTTGAGTATTGTCAGATATATTAAGGAATATCTGACGGATCCTCAAAAGAATTCGGATTTAATTCCTGCTAATACCGGTATATCAGATAACAGTGTCGAATCTCAGATTAAGGAATACAATGATATCCTTTTGAAACGTGACAAATTGGTGGTAGGTAGCAGCAGTAAGAATCCGATTGTGATGGATTTGAATAATTCTCTGAGTGCTATGAAGCAGACGATTATTCGTTCGGTGGATAATTTGATTGTAGGTCTGAATATCCAGTTGAAGAATATCCGTGAACAGGAAGAACAGACATCGAAACGTATTGAGGCTGTGCCTGCCCAACAGAAATATGTACTTACAGTGGAACGTCAGCAGAAGATCAAGGAGGAACTTTATCTTTACTTGTTGAATAAACGTGAGGAGAATGCCTTGACACAGGCTATTACGGAGAGTAATGCCCGTATCATAGATGCCGCTTCGGGCAGTAGTGCTCCGGTAGCGCCTAAAACAATGACAATTTTCTTGGCTTCCATTGTTTTGGGATTAGCTATTCCTATAGGTGTATTTTGGTTATTGAATGTGACGGATACGAAAGTCCGTACCCGTAAGGAGTTGGATGGAGTACTTACCATTCCTTTCTTGGGTAATATTCCCCGTCATGGTAGTAATAAGGGTGAGGATTCGGATGGTATTGTTGTTCGTGAAAACAGTCGTGATTCTGTCTCCGAGGCTTTCCGTATTATTCGTACGAACATGGACTTTATGCGTGTGAAGTCTGAAAAGTTACAGGTGGTTATGTTTACTTCTGCCAATCCGGGTGCAGGTAAGACGTTTGTATCAAGTAATCTTGCTATGAGTATTGCCCAGACGAACAAGAAGGTTGTTCTGCTTGACGTTGATATCCGTAAAGGTACCTTGAGTGGTATTTTCTCTAATTCTTCCAACCGTATGGGACTGACACATTATCTTTCGGGAAGTACGGATAAGTTGGATGATATCGTTGGCAGGAGTGAGGAGTATGATAAATTGGATGTTATTTTCTCCGGTCCTGTTCCTCCCAATCCTGCCGAATTGTTGTTGAGCGAACGTTTTGATCGTCTGATAGCAGAACTTCGTAAACGTTACGATTATATTATTGTTGACAATGTTCCTGCCGGTATGGTGGCCGATGCTTCTATTGTCAATCGTGTAGCCGATCTTACCATTTTTGTAGTCCGTTCAGGTGTAATGGATCGTCGTCAGTTACCTGAATTGGAGAATATGTATCGTCAGGAACAGCTTCGTAATATGTCTGTGATACTAAATGGTGTCTCTTTAGATCATAAGGGCTATGGGTATGGTTACGGTTATGGCTACGGTTATGGTTATGGTTACGGAAACGAAAGTCATGGTCACAAACATGGAAAACGCAAAAGCTTGAAGAAGCTTTTCTCCCGTTTTTTGAAACGTTCGTAAGAATTGGGCGTTTGTGACATACTTAATAAAACAACTGTAAATATTCAAATTAGAACTCCATAATAAAAGAATTTCAGTATGAACCAGAGTTTTATCTCATGGAGAATTTTTCCAGTTGTCCTGTGTGATACACAAAACATTTTATAACATCTTTCAAAAATGATATACGGTTCGTGAAAAGTCGTATAAGTTAGAGTAGATGATGTTTCTACTGATGAAGATGAGTAAGTACATTTACCAGTTACCAAATCTAATAAGGTATTGATCGTTGTCACTAATTCTGCTCGTATTTGGATTGATCTCTGTACAAGTAGCGGTTTGTATTTATCTTAGAAAAATTTTAGCTATTAGGAATTGGTTTGTATGTTCTTTTTGCAGGATACCCTTGAATCGAGTTTGAATGAAAAGATGGATGAAACGAACGGTCTGACAGCAGTTTGTTGTGACGATGGCGGGTAATGTTAGTGTTTTACTTTCTGATTCCTTGAAAGAAGTTCTTGTCGGAACTCTCTATGCCAAGTTTGAAATACAAAAGTAGCAACTCGTTGCAACCTGTACCTGGCAATTTGCAGCTAAGGGTAATTAAATTTCTAAATAATTTATAAAACAATCATAAAAATAAATCCTTTAGGGCTGTTACGGGGTCTAAGGTAACCTTTTTATTAGTAATAATTATGAGCATTTTTGCAGGTAAAACCCTCATGATTACCGGGGGGACAGGTTCGTTCGGTAATGCAGTACTTAATCGTTTTCTGAAGACAGATATCGCTGAGATTCGTATTTTCAGTCGTGATGAGAAGAAACAGGATGATATGCGTCATGAATATCAGGCTAAGATGCCTGAAGTTGCGAGTAAAATTAAGTTCTTTATTGGTGACGTTCGCAATCTCCAAAGTTGTCGTAATGCAATGCCTGGTGTTGATTACATTTTCCATGCTGCTGCCCTAAAACAGGTTCCTTCATGTGAGTTCTTTCCAATGGAGGCAGTAAAAACAAATGTAATTGGAACAGACAATGTGCTTACCGCAGCCATTGAATATAAGGTAGGTGCTGTAATCTGTCTCTCTACTGATAAGGCAGCTTATCCTATCAATGCTATGGGTATCACGAAAGCTGTTGAGGAGAAGATTGCTGTAGCTAAGAGCCGCTACTCTGGCAACACCAAGATTTGCTGTACGCGTTATGGCAATGTGATGTGTTCTCGCGGTTCTGTAATCCCTCTGTGGATAGAGCAAATTCGCAGTGGCAATCCTGTTACTTTGACTGAGCCTACGATGACGCGCTTTATCATGTCGCTGGAAGAAGCCGTAGATCTTGTATTGTTTGCATTCGAACATGGACAGAATGGTGATATTCTTGTTCAAAAAGCTCCGGCTTGCACCATCCGGACTCAGGCAGAGGCTGTTTGTGAACTTTTTGGTGGCAAGAAAGAGGACATCAAGATTATCGGTATTCGTCATGGTGAGAAGATGTATGAGACATTGCTCACCAATGAAGAATGTGCCAAGGCAGAAGATATGGGCAATTTCTATCGTGTACCGGCAGATAACCGTGGATTGAATTATGACAAATATTTCAAAGAGGGTGAGACAGAGCGTAACACGCTTACAGAGTTCAATTCAAACAATACGCGAATCCTTAACGTGGAAGAAACCAAAGCCAAGATTGCAGCTTTGGACTATATAAAGAAGGAGTTAAGTGGTGAGGGCAACTTCGTACAGTAATAAAATTATGAAGATATTAGTAACCGGTGCCAAAGGTTTTGTAGGGAAGAATCTTTGTGCCCAACTTAATAACATCAAGGACGGTAAGGCTCGTTGTTATGGTGAACTGAAGATTAGTGACGTATTCGAATACGATCTTGACTCTACTTCGGAACAACTGGATGATTGGTGCAAAGAGGCCGATTTTGTATTCAATCTTGCCGGGGTGAACCGCCCTAAAGACAATGATGAATTCATGAAAGGTAACTTCGGTTTTGCAAATACATTGCTTGATACCTTGAAGAAATATCATAACACTTGTCCCGTCATGCTTTCCTCCAGTGCGCAAGCCTCGTTGACCGGTCGCTTTGGTGACAGTGAATATGGTCGTAGCAAAAAGGCGGGTGAAGATCTTTTTCTACAATACGGCAAAGAAACAGGAGCTAAGGTTTTGGTCTATCGCTTTCCGAACCTTTACGGTAAATGGTGCCGTCCAAACTATAACAGTGCCGTAGCCACTTTCTGCAATAATATTGCCAATGACTTGCCTATACAGGTCAACGATCCGAGTGTAGAACTTGAGTTGCTCTACATTGATGACCTTGTGGACGAAATGATTCATGCCCTGAAAGGGGAGGAACATCATTGCGAGTTCGAAGGGCTTGACGTACAACCGAAGACTGACGGCAGATATTGCTATTGTCCTGTCACCCATAAGGTAACGCTTGGTGAAATCGTAGACTTATTACATCAATTCGCGGAAATGCCTAAGACACTGATGATTCCGGAAATCCCGGCTGATTCATTTGCCAAACGTCTGTACAGTACCTTTTTGAGCTACTTACCAAAAGAAAAAGCGATCTTCGACTTGAAAATGAATGTAGATCAACGTGGCAGTTTCACAGAACTTGTACATACCTTAAACTGCGGCCAGGTAAGCGTTAATATCTCCAAACCGGGCGTTACCAAAGGTGAACATTGGCACAATACGAAGTGGGAACAGTTCATTGTGGTTAGCGGACATGGACTCATCCAACTCCGCAAGGAGGGAACAAATGAAATATTGAATTATGAGGTGAGCGGTGACAAAATACAAGCCGTTATCATGCTTCCCGGCTATACCCATAATATCATCAATCTTTCCGATACGGAAGATCTGGTAACAGTTATGTACTGTAATGAGATATTCAATCCGGATAGATCTGATACGTACTTTGATAAAGTAGAAAAATAATATGGAAAAACAACCCAAACTTGATTATTCGGATATAAAATTCAAGGACAACGGTAAGTTGAAATTGATAATCGTTGTCGGTACACGTCCCGAGATTATCCGTTTGGCTGCTGTCATCACCAAATGTCGTCAGTATTTCGATGTGATTCTTGCCCATACTGGTCAGAATTACGACTACAATCTCAACGGCATATTCTTCAAGGACTTGAAATTAGCAGAGCCGGAAGTTTATATGGACGCTGTAGGTGATGATTTGGGAGCTACTTGCGGTAATATCATTAACTGTTCCTATAAACTCTTCGTACAGACCAAGCCTGATGGGGTTCTTGTACTCGGTGATACCAACTCATGTCTGAGCGTTATTGGAGCTAAGCGTCTCCACATACCTATTTTTCATATGGAAGCTGGAAACCGTTGTAAAGATGAATGTCTTCCGGAAGAGACCAACCGTCGTATCGTTGATATCATCAGTGATGTGAATATGGCATACTCGGAACATGCGAGAAGATACCTTGCCGATTGCGGTTTGCCCAAGGAACGTACTTATGTCACGGGATCACCTATGGCGGAAGTACTTCACAACAATCTCGCAGAAATAGAAGCGAGCGATGTGCATCGGCGTCTGTGTTTAGAAAAAGGTAAATATATTCTGCTTTCTGCCCATCGTGAAGAGAATATCGACACCGAGAAGAACTTCCTTTCGCTTTTTACAGCTATCAATAAGATGGCAGAGAAGTATGATATGCCGATTCTCTATTCATGTCACCCGCGTTCTCGTAATCGTCTTGCAATATCTGGTTTCCAGTTTGATTCACGTGTCATCCAACACGAACCTCTCGGTTTCCACGACTACAACTGCCTTCAGATGAACGCTTTTGCTGTAGTTAGTGATAGTGGCACACTTCCTGAAGAGTCTAGTTTCTTCACAAGTGTTGGTCATCCATTTCCTGCTGTCTGTATTCGAACCTCTACTGAGCGTCCGGAAGCAATTGATAAAGGTGATTTTATCATTGCAGGTATTGATGAGAAGAGTCTTTTGCAAGCTGTAGATACTGCAGTTGAACTGTGTAAAGATGATCAACACGGTATTCCTGTACCCGACTATGTGGACGAGAATGTTTCAACTAAAGTTGTGAAGATTGTACAGTCATATGTGGGTATTGTCAATAAAATGGTTTGGAGAAAATGTTAACTCATTATAAAAAGCTAAATATGAAGACTATAATGCTCGTTTTCGGAACTCGTCCAGAGGCAATCAAAATGTGCCCGTTAGTGAAGGAGTTGCAAAAGCATGCTGATATGTTCAATACCATAGTGTGCGTGACAGGTCAGCACCGTGAAATGCTTGACCAAGTTTTAAAAATATTTAATGTAGAGCCTGACTATGACCTCAACATCATGAAGCAGGGACAAGACTTATATGATGTGACGGCACGTGTGCTTACAGGTATGCGTGATGTGTTTAAGGAATGTAAGCCCGATGTGATATTGGTGCATGGTGATACCACTACTTCAATGGCCGCCGCTCTTGCTGCTTTCTATCAACAGATACCTGTGGGGCATGTGGAGGCAGGACTCCGTACACATAATATATATAGTCCTTGGCCAGAGGAAATGAATCGTCAAATAACGGGATGTATTGCAGAATATAACTTTGCTCCAACTCCATTGTCTGCAAAGAACTTGCAAGAGGAAAAAGCGCATGGTAATATCTATGTAACAGGTAATACCGTGATTGATGCACTCCATATGGTAGTTGGGAAACTTAGAACAGATACAGCGCTTTCCAAAGAACAAGATGAGATTCTTCTTCAAGCAGGTTATGATGTTACTCGACTTCAAGCAAATAAGAGACTTGTGTTGATTACAGGTCATCGTCGTGAGAACTTCGGTGATGGTTTCATTCGCATGGTGACAGCCATGAAGGACCTTTCAGAAAAATATCCTAATGTGGATTTCGTTTATCCGATGCATCTCAACCCGAATGTGCGCAAGCCTATTCGTGAGGTGTTTGGTGAAGATTTGACTCGTCCAAACTTTTTCTTCATTGAACCGCTGCAATATTTGGAGTTTGTTCATCTCATGTCAAAAGCTACAATTGTTCTTACCGATTCAGGAGGCATACAGGAAGAAGCGCCAGGCCTTGGTAAGCCCGTTCTCGTGATGCGTGACACAACGGAGCGTCCTGAAGCTTTAGTAAGCGGAACTGTTCATCTTGTGGGTACGGATTACGACAAGATTATGAATGAGGTAAGCATATTGCTTGATGATACAGAGGTATATGAAAAAATGAGTAAGGCTATAAACCCTTATGGTGATGGGAATGCGTGTCATCGTATTACAGATATTCTAGCAGGTAAGGAGACTAACTATTACGATAAATAGACATTGCAGGTTGCATTGTTGTGGGTTGCTAGTCTAATGTTGTACTGTCAAGTTGTCTCACGGTGGTCACAATGAATGCATATTTCGGTCGGATGTATGTTTACTCCGACCGAGATAGGATGATTAAAATACCTTTTTCAGTACATCAGCAATGCCGTTTTCAGCAAAAGGAGATGGGTTGCCAAAATATAGAAGCATTCTAAAAGTCGAGCCAAATGTATCCAAAAGCATGAGGAAAGCAGTTTTCATATATTCTTAAGTAGGTGTTCAGAATTATTTTAATATATGAAATATTCTAATTAATGACAGATAATTCAGCAAATAACAAACGAATAGCAATTAATACAATCTTGCTGTATATTCGTATGCTTTTCACAATGGTAATATCACTTTATACTTCAAGAGTTATATTGCAGGTGTTAGGAGCAGATGATTTTGGAATCTATAATGTAGTAGGTGGAGTTGTTGTTTTGTTTTCGTTCTTAACGAACGCAATGACATCATCCACCCAAAGATTTCTTAACTATAACTTCGGTTTAAAGAATGAAAGTAAAGTTTCACATATTTTCAATGTGTCGATATTGACGCACTTTACAATATTTTTGTTGGTACTTTTATTATCAGAAACTGTAGGGTTATGGTTTGTTATGACACAACTTAACATTCCTGTAGGAAGAGAAACTGCTACTATGTGGGTCTATCAAATGTCTGTTGTTACCACATTGATTGGCATTATGGTCATCCCTTATAGAGCCTCTATAATTGCAGCAGAGAGAATGTCTATTTTTGCGTATGTGTCAATCCTTGAGGTCGCTCTCAAACTTGTGGTTGTGCTCGTACTTTCATATATGTCGTTTGACAACCTTGTGATGTATTCCATTCTCCTAACTTTAGTAGCTCTATTAAATTTTTTCATCTACCAAATAGAATGTAGGCGAAAGTTATCGTTTACAAAATACCATTTTGTTTGGGATAAAAGCCAGTACAAGGAAATGATGTCCTTTTCCAGTTGGTATCTTTTTGGAGGAATGGCAATGGTGGGCGCAAAGCAGGGTATAAATATTTTGATTAACATTTTCTATAATGTAGCAGTCAATGCTGCAGTTGGAGTTGCCAATCAGGTTCGTAATGCCGTTTTTGGTTTTATAACAAGTTTTCAAACAGCCTTTAATCCACAGATTGTTAAACTTTATGCTGCAAAAGATACAGAGCAACTACTTGCATTGATTTATAGATCTTCGAAGTTTTCATATTATTTGTTGTTTATAATCTCTTTTCCAATACTGCTTTTCTGCAAAGAGATTCTTTCCATTTGGTTAGTTAATGTTCCAGATTATGCAGTTGTATTCACTCAACTTGTAATTATAGCATCATTTACCGAAGCACTATCGGCTCCTTTATGGACAGCCATTGGTGCAACTGGTAAGGTTCAGAAATATCAAATATTAGTTAGTCTAATTGTATTTTTGGACGTGCCATTAGTGTATGTTGCCTTCAAATTAGGAATGCATCCAACGACAGCATTTGTTATAACTTTGATTATCGGTGTACTTGCTTATCTATATCGTTTGTTTTATATCAGAAAATTTGTTCCATATCATATAAGCCAATATATCAAAAAGGTTGTTTTGCCATGTTGTGTGGTAACAGTTCTTTCTATTCCTGTTCCATATATCCTTTATGGATATGGTACGTCCACTATTAATACAATATTGCTTGCTATTGGAACAACTGCCATATCAACAGTAATCACATTGTTTATTGGATTGGACAAGAGTGAAAAAAAATTTGTAAAATCAATATTTAATAAAATGCTTAAGAAGATTTCATGAAAATAGGAATTTTAACATATCATTTCGTTTCCAATTTTGGAGCAAATCTTCAGACACTATCAACTTTTGGATATTTCCAAAATGTAGGGCATGACCCCATTATAATAAACTGGGTTCCAGAAGATTTGGAAAAGTATTATGAAAAGGTCGTTCCTATAGAACAGAATGTAGCTTTTCATCAGTTTGCTAAAGACAGATATTCGAGTATAACGAAAGTTTGTCGTAATAGTTTGGATATTGCAAGGGTGATAGAAGATGAAAACATTGAACTTGTAGTGATTGGAAGTGATGCAGTTTTGACATACATACCAATTGTTTGTCGTTTCCATCTTACAAGGCGAGGTCTTGTTTATAAAAAGCCATGTATAGATTCCGATTTTCCAAATGCCTTTTGGGGGGATTTCGTTGAATATCTCGGCAAATCAGTGAAACTTGTCGTTATGTCTGGTTCAGCCCAGAATACAAATTATCCAAAGATACTGTTCAAAAAGTCTCAGTTTAAGGAAGCAATAGATAGATTCTCATACATCTCAGTGCGTGATGTGTGGACACAGAGTATGATACAGAAGTTGAGCAATGGGAAGTTGACTCCAGTTATAACCCCAGATCCTGTTTTTGCGTTTAATCAAAATGTAAAGTCACAGTTTTCCAAGAAATATATCATGGAGAAATTTGGACTTGATGAGAATTATGTATTGGTTTCTGTTGATCATGAATCAATATCTGCAGAGTGGGAAAAACAAGTTGAAGCTGAATTCGCTAAAAGAAACTTTACTGTTTATAGACTGCCTCAAGCAAATAAGCCAGTAAAGCATGTATTGTCTCATAGGATTAAATTCCCTATTGACCCTATGGAGTGGTATTGCTTGATAAAATTTTCCAAAGGATATGTTGGCGAACTTATGCATCCTGTTTTGTGTTCTTTGCATAATTCTATTCCATTATATGTAATTGACACTTATGGGTTTGCCAAGAAAGGAGAAACTTATGGCATTAACCCTTTATCGAGTAAGACTTACCAGATTATCAGTAGATTCGGATTGTTGGATAACTATTGCAATGTTAATCTTCCTTCAAGTATTGCTACACCAGTTGAAGTAGTATCCAGTGTGTTAGGTTTTAATAAAGACAAGTGTACTCTAAAAGCAAATCAAATGCTTCGTGATTATAATAGCATGATGAATAATATACTTATGGTATAATTGTATGAAAAGAATACTATATATAGCACCTCACTCTTTTCCTATAAAGAGCTCAGAATCTATTTGTAACTCGAAGGTCGCTTATGTGTTGGCATCTATGGGTTATCAGGTTGATGTTTTTGCTTGTTCAGATTCTTCTACATATCCTAAGGATTCAAAGATAGATCAGTTTCTGCAGGAAGCTCCCAATATGAGAATTTTTACAGTAAGGCCATCGAAAAAGAACTTTTATAGAGCAGCATCTATCACCTCCAATCTTAAATGTGTTCCGCATAACCTCAAAGTATTTTTTGAAACAGGCTTTTACTATAATGGCATCTCAACTCCTTTTGCGGTTTTACAAGCTATTGAGAATTTCATTAAGAGTGAAGGCGGATTTCATTATGATGTTATGATTACAAGGGGGTTTCTGACAGATGTTGTAGGTATAACTTTGAAGAAGAAATATGGTGTCACATGGATTGCAAACTGGAACGATCCATTCCCTTTGAAACGTTTCCCTGCTCCATACGGTCAAGGTTATGATGCTAAGTTATCATTCTTTGAGAATAAGGTTTATGAAGCTATTCAAAAATATGCGGATATACATACGTTTCCAAGTTTCCGGCTCAGAGATTATATGCTCAAGTGTTTTACCCATGTTAAGATGGAGAATACAAGAGTCATCCATCACATGGCACATTCAGAGCTAACGCAATTCTTTAATCGAAAAAATGCCAGTGAATCTATTCTTAAAATTGTAAGTTGTGGAAGTGTAGGTGCACCAAGAAAGCCAGAGGTGTTTTTAAAAGCCTTATCAATAGCATTAAAAGAACTTGATGTGAAATTAAAGCTATTTTTTGTTGGCTTTTATAGTGACAGTTTGAAAAGTCTTTCCAAAGAGTTGAGACTTTCAGATATTGTTGAGTTTATACCTCCAAAGAGATACTCCGAATGTATGGACTTAATATCCTCTTGCGATGTTTCTTTGATTATTGAAACTACTTGTGAAGAGGGTATATACCTTCCTACTAAGTGTGTTGATGCCTTTCAATGTGGAAAACCTATCTTCTGCGTAAGTCCAAAAATTGGAACACTGAGGGATATTGTTGAAAAATTTCACGTGGGTTATATCTCTGATATTGATGACATTGATGATGTGGTTTTCCAAACAAAAAGGATGTTAAATGAGCATTTGCTGCATCAATTGCCTGTTGCAAATAAAGAGATAGCTCCAGTCTTTTTTGAAGAGTATATAGCTGAACAATTTGCAAAATTGTTGAAATAATTGTAATACATTTGGTCCGATTTTATGCAGTCATTAAGGTTCGTATTATTCATATTCCTATTAATAGGATTGTTTTATTTGGAGGCATCAAGAATGTTTGTTGTTGAAACATCTATCCACTTTTCCATTCTGTATCCTATAGGTGTGTTCTTATGTTCTTTATTTATTGTTAAATCAGGAAGTGGTTTCTTAGATAGAAACAATAGAGGAATACTATTACTTGTAGTTTGGTTATATATCATAACCTTATTACATAGTGCTTTTACTCCATTGCCGGCAAAGTATTATTATGTTACATTGATTTTACCTTCTATCTGTTTGTACTTACCACAAAAATTGTTAAATAGTAACTTTAATCAGAAATATTTTGATAGGGGTAATATTATAGTCTTTGCATTGTTGTTGTTCTATTATTTCTATAATTATCAAAACAATATTTTTATTGATATAGATAGTCAAAATAACTCTGCTTACACAGTGC
>ERZ835541.2999-NODE-2999-length-12505-cov-2.216064_pt1 | contig 12505 bp, 4 predicted proteins | sample MGYA00519945_ERZ835541 | MGnify/ENA primary metagenome ERZ835541 (study PRJEB31850, sample SAMEA3708780) | human gut metagenome | biome: human gut; feature: human-associated habitat; material: faeces | place: China | collected 2014 ...
CCATACAGCGGGGTTCCGTTATATTCCTTCTTATTCGTGTAGTTCTTCACAGTCAAACGCTCGTCCATGATCTTTTGACCGAACTGGTCCGCCAATCCCCGCCCCGTAGGCATAAGCGAACGGGCCGCAATTAACCCACCGCGATAGAGCAGATTATTCGCCAAAATAGTAGCCACGGCTCCCCCCTCGAACATGATCGGACCGTTATAATATTCCGCTACGGGAGGAGCTGCTTTTAGCTGAATCAATCCCTCGGCAAATGTTTTTACCCGTACTTTCAATTCCTCAACCGAAGGAATCTCTGCCGGATTTAACAAGGAAAGAGAGAATGAATCACCCAAGTTCGAACCATCATCACCACGGACTTCCGCGGAAACCGTGACACTCACGTATCCTCCGGGCTCTTTCAGTTGTACCCCTTCCGTGGTCAGACGGTACATATCCATTTCCATCCCGTTGATCGCCACGCTGGAATTATAAATCTCCTTGTACTCGTTGAACACGGCAGACGCCTCGGTCACCAGCCGTTCCAAGACATCTTGATCAATCTTGTAGGTCTCCGAACGCTCTTGTACGCGGGTAACCGCTGGCAGAGGTTGCATATCTGCCAGTGCTGCCTCTTCCGATGGAAGTGGGTTCTGTTGCAGATAATTCATTTTCTGCGCCATCATACCCAATGCGTACTTGTACATCATATCCGATGATTCCCACAACCCACGACGAATCACATCATAGTCCACCTCCGAAGGTAATTGTGCGGGAGCGATCTGTTCTTGATATTGCGCATCACTGTTTCTCTGGTAATCACCAAGCAAAACTTGAGTACCGCCACTCATTTGCCACGGGGACACATTCGAAAGCATTAATCCTCCCAACGAGGCCGCCATCTGAAAGTGACGATAACGGGCTATCGTGTACGAAATATAATAAGGTTTCGGCCCGTTAGGGAGGACTAAAGCCGCCTTATTACGTTCCTGTTCGGAACGCATCGCGGCAAAAATAACACCATCCGGATCATTCTCTTTCACCATTTCCGGTTTCGGAGAAGGCAGTATCGGGGCAATATCACGAGCTTGTGCCCGACGTTGCGTTTCGATCTTACTCACGAATATCGTGGGAGAAGATGCCGTCACGGGCACCCATCCCGACTCCGCACCGCAAACACCCGTGAAAACACTGGGTTCATTCCCGGCAGCCGCAATATTGGAGAACATGGATAACGGGGTACCGATCAAGTCCACCCCCCGCACCAACTGATCCGGGCGACCATCCACGAAGACCCGGTATACTTCCAAGGGTGTCACGTTGAAGGAATTCAGACTTCCGCCCTCGCCCGTGTACGTGAAACCACTCGTCACGGTCCGAAAATAGTAACCGTATTCCTTTCCCTGCTTTTGAGCCTCTGCCACCAACATAGCCCGAAGTTCATCCTCCGTGTAAGGGTGAGAGGTCTCTATGATCAAGTTGGATTGCCGGGAAACGGGATCGCCACCGCCAGAAGTACGACCATGGCCGTTACTTGACGGGAATCCATCCAGCGGAACCCGACTCATCAAGAACTCTTTCAACACTCCATTCACTACGTTATCCACCCGAGCTTTCACTCCCTCGTCATCATACACGTAATGACCATACAAATCGGTATCGGCATAACGTTTTAACAAAGGCGCACAATACACTTGGAATTCAACGGGCAACACTTGCTCTCCCACCATCTTCTTGAAGGTTTGACCACCCGATTTCAATCGATGACCTTCCAGACGATGGCCAAAAATTTCATGAAAGAACACTCCACTGGCAGGACCCGACAGGATGGCAGGCCCCGTGTAAGGATCAGCAACCGGGGCATCACGCAAAGCCAGTAATCGCTTGATCATGTCCCGTGCATCGGCAATCATCCGGTCATTATCCGGCAAGTCATCGGGCGTATAAGCAAAATAGTCTCTATTCAACGGTAATTCCATCCCATCTGCAGCTTTCAGAGAAGCCATCAACATCACACGAGTGGCAACCCGATTCTGCACCACCAAGCTCCCCTCGCTATTCACGAAATAGGTGCGCAATATCTGAAAACTAAAACTAGCTGATCCCTCGCTTAACTCGGGACAGGTCTTGAATACGGCGGAAACCTCGTTCAAGCGCTGTTCCCAAACCCGCTTAATATCCATCTTCTGCCTCCCGGCAGCCAAGGGAGCCTCGTAATAACGCACCATCGGGGCATCGGAAAAACAGGGGGCTTTATCCTCGTCCGCCACGCTCACCGTGGCTCGGGTCTTCGCCTGATCGTACATATTACGAGCAAACTCGTAGCGTTGCAATGTCTCCCGCCAAATCGCTTCCCGAATCGCATCCGTGGCATCATCATCCAAGGGCAAAACGACCCCTCGCGCTCCTTGCGCGTTAGGGCCGGCCATCCCTCCCTGCATATTATACTTGAAATTATCCAAATCCGGACGGCCCAACCGGACTTGTGGTACCAACGTCCTCATACGATTCTCGTTGGAGGTAGTCACGGCCCCGAATGAACTCACAACCGTTATCGTGCGGTCGTCCATCGCCCGCAAGTTCATGTAATAAGGAACACTTTCCTGTTTTTTCAGTTGCTCCATACTGTACGCCAGCTCCCGTTTCATCAGTTGCAGAAGACGATCCTCCTGCTCTTGAGCGAAAGCCCCGGAAAAACACAATAAGAGTATCCCGCTAAAAAAGAGTTTGGTAAAATAATTGATTTTTAGCATATCGATCTATTTGTAGGGGCTATCCGAAAAGCTCTATCTGTCACAAAACAAACTCCTCCGGCCTTCGGCCACCTCCTCTATAAACAGAGGAGGAGTTGGTAACTCTCACCCAAAATAGTAAGTAACTCAACTCTCCCTCGGTTTATAGAGGAAGTACCCCGAAGGGGGGGTGGGAGTAAAAAAAACAACTTTCCAGACTCCCCCTTTTTAATTACTCATCAAAGTTGCTCAAGCGAGCATATTGAGATACCGTCCTCTACTTCAATTTAAAGAGAAGAATATCACCCAAAGCAATTGCACTATTCCCACCCGGGTCTGTTCCGTCTTGCAAGGTAAACTTGATGTAACGTACCCGTCGGGGACCTTCCGGGAATTTCAATAAAGTCACCTCACCCGAACCCCGTCCGAGCTCATTCGTTTCGAAATAAGTAACATTTTGCCACAGACCTCCATCCGTAGATACCTGAATGGAAATCTGAGAAGGCATTAAATACGGCATCCGTCTATCCATCATCGGGTGATACAAAGGTTGCGCTATTTTTATACCGCTAATTTCGGTCTCTTCCAGCAATTCCATAGACATCTCGTATTTACGAGGTGAAGTATTCGACGTGGTTGTCCATGTCGTTTGATAATTATCATCCAGCAAAGCACTCAAATCGGCATAAAGATCCGAAGGAGAACAGTAAACCTTGTTACCATCGTCATACGTTCTCAAAGCTTCCGGTTGAATAATTTCCATCTCGGGAAGCGGGGAATATCCCATGTATTCCATATACGGAGGTTCTTCATATTCGAAATAAGGAATATTCCAACCCCCATACCATTCGATTTTCAAGCCCAACACATCCGGTTCGCTCGCCTTATTCAATACCAAAAGGCTCCGATCTATGGAACTTCGTAATTTGGGATAATCGTTATCCGTCGAGTAGCCGTGTACTTCATCCAAATAGCGATTCTTCGCAAATATCAGTTTTTTCAAATTCGGACAATACAACACGTCCTCGAAAGTTTCCATATCATAATCAAATTCCAATTCTGTAGCCTCTTCGACAAATTTCTCAAATTCAACCTCCTGTTCTTTCGTTTTGGTCGAATATCCATAACGACGTTCGATAGCATTCACAAATCCCGAACTGAAAATCTTTGTACGGCTCAAGGCCAGCGGGTCAAATTCGATCAAATCCGGACAACCTTCCACCCTTCCTTTCCGAAGCACGTAAATCGTGTCCATCGGGTTCGTGCTCACATCGTCAATCGTGATAAAAGCACTATAACTGGTTTCTTTGTCAAACGTGTAATACTGAATCTCTCCCTGTGTATTCTTGTATTGCAATTTAATCTCATCAATATTCTCGTTCCATTGATCGGAGAAGAAAATCAATTTGTTTTGCAAAAAATACGGTTTTACGACACCCCTCGTGAATGCCAGCATAATTTCATGCTCCTTTGTATAAGGACGGCCGTATGTCGTTTCCTGCAAAGATTCATTCCCGGCTGCATCCACTGCACAGATATCAAAACGGTAAGTCCCGTTTATCAGATTCGTCAACTCGTAAGACTCGGCTGTATTGGGAAGCAATATAGAATCCCTCAAGTCTTCACATGACCACACCACTTTTATCTTATCCACGGTGGCATCCGTACCATTTATCCACTCCAAAACTAATCGTTCCCAACCGGGCGTAGCATGTACCTCTGTACATTTCGCCACGTAACGAATCTTTCCGTCTCCGGCATAATCACTGTATGTGTCTTCCAGACTCTCGCTACATCCCACCAACAACGCAGCTGCCGCAACCAGGTTTATGATATATTTTCTTTTTCTCATAGCTTAATTCTTTTTCACGTAAACTTCCAGTTCGTGTAACGTAAAATATTCCTGTTGATTATAGTTTATTCCGCTCTCTTTCGACGAATCGAACGTATCATGTACGATCACTTTCAGGTAACGATACGTATCATCTACCGGAGGAAGCTCAACATCCACGTAAATCGGGTCCTTCGTGGCCAACTCGTTCACATCTTCAGGAGCAAGGTCAAGGCGCGTGGTAAGGTATGACCATCTGTCCAATACGGCTTCACGGCGGGGATCCTGATTCAGACCTCCCAAGTATACCCATTCTTCGGAATTAGGATTTGAAGATTCTTTGTTTCCATACACGGATAATTTACAGGGGACTTTGTCTTCATAAGAACCAATCCATACATCTCCCCACGTAGCCGGGCTAACGGCATGATTGGCACGTAAAGGATAAAGGCAATAAAGCCGGAGCCAGGCCGGGGTTTTCTGTTCCCGAAGGTCAAGAATAATCGGTTTCTCATAAGCATGAGGACCGGCAAGATAAGTTCCATACACTTCCGTTCCCGTACGTTGTAACGGGTCTTCGTAAGCCGAGGCGATCAAACGTTCCAGCCCTTTCAACTCCCCGTCAAACAAATAGGCCACACCTGTCATGGCTATGCGGCTCTCTTTTGACAAACCGTAATCATTGAAATTCTCTGCTGTCATCGGCCATTGTTCTGCCCGGAAAGCATCAATGTCCGGATAAATTTCCTGCCTTACCCGATACCCTTGGAAATCTTCCGTGCGGATAATTACCGTGTTGCTTGACCTTTCCTGTTTTTGAATAAAGCTAAGTGTATCCCCTCTTTGGGTAATCGGGAAACTTTTCATCAGAATCGTATCCTCCTGCTGAGTCAACGGGTTCGTCCCCAAATAAAAAACATGAACCATTCCGGTTACAACCGAAGGACTTTTATAAATCACTTGAAAACCGTTCCATGAAGAGCGTACCACTAGATCGTCAAAGAATGACCAAGGGGCACTGTCCAACGTGGAGAATTGATATTCCCGCGATTCGGATTCCTCGTTATGGTTATTGACAAAAGAGATTTGAACCGGTATAGTTTCCTGACTTCTGGTAAAACCGTCCAACAAAACCGAATCACCGCTATAACCGCAAGTCTTCAATATTTCTAGTCCCTGCCAGTTGCGGTAACGGAGATTCATGGCAAAGATATCGCTGTCATTCGGCAAGTTGTAATGCATCATTGCCCCGCCTGCTACCGGAGTGAACTTGATTTCCAAGCCCTCTACCGACGGGTCGAAAATCGTGTTGTCATCATCACAGGCAAACAACCCAAATACGAATAATAATAAGAATATGGTATTTTTCATCATTCTATTTTTTAAGTAATAAAATTTACAACCCATCATCGTAAATCCACGCTCTCTTTACCACTGTGGGTTCTGAACCATTCCGGAAATCAGAATTTCCTCGGCATCGAACGGAGTAAGGTAATCCCGCGGAGCGACAAACTTATTACTGCTCCACACGACAACCGGTCCGGTTTCATAGTTATAGAACGCCTGATCCGTCGTTCCGATAACATTCCATCCGTATTGTTTTTCATTCAAGATTTGGTGGGCTATCAGCCAACGACGGAGATTCCAGTAACGGTGGCCCTCGAAAGCAAATTCGATGTTGTATTCCTGATGAATAATCTCACGCATTCCCACCTTGGTGGTTACTTTCGTCGGGTTATTGGAATAACTTCCCCACGCTTCCCGCACTGGCAAGATGCCTGCACGTTCCCGCACTTTGTCAATTGGATCGTATACCCGGCTATCCGGTTGGTCTAGGTATTCATTCCAAGCTTCGGACTGCATCAGGTAAACCTCAGCAAGCCGTATAATGGCAGCCGTTTCATTCCCTTGCAGGTTATTGCTATACCCCAAGGTCTGGAACCAAGAGAACAAATGTTTTTTCAACCAGTAACCGTTAATGTTCTGCCAAGAATTACTGATAATAAAATCATACTGTGTACCCCATGGGACCTCTCCTTTGTGGGCTTCCACAAGCAAATTATAGTCATCTTGTGCCGTGTTCGTCCCGCGCTGCCAGTACATCCGGTCTCCGGCAATAGAAGCATAGAAACGAGGTTCACGACGAAGGTGAAGGTTTACTACCGAAGTATTCATCGGAATTACACCTTCGTATTCGGGGCTGCTTTCCGAACCCAGTTTATAGCGATTACTATAATTCCACGTAATATCGGCATCTATCGGCAAACCGTTTTCGGTATAATACATCTCCACCATTTTCATAGAAGGAGAGAGACAACCGACAGCTTGAGCATCAAAATTTTTATCGTCACCTACCAAACGCGGCAAAGTAAATTTATGGAACGTATTTGTGTATTTCCATTCCAACAGGTATTCTTCATTTGTAAAACGAGAAAACATGCTATTTTCGACATCAGCCATGACATTTAACAAGTCTGTCTTTTTCCCGGTCGACCCCGTTATTAAAGCCCGATCACTCCCTTCACATATTTCGACAGCCTTGTCTGCCGCTTCCGCCGCCAATAACCATTTATTCCGGTCATAACTCGCATTAAAAAGCAATTCCCCGTTTTTATTTTTAAAATCGGCATAAAAAGCATTCCCGTTGAAAAGAGGAGAAGCAGCGTACAATAATACTTTCGCTTTCAAGGCATATAACGCCTCCAGACAGAACGTATGCCCGTAATTAGACATCCGCTGCCCATGCATGGGTACGTATTCCATCGCTTCATCAATCAAATTGATAATCTCCTTAAAACAAGTATCCACGTGTTGACGCGGTAATTGATAATCTTTTACTGGCAAATTCACGGGCATATTTTGCGGGACCAGACAGATCGGACCATAATGACGTACCAACTCAAAGTAAGTATACGCTTTTACTGCTTTCACATCGGCTTTCCACCAATCCCGATCATCTTGGCTCATGTTGTAGGTACGATCAACGTTTTCCAGAAAAATATTACAATTCCGGATAATCACGTACATTTTATACCATATCGACCCGTAAGGGTTCTGTGACATCTGTAAACCATCTGCCACTTTCAACCCGTCTAACGAGTACAAGCTAGAATTATACAACGCTTGGCAGGTCACAAATTCATCAGCCCCCATGTAAGCGGGATTCGATTGAATATCCGTAAATATGAGATTTAACTCTGCATAAAGTCCCTTCCACCAACTCTCGACTTTTGTACGTTGCTCAAAAAGCGATTCTATTGTTTCAATGTCTTTCTCCGGCACCATGTCAAGATAATTACATCCGGTGAACAGAAAAAACACACAAAGCATTGATAATAAATATTTTTTCATTTTTATATAGGTTAAGATTAGAAACTTAGGTTCAAGCCTACCGACCAAGTACGTTGTATCGGGTAGTTAAAACCGTTATCCCCCAACTCCACATCCCATACCTTGAAATTGGTAATCAGGAAAGGATTATTGACACGGGCATAAAACTTCACCGTCTGCATTCTCAACCTTTGCAGAAATTCTCGCGGAAGATTGTAAGCCAACTCGATAGAAGTACAACGCAAGAAACTACATTCTCGCATAAAATAGGTTGATTTCCGGGTTTCCGATCCGCCCCACGCTTCCTGCGGGTTATGTTCCGAAATGGCTTGCGTGGAAAGACGAGGCCAGAATGGACGTTCTGTCATATTATCCGAACTCCAATGGTCATCATAAATCGCTTTCAGCATCGCCCGGTTATTTACGAAAGGACTAATTTTCATTGGATCCATGAAAAACGCCCGTTTACCGGAACCTTGGAAAGCAAAACTGAACTCGAAATTTTTAAAATTAAAGAAACCGCTAAACCCGTAAATGACGCGAGGTGTTGCTGGGAAACCGATATAAGTGGCATCATTCACGTCAATCACACCATCCCCATTTATATCGCGGTAACGAATATCTCCCGGCATGATATTCCCTCCCTGACGGGGGGAGTTGTCAATTTCCGCTTGGTCCCGGAAAAGTCCTTCCGCAATGTAACCGATCTGCTGCGACAGTTCGTGTCCCTCCCGCCGTTGCCATGACGGTTTACTTGTAGCCTCTTCAATTTCCCTGTAAGTGGCTTTGCTATAAGTGAACGTTCCGTTTAAAATCATCCAGAAATCAGGCGAGAACATATGTTGCACTTTCCCGGAAAGGTCTATACCGCGGGAACGAGCTTTACCCACGTTACCGAGTTGCGGTTTCTCCAATCCGGTAGTTGATGGCATCGTATAGCGATAATCCAAAATATTATGGCGGACTTCCTGATAGAGGTCTGCATTAATCTCTACAATTCCATTGAAGAATTTGGTTTCTAATCCAATATTACTTTGCTCGGCAATTTCCCACGTGAGTTTTTCATTCGGATAAGAAGCCACGTAAGGTCTTGCCAAGGCTTGTCCGCTCGAGGAGGGATCTGCCACACTCACATTGTCCAACAACGGTAGGTGCGTGAAACGCGGGGCCTTGATAACACCGTCATTTCCCACTTTACCCCATGAAAAACGTAATTTCAGGAACGAGAGCCAATGAGCAGTATGGTCAGCAAGAAATCTCTCCTTGGAAACAATCCATGCCGCACCTAATGCCGGAAAAAAGCCGAATCGATTGTTATCTGCAAAACGTTCGGAACCGTTATAACCGAAACTGGCTTCTGCAAAATACCTATCTTTAAACCCGTAAGTTCCCCGCATGGATAATCCCATATTCCGGTTAGGAATACCGTCCAACACGGAGTTCGTTACCGAAGACGTGGTTTCTTGAGCATTGAAAACTACGGTCAAACTTGTCTGGTGGTTGCCCCAAGCCGCCACGTGCAAACCCCTCAATTCGTAACTCATCTGTGTAGATTGCGAACTATTCGACTGTTTGGGATCAGTATCTTTCTCTAATGTCCTCGATGCGTCAAGGCTGTTTAACGGATTCAACTCATGGATTCCGGTTTCAAAATCATAATTCTTCAACGCATATTGATAAGGGGTTGTTTTATACGCATTCACATAGTACCCAGTCTGATTTATAGACACAGCAGCCCTTAATTCCAAACCCTTAAGAAGGGTCGACAGGTTATGTATGTATTCCGCACGGGCCACGGCAGAATAACGACGACGGTCTTTATACCCTTGATGCAATAACAAATACGGATTAACCGTACTCTGGTCCACCGCCCCAAAACGAAGATGCGGCCAGTTGGATGCCTCATCGGCAGGATAGATCGGTGCAAAATCCACGGGAGAGGCATTGAAAGCCAAATAATAAGCCTCGGAAACATCAGTGTAAGGGCCGCGGTATTTATCCAAATTGGCAGATGTATTGATATTCAGGCGAATCCCTGCACTTAGGTCGATATTCAAATTCGTACGGAAAGAGAACGTGTTATTTTCAATGTTAGACTTAAACTGATTCAATCGGTCGGTTTTTAACATTCCTTCGTCACGGACGTAATTCACGGAAGTGTAATATTGCACCAAACGGGAACCGCCCCGAATATTCAATCCAGCACGATGATTGATAGAATAATCGTGAAACATAATGTCGTACCAGTCATTGGCTGGATACACCCATGACGGATACAAGGGAGATCCCGTACGCTCGATACGTTCCACGCTATATTGGGGAGTCGCATCCGGATTGCGGGCCAGCAATGCCCGATTGTACATTTTCATATAATTGATCGGATCCACCACCTCAATTTCTCTTGTCGGCATACTTAACACAGCCTCGTAACGAACAGAGGTGTAAACACTACCTTCTTCTCCCTTTTTCGTGGTAATCAGGATAACCCCGTTTGCCCCACGGGCCCCGTACATGGCAGTAGCTGAAGCATCTTTCATCACGCTGAACGTTTCGATGTCTTCCGGTACCATACGGGAAAGGTCCAATTTTGACGATTCTACCCCGTCAATCAAGATGAGCGGATCGATATTGGCATCCGTCTGAAAAGAGGTAATACCTCGGATGTAAAATTTAGTATTCATCTCCTCTTCCGTCAAGGCTCCGGGAATACCTCCCGTTTGCCACCCAACAATACCGGCAATTTTTCCGGCAAATTGAGATGTCAAGTCACTACTTGAAGATTTCAACGTCCTTGCATCCACGGTGGTAATAGCCGAAACGACGCTCTCCTTTTTTTGTTCCCCGAAGGCAACAACAGTTACCTCCTCGATATTCTCTGCCGTGGGATTCAACCGGATGTTCAATTTTGTTTTTCCCTTGAGCGGCACGACTTCCGTCTTATAACCGATAAAAGAGACCCGCAAAGCATCTGTCGGATGCATATTGATCATGTAATTCCCATCTGTATCCGTGGCTACCCCTTGAGTGGTTCCCTGAATGAGCACCGTGGCCCCGGGAATGGGATTTCCTTTTTCATCCACGACCCGTCCGGTCACGGCTACCAACTGTACCGGTTTAACTTCCTTTACCACGATCACCACCCGATTCTTTTCGAGTACATAATCATAAGGACTATCTTTCAACAACGTCTTCAAGGCCTCGTCCACGGTGGCATCTTTTACTTCCAAGGTGAAATGTCGGTTTTTATCCACCGCCCCATTACTCTGGAAACCGTAGTCAATACCTGTTTGCCGATTAATCTCGGCAAGGATTGTTTCCAATGTGGCATTTTTCATCGAAATGGTTACTTTCTTCTGGATCACCTGAAACACGGGAGATGTTGCCCCGTACGTGGTCTTAGGTATAGCTCCTAGCGTCGTAAATACCAAGAATATACACAACGCAATTTTTTTAGCGATAGAGATACCGCCCATGTGATTTTTTTGCATAAATTTGTCGTACTAATTTAATTAAATAGTAAATTCGCTTTACTGTTTGATGGTCGCTATGGATAAAGGCTCAATTTTATACGATAGCGATTTTACCCTAAATTATCCTGCCTAGCGGGATAATTTTTTTTACCAGCCGTTTTTACTTCACGATATATTGCCCCCTTTCTTTTATAAATTTACAATTCGTCATTTCCTCAAGGAATTGAATCACCTCATCTATCGGAGTTTCTTTACTCAAATTCATGGTTATCTCAATCCGAGCCAGTTCCGTCCGGGCCTCGAACTCAACCCCGTACCAAGTTGAAATATCTTCCAGCACGAGGTCCAAAGGCTTGTCCCGATAGCGGAACACATTATCCAGCCACGCCGTGGCATATTGCACGTCCACACGTTTCACCCTGATGTCTCCGGAACCCACGTTATAAGCGACCTGCTCTCCGGGAATGACCTGAATCTCGTCACGACCGGGAGATTTAAAACCAATCTTTCCCTCGATCAACACGGTCTCGACGGTCTTTTGAGAATGTCCCTTCACGTTAAAACGAGTTCCGTAAACCCGGATTTTAGAACCATCAATATTAACCTCGAACGGTTGCCCCGATTTTGTCACGTTAAAATAAGCCTCTCCCGACAATTCCACCTCCCGTAAATCCCCGACAAACTCTTCCGGGTATTTCAAGCGACTCCCGGCATTCAGCGTTACCTCCGTCCCATCAGCAAGCGTCACGTTATACGTGAACCCGGCAGGAATGATCAGAGTGTTGTACATGATTTCGCGAGCAGTCCTTGCTGTATCATACATGATATGATTATTCGCAATTTGAATGTTCGATTTCTGAACGATGGAATCCAGCTTTTTCTCTTTCAGGTTCAAACTGTTCCCGTCCGCCAGAATCAATGTCGGCACGGCAAACTCGTGATCCATCTTGATCACGCTGACTACTTTTGCAGCCTCAGGCACTTCTTCCTTTTCATGTACCCACAACGAGGCAAACACGAGCCCACAAAACAACACCGCTGCCACGGAACTCCCGTTCCAAACGATCCGACGGCACATTCTCACACGACGTAGCCGCCGATCGAATCGCACCCCCGCGGCCTCAACCTCTTCATCCGAAGGGATTTTCACGTTATCC
>ERZ835541.3003-NODE-3003-length-12493-cov-2.848689_pt1 | contig 12493 bp, 10 predicted proteins | sample MGYA00519945_ERZ835541 | MGnify/ENA primary metagenome ERZ835541 (study PRJEB31850, sample SAMEA3708780) | human gut metagenome | biome: human gut; feature: human-associated habitat; material: faeces | place: China | collected 2014 ...
ATTTCAGCAGATTGAAGCCTTTGAAAAGCTTATTTACATGTTCTGCGACCGCAGTTATGCCTCCACTATTGCAAAAGATCTTTCAATGTTTGACAACGATCTGATGATCTATCCCCTTACCTTCTTCCTTGCAACCGTCAAAAATCTCATCAGGCAGGGACGGATCGGGGAATTTGGCGGCGTTTATTTTAATATCAAGCATTTTTCCTCCATCAATGACCGCTTCGGCAGGGACTGCGCGACCAACATCATGAAGCTGTTCATACATGGCATACTGGAGAAAATTCTATACGAGGAATGCATTTGCAGAGTCGGCGGAGACAACTTTGTCGTACTGTTCAAAAAGGACAACCTTAATATAATAAAGAACTACCTCTCCGGAATGCCGATTACATTCAATGACGGAGAAACTGTCACCGTTACCACCACAGCGGGCTATTATATGATACCCGATGCCACTGAAAGCGCAACTGATGTCATGGACAGGATCAGCACTGCTTACCAGCTTGCCAAGAGCGTTTACAAGCGGCCCTTCCTGTTCTACGATGATGAGATAATGCAGCACCAGACACATGTAAAAGAAATCGAAATGATGTTCCCGAGTGCAATTGAGAACGAGGAATTCAAGGTGTTTTATCAGCCGAAAACGCAGCTTAACAACTATCAGCTTGCCGGCGCTGAAGCACTATGCAGATGGTTCAGAAACGGAAAGGTTATTTCGCCTGGCGAGTTTATCCCTGTTCTTGAAGGCAGCAAGGCGATATGCACGCTGGATTTCTACATGCTGGATCATGTCTGCCGCGATATCCGACGCTGGCTCGACGAGGGCCGCGAGGCTGTGAAAGTTTCGGTAAATCTTTCAAGGCTTCACCTCGGGGACGAGGATCTGCTTGAGTCTATCCTCAGGATCATTGATAAGTACAAAGTTCCGCACCACTTCATTGAAATCGAACTGACTGAAACTACCACGGACGTAGACTATAAAGAACTGAAGAAGATAGTTTACGGTCTCAGGGAGCAGGACATCAGCACTTCCGTGGACGATTTCGGTGTTGGTTACTCATCGCTGAACCTTATCCGTGAGATGCCATGGAATGTCCTGAAAATTGACAAGAGCTTCCTTCCTACCCAGGAAGAAGAGAACAACGATCCCTCTAAGGTAAAAATGCTTCGGCATATCATTACGATGTCGCAGGATCTTGGTCTGGAATGCATCGTGGAAGGCGTCGAAACCGCCGAGCAGGTAAAGCTGCTCAAGGACTGCAAGTGCTACCTTGCGCAGGGTTTTTATTTCGACAGACCGCTTCCGGTTAAGGAATTCGAACAGAAGCTCGAAAGCGCAGCAGGATAAAAAATATAAGCGGCTGAATTCATCAGCCGCTTTTTAATTAATAGAGGTTTGCGAAAAGCGCCGCTCCGGCAACCGTAATTATACCGGAGACTGCAATTGAAAGACTGCTCATTGCGCCTTCTGCCTCGCCGAGCTCCATCGCTTTTGCCGTGCCTATCGCGTGCGCCGAGGTTCCTAGCGCTATGCCCTTGGCTACCGGTTCGGTTATCCTGAACACTTTCAGCACTACTTCGGCAAGAATATTTCCGAGCACGCCGGTGATGATTATTACTCCTGCCGTGATGGATACAATCCCGCCAAGCTCCTCGGAAACTCCCATGCCGATCGCGGTGGTTATCGACTTCGGCAGGAATGTGATGTATTCCTCGTGCGAAAATCCGAACAGCGCCGCAAGTCCCAGAACCGAGCCAAGGCTCGAGAGAACGCCTGCGAGAATCCCGACGATGACCGCTGCCGCGTTGTGTTTCAGCAAATCGAACTGCTCGTACAGCGGAACTGCAAGCGCGACCGTAGCCGGAGTAAGCAGCCATGCAAGGTACTTTGCGCCCTCGTAGTAGGTGCTGTAGTCGATGTGAAGAAGCAGCAGAGCTGGTATAGTCAGAACTATTGAAATAAGCAGCGGATTTATCAGCGGGGACTTGAATTTCTTTTTCAGTATTGCTCCAAGCCAGTAGCTCACAAGGCTGACAAGTACGCCGAAATATGCCGAATTTGAAAGAAACTCACTCATTTGTTTTCCGCCTTTCTACTGCGAAGTCTGATCACTGCCTGTGTTGCAAGTCCGGAAACCGCCATTACCACTACGGTAGTTACAACGGTAACGATCACGAACTGCAGCCAGGAAGGAGAAAGCACTTCCCATGTGTCAATAAGTCCCACCGCCGCCGGAATGAACATCAGCGGCATTATCTGTATCAGGAACTTGGAAGCGTCCTTGACCTCGGACAGCGGGACTATTCCGGTTTTCAGCCCGATGAAAAGCAGTACGATACCGTATATACCCGCGGGTACAGGTATCGGGATTAGCTCGTGCATTATCTCGCCGATAAATGTTATCAGCAGAATTATTCCAAATTGTCTTATGTACTTCATTTTTTTATCTCCTGTGTTCTTTTGTTCTTTATATTAACGGCTCAGATCCAGCCAAGACCCTCTGCCAGTATTTTCAGTCCCAGTATTACAAGCGTGATACCTCCGGCAAGCTCCGCCTTTGATTTATATTTCGCGCCCCACACGCTGCCGAGTTTAACACCCGCCGCAGACATCGTAAATGTTACTGCGCCTATAACTGCCGCACAAATCCCGACCGGCGCGTCAAGGAACGCGAACGTCACGCCGACCGCTAGTGCGTCAATGCTGGTAGCAAGCGCCGGAAGAAACATGCTCTTCGGATCAAGCGACGGCGGAGGAAGCTCCTCCTCTTCCCTGCTGAGCGCCTCGCGGACCATGTTTCCGCCAATCAGCACAAGAAGTCCGCAGGCTATCCAGTGATCTACTTCCTGAACGAATCTCGAAAGCGTAGTCCCCAGAAGAAAACCGATAAGCGGCATTACCGCCTGAAAAATCCCGAACCACGCTCCTACAATGAACATATCCTTCAGCCTGATCTTCCCGAGCGACAGCCCCTTGCACACCGACACCGCGAATGCGTCCATTGAAAGCCCCGCTGCAAGTAGCATTACCCCCGCTGCTCCCATATGTATTCCCCCTGTCCATGAGTTTGTATTCATATTGATTATACATTTTCTGGAATATAGGGTCAAGGGGAACCATGTCGCACAAAGTCAGATTTCAGATTGACTTTATAATCAAAATATGATAGACTATATTCATATCATTTCCGAATAGGAGCGTTTTCAATGAAATTCAAACCGCTTTCAATCCTTCCGCTGTTATTTCTTTGCTCATGCAGCATGAACAATGAGTTTTCAGAAGTTCAGCCAGGCACTGAGGAACACGTGAACATGTCAACAGCCGAAGAAACCGTTGAAGTACCGTTCAACGGCACGATGGAGCCCACCCCTGACGAGCAGGAGCTTTCCCCTGCGGAGCCGCTCAAGGGGTTGAACATACAGCCTTCCGACTACTTCACACCAGGCGTTTACACGTCCGAGTACACCGACGATACTGGAAACTTCTACATATTTAACACAGACGGTCTGCACGGGAAGCTTATTCCCATGGCTGACGCCGAGGGAGTGGATTTCACCTACTCGATTAACGGCGACAGCATGACAATGTACGTCGGAGAGGAGCTGACTCCATACCAGGCGGAACTTGAACGAACCGATCACGATACTGTCATTATTCACATGACATTTCTCGGAACCCAGGACGAATTGACCTACCTCAGCGGGGTTTCAGCGGATAATTTCACGTTCTACCCTGCCCGCCGCCTGTCGCAGCTTGCAAGAAAGTACTACGAGGACAAGACCGGGGTCAAGCTGGCTGGGGTCGAATTCAAGATAATTGAAGGTGATATGGTCGTACTGAATCTGTGGATCCCTGATGAAAACGGCTGGCGGCACGATGTTGACAGCTTTACAGTCAGCATGTTCAGCGCAAAGGGCTGGTCGAGCATTACCTACGACGACATTGACCTCAGCACGGTGATTCTGGAAAAAGACGAACCCATCTCCACAAACGACGCCGACGTGCAGGACGTGACAGCCGATTCTTAATCAGCAAACTAATTCTACTACTTTTCTCGCTTTAAGTCAATTTCAAAATATTCGGTATGCCGCTTTTTTCTGCATTTTCAGCGGGTTCAACATTCTATCTATATCACAAATAACGTTTTTGTATATTTTAACATATCATAATTATATGCTTAATATATGCTAAATCGTGAAAACGATTTATAATAAAGCGTGTTATTTTTGACAAAACAATCGGAGCATTTTCTCAAAATATTGTTGATTTTTTTAAAATTTTATGGTATAATGTATACATAATATAAGGCGGAACATGGCAAATGTATTCTTCGCCGATAACCTGGAGGGAATATTATGAAAACAAAGACCCCGAAAACTTTTAAAACACCAAAGACACCGAAGACTCCGAAAGTCAAGGCTGTAAAGCCTGCTGCAAATGCAGCAGCTCCGAAGGTGAAGAAACCCCGCACAACAAAGATCAAGTACAGGATACTCCGGCTTTCTGTACTGAGTGTTACACTGTGTATTGTTTCACTCATGATTGTCATGAGCATTTTTTTGACATCTGCATACGTGACAAGCTACGAGAACCAGACAAAAGCGCTTGCTCAGTCCTACGGCGAAGTCATCTCCAACACCATTAATTCCCTTTCGCTTGAGCTTCAGTCAGCCGGCGGAAACCAGGAAGTTCTTAACCAGATGATTCCTCTCGTTGAGCGCCAGAAGAACCTTGAAACACTCGCCAAGACTGCGCTTTTCAAGGATTACTCAATTGCATATCACGATGGTACTACATACAACGGTACTGATATTTCTGACCGCGAGTATTTCCAGAAAGCGTATAATGAGGATCAGATTGCGATATCAGCGCCTGTTATACGCAAGACCGACGGATCGGTAACTACAATGATGGCTGCCCCGACCAAATACAGCGGAATGAAGTATGTTATATACGGCGGACTTGATTCCACCATGTTCTCTAACGGTCTTGACAAAATCGACATGGGTAAAGGAAGCAATATCATTGTTCTTGACAGGAACGGTCAGGTAATTGCAGCGTCTGATACGTCTCTTGTAATGAACATGGTAAACTATCTTGAAAGCGATGTACCAGGTGACAAGGCGCTCGCGGAAGCTATGCTGTCAGACAGTGAGGGAACGATCACCTACTCCAACGGAAGCAACACTATGCTCGCTTATTACATGCCTATTGATGGTACTGATGGCTGGACTATCGCAGTAAGCGGTAATTACGATCAGATCATTGCAAGCGTACTGCTTGACATCGGCATTGGTCTTGCTCTCTGCCTTGCACTTATCACTATTGGAGTGTTCATTTCCAACAATGTTGCCAAGAATATATCTGAACCCATTGCTAAAACCAGCGAACGTCTGAGACTTCTCTCTGAAGGCGACGTTACAACACCATTCACTGTAGAAGCACCCTCCGATGAAACGCTTGTGCTTGAACAGTCGCTTTACAGCACAGTCGAGACCCTTCGCACCTATATCCATGATATCCGCGACGTTCTTGAGCCGCTTGCCGACGGCGATCTTACGGTATCCTCCGATATTAATTATAAGGGCGATTTCGTTACAATCGGTTCCTCCCTTAATACTATATCCTCAGCTCTCAACTCAGCGATGACTGCGGTAAAGAACAGCGTAGGCAATATCCAGTCCGGCTCCAGCCAGGTGGCAGAAGGCTCTGCAAGCCTTTCTGAAACCGCAGTAAAGGTTGCAGAAGCAGTTGACAAGATATCAGTTACAATCAGCGCTATTCAGGAAAAGGCAGATAATACCGCGACTGCGTCCGCGAATGTGGCTGCACTCTCACAGGAAGCAAACAGCAGCGCTCAGGAGGGCGGCGAGCTGATGAAGCAGCTTCTTGAAGCAGTTGAGAACATCAAGGAGAAATCTGCTTCCATCAAGAACATAATCAAGACTATAGAAGACATTGCATTCCAGACCAACATTCTTGCGCTTAACGCTTCTATTGAAGCAGCCAGAGCGGGTGAAGCCGGCAAGGGATTCGCAGTTGTTGCTGACGAAGTTGGAAACCTTGCAGCAAAGAGCGCAGAAGCTGCACAGAATACAACTAGTCTTATCAACGCTTCCCTGACGGCGGTAGAAAAGGGTACTCAGCTTGCAGACAGTGCACACACAGCCATGAACAGCATTGTAAACGGTATCAGCAAGATCTCCGACGAGATGCAGGCAATCACTGAAGCAGCAGCTGAACAGCAGTCGGCAGTCGGCGACATCACCGAGGGCATCTCCCACATTGAAGCCGGAATGCACTCCACAACTGCGACCGCAGAAGAGAGCGCAGCCTCCAGCGAGGAACTTTCCGCACTAGCAAGCACGCTTGCGGGCGAAGTCGATAAGTTCATCACAGAATAAAAATTTCAGGGAGCAGCAATGCTCCCTGATCTGTTAAAATAACGATCCCCTGATTTAGTCAGGGGATTTGTTTTATTCGTCGAATTCGTATTCGTCTGGGGCGTAGTCCTCTGGGAAGTGTACAATCCCATCGAAAATGAGATATTCCCTGTTGCGCCGGACATAATCCCTCAAGTACTGTTCAAGCTCGTGCTCACGGTCGTAGAACTTCATGTCGAGGTCTGAAAAATCCGCATTGTGCATGGACATTTCATGCCAGCGTGCCTCGCGGTCCTTTGATGGGTAACCGCCTATTCTCTGCACAGCTTCCTCCAGGATAGCAGCAAACGTGCTGCAGCCTATTACGCGGAGTCCTTCGAGCGCAAGTTCCCAGACGATTCCAGTATCGTTATAGAAAAACTGGTCGTGACCGCCGTTTTCCACTTCTGAATAATACCACTGAATAGCCCAGACATATTTTTGCGGGTCTGTGAAACGGTCAAGCGAGTCGTACATTTCGGTTTCCCCGTCGTAAATACTCACTTCCCACCAGAGCGGCGTTACTATCGCCTGGAAATCTCCGTCGTCGATCTGCTCATCAGTAACGCGGTATCTCCGCGGCACCAGATCAAAGTTCATCTTTCCCTCCTGAAAGCTGCTCAAGCTTATTGTAGATCAGGTACATCTTCTGCACCGAGTTTTCAAGGAAATAGTAATGCTTGATATACGGAATAAGAAGCACAAGGAACAGCAGCGCAAGGACGTAAATTCCAATGCTTCCTTGAATCAGCGTCATGAAAAGCGTCATCAGAAAGAAAATCGCGAAGGCAAGCATGATAAACATATGAACCAGGCGCTCATGCGAGAAAAAGCCTATGCGCACATGAAGACGCTTAATCTCCTGCACGTATTCCTCACGACTGTGCTCCCCGTCCAGGAACAGCCGGAGGTGCTCAAGGTATTCCCTGATCTGCTTCGTCATTTGTCAAACTCCTCCAGTGCAAGGGAGGCTTCCTCCCAGGTCTGCATTGCCTGCTCCTGGCGGGTACGCAGTTCCTCGATCTCGTTGGAAAGCTCCATCGCCTTCTGGTAGTCAGTCAGCCCGGAAAGTTCGTTGGTTTTCTGCTCGATCAGGCTGTCCAGCTCCTCTATCTCTGCTTCTGCGCGCGTTACCTTTGTGTTTAACTTTCGGCGCTCGCTGTCTCGCTCCTTTTTCAGCTTGTAATCATTGACCTTCTCCTGCTTCGCCGGTTTCTCCTCCTGGCGTACCTGCGCTGCGTTTTCAGCCGCAAGCGTGTACGCGTCATAGGAACCGCGGTACTCCTTGACGCCATCGGGCGTGAGATAGTATATTCGGTCGGCAAGTTTATTGATCAGGTAGCGGTCGTGGGAGATCACAAACAGTGTGCCGTCGTAGTTTAAAAGCGCATTCTCGAGCGCTTCGCAGCTTGAGATATCAAGGTGGTTCGTAGGCTCGTCGAGAATCAACAGGTTCACGGGAGAGAGCAACAACTTGATCATGGCCAATCGGGTACGCTCTCCACCGGACAGAACTTTCACCTTTTTGTCGATGTCGTCACCGCTGAACATGAAAGCTCCCAGCATATCCTTGATTTTGTGTTTCAATTCCATGGGGGTTACGTCGTCGATGGTCTGGAAAACGGTAAGACTTTCGTCCATGAGAGAGGCTTGGTTTTGGGCGAAATATCCAATTTTCACGTTATAGCCTAATGTCAGTTTTCCGGTATAGGGAATTTCACCCATGATACATTTTACCAGCGTGGACTTGCCTTCCCCGTTACGACCGACAAAAGCGACTTTCTCTCCTTTTTCGATCGTGAAGTGGGCATCTTGGAACACGATGTGGCCGTCATAGTCTTTCGTAAGCTCTTCCGCGATCACCGGGTATTTACCGGAGTTTGGAGCGGGTGGGAATTTCAATCTCAGAGCGGAAGTGTCTTCCTCGTCAACTTCTAGTATTTCCAGTTTTTCCAACATCTTCACGCGGGATTGTACCTGTAAGGTTTTGGAATAGGTTCCCTTGAAACGCTCGATAAATTCTTTCGTCTCGGCGATCATTTTTTGCTGTTCGTCGTAGGCCTTTTGTTGTTGTATGCGTCGTTCTTGGCGTAGTACAAGGTATTGGGAGTAATTTACCTTGTAATCGTAAATGCGGCCCATGGTGACCTCGATAGTTCGGGTGGTGATGTTGTCAACAAATGTCCGGTCGTGGGATATTACGACAACAGCTTTCCCGTTATTCACGAGGAAGTCCTCCAGCCATTGAATCGAATCAATGTCAAGGTGGTTGGTAGGCTCGTCAAGTAGTAACACGTCCGGGTTTTTAAGCAACATCTTTGCCAACTCAATGCGCATACGCCAACCTCCACTGAAATCGGCTGTCGGACGATTGAAATCTTCCCGTTGGAATCCGAGTCCCAACAATACTTTTTCAACATCCGCCTCGTAATGTGTGGAGTCTATGCTGTAAAATTTCTCGCTGAGGGCGGATACGTCTTCAATGAGTTTGTAGTACTCTGGAGAATCGTAGTCCGTTCTTTCGGTAAGTTGTTGATTCAGCCGTTCAATTTCTTTCTCCATTTCGAAAAGGTGGGCAAAAGCCTGTGCCGTCTCATCGAAAACGGTTCTTTCGTTGTGGGTCATTAAATGCTGCGGTAGATAAGCGATAACAGTTTCTTTCGGGTAGGAAATATTTCCCCGGGAGGCTTGGCGTTCTCCCGCTAGAATTTTTAATAACGTGGATTTACCTGCCCCGTTCTTTCCCATGAGGGCAATCCGGTCTTTGTCGTTGATAACAAAAGAAATATCTTTAAAAAGTGCTCTGTCTCCAAATTCTACTGTTAATCCGTCTACTGAAATCATATTTAATTGAAAATTGAAAGTTGAAAATTGAAAATGGATTTACATTTTCAAATAGCGGTGCGAAGATAAAATAATTTGTTTAGATTTTTTTTCAAGGGGAAATTTAAAATGGTGGAAAATAACGAGCGGGGAAATTATCTATGGAATAATTTCCGGTGTAATACCTTGGAGCAAAGGAAGAAATTCCGTGTTAATCTCGGTGCATTTTCGGAACATCTTCGGTGCAATTTCGCTCAGCGGGCGAAGTTGGAGCGGGAGTGAGAGGACGGTGGGGGAAAGGAAAGTACTTTTTCTGTAGGTATTACAGCGGGAGTGTAGGGGATGTGTTCTGAAACTGGTGTGGGGGTAAATGTCGTTTGTGTAGTAATTTATGTTGTTTGTGAGAATATGACGTCGTTTATGAAATGAATTCGTTGAGAAGAGATGGGAAAGGTACTTTTGTCATGGTAATTAAAAAAATAAAGATTGTATGGCAAAGACTGAACAAGAGATTAGAGGTAAAGTTGGTAATATGGTTTTCTACAAGGTTGGTAATGAAATCCGGGTGAGAAGTACAACGAATGATTTTCAAGATGCCGATTCGGAAGGACAACATCCCGGAAGATCCCGGTTAAGAGTGGCAACTCTTTTTTATCAACGGTTAACGAAGACGATTTCTAGGAGAATATGGAAATTAGCGGCGACAGGGACAAGTCAGAATGGTTTTAATCTTTTTATGAAGAAAAACATGATGGTATTTACCCCGTGTGGAAATGTGGGGGATTTTTCTCGCTTGTGTTTGACAGCAGGAGTTTTGCAACAAGTGAATCACTTGGAAGTAACGGCAGATGATGCGGGGCGGGTTACTTTGACGTGGGAGGTGGGGATCAATTCGCCTTCAGCCGGGGATGAGGATCGCTTACGGGTGATCGTGTTGTTGAGTGACCGTTGTTTTTCTCCTTTTGTCGTGGAAGGAGTAGATGCCCGGAGAAAGGATGGGAGTATGACATTTCAGCTGGAACGGGCAGGGGGACAGATAGCACATTTGTATTGTTTTTTCTCGGGGGAAGGAGGAATGACCTACTCTTCGAGTCAGTACGTGAGAGTGGGCGGGTGAGATTGTTCGTTTGTCGATCAATTTTGGCTCTCTTTTTGCAGGATATTTTGCGAGTGTAATTTTTGTTATAATATTTAAGAACAAATTAAAAGGAATCGTCGTACAATAGAGTTACGAATAAATTATTGTTATGATGGAAATATCAGATATAGGATTGATCGGATTGGCGGTAATGGGTGAGAATTTGGCTTTGAACTTGGAAAGTAAGGGGTACACGGTCTCTGTTTACAACCGGGTTCACCCGGACCGGGAAAGCGTGGTAACCCGTTTCGTGGAAGGGCGAGGGAAGGGAAAGTGTTTTCACGGGACCTATACAATTGAAGAGTTCGTGGAGTCCATACGCTTGCCGCGGAAGATCATGTTAATGGTGAAGGCCGGAGACCCGGTTGACGAGTTGATCGGGCAGTTACTCCCGTGGCTTTCTCCGGGGGACGTTATTATTGACGGGGGAAATTCGGATTACCATGATACGGAACGTCGGGTGAAAATGCTGGAAGAGAAGGGCCTCTATTTTATTGGAGCCGGGATTTCCGGGGGAGAGGAGGGGGCGTTGAACGGGCCTTCCATTATGCCGGGTGGTTCGGAGACGGCTTGGCCGTTAGTGAAAGATATACTACAGTCGATTGCGGCAAAACTGGAAGACGGTTCTCCTTGTTGCGAATGGATCGGTCCCGGTGGGGCTGGGCATTACGTGAAGATGGTACATAATGGGATCGAGTACGGGGATATGGAACTGATTGCAGAGGCGTATTCTATGTTGAAGAAAAGAACCGGGTTGGATAATGACGGCTTGGGAGATATTTTTGAGTTGTGGAACCGGGGAGAACTGAATAGCTTTTTGATCGAGATTACTTCACATATTTTGCATTACAAGGAAGAGAATGGAGACTATTTGTTGGATCATATTCTGGATGTGGCCGGGCAGAAGGGAACGGGAAAATGGAGTGTGATGGCGGCCTTGGATGAGGGGGACCCGTTGACGCTGGTGTCGGAGGCGGTGTTTGCCCGTTTCATGTCGTCCTTGGTGAACGAAAGAGAGAGAGCGTCCGTACAGTACCCCTCGGGTAAAGTGGGAGATATGGAGGCTTGCATTACCTTGAACACATCTGGAATCGAGGCGGTGAGAGATGCCTTGTATGCGGCGAAACTGATCTCTTACGCGCAGGGGTTTTCCTTGATGCGCAGGGCCTCCGAGCGAAATGGCTGGAATTTGGATTACGGGACAATCGCTAAAATATGGAGAAAGGGATGTATCATTCGCTCTGTATTCTTGGAGAGGATTACTCAAGCATTCACGAAGAGTCCGGGATTGCAGAACTTGTTATTCGATGCTTTTTTCCACGAGAGAATGGAGAATGCTTTGCCGGCTTTGCGGGGTGTGGTCGTGGATTGCGTGTTTAACGGTATTGCGGCTCCTTGTTTCTTCTCGGCACTGAGTTATTTTGACGGGTTACGTAATTTTAATTCCGCAGCGAATTTGATACAGGCGCAACGGGATTATTTCGGGGCGCATACTTACGAACGTACGGATGCCGAAAGGGGTAAGTTTTTCCATACCGACTGGACGGGAAAAGGTGGAAAGACGGTTTCAGGAACTTATAATGTGTAATTATGAATAGACCGGAGGATCAGGTATTAGTCATATTCGGGGCATCGGGTGATTTAACCAAACGAATGTTGATGCCCTCTTTATACGAGTTACATGTACGGCAGATGTTGCCGGAGCGTTTTGTTATTTTAGGAACCTCAAGGAAATCCATGAGTGATGAGGAGTTCCGTTTGTCGATCCGTTTGATGTTGGAGGAGTTGAAAGGGGAAAAAGGACTGAACGGGGAAGAGGTTAATCGTTTCTTGCAGAAGGTGTACTACCAGCCTTTTGATCCGGTAGAGGGAGCCGATGAATTGGGGGAACGGGTGATGTTTTTGATGGAGGAATATGCTATTCCGATGCGGGTGGTGTATTATTTGGCAACTCCGCCAAATTCCCAGCAGGCAATCACGAAATACATTGGAAGAAGTTGTCTGTTTGGCGTAAAGGAACGGGGTGGATGGCACCGGATCGTGGTGGAAAAGCCTTTCGGAACAAGTTTGGAGACGGCGAAGGAGTTGGATAAATCCTTGTTGCAA
>ERZ835541.3004-NODE-3004-length-12473-cov-3.937188_pt1 | contig 12473 bp, 9 predicted proteins | sample MGYA00519945_ERZ835541 | MGnify/ENA primary metagenome ERZ835541 (study PRJEB31850, sample SAMEA3708780) | human gut metagenome | biome: human gut; feature: human-associated habitat; material: faeces | place: China | collected 2014 ...
TTGCCAACCTTAATAAAAGCAGCGATACATTTGTCGAGGTGTGCTTTCTCGTGTCCGGCAGAGATTTGTACACGGATACGTGCCTGTTCTTTCGGAACGACCGGATAATAGAATCCCGTCACATAAATGCCTTCTTCCTGCATGCGTGCGGCATAAATCTGAGAGAGTTTGGCATCATACAACATAACGGCGCAGATGGCACTTTGTGTCGGTTGGATGTCAAATCCGGCAGCTGTCATTTGGTCACGGAAATAGTTTACATTCTCTACCAGCTTGTCATGCAGCGCATTGCTTTCTTTCAGCATCTTGAATACTTCGAGACTTGCACCGATGATACCCGGAGCCAACGAGTTGGAGAACAGATAAGGACGGCTGCGCTGACGCAGTAAGTCGATGATCTCCTTGCGGCCGGTGGTAAATCCTCCCAATGCGCCTCCGAAAGCCTTGCCCAGTGTTCCCGTATAGATGTCTACGCGTCCGTAAGTCTTGTACAGTTCGCTGACGCCGTGGCCCGTAGCGCCAACCACACCTGCAGAGTGCGATTCGTCCACCATTACGAGTGCATCATATTTCTCGGCCAGGTCACAGATCTGATCCATAGGTGCTACATTTCCGTCCATAGAGAATACACCGTCGGTAACAACGATACGGAAACGTTGTGCCTGAGCTTCTTGCAAGCATCTTTCCAGATCCTTCATATCCGCGTTGGCATAGCGATAGCGTTTCGCTTTGCAAAGACGTACGCCGTCGATGATAGAAGCATGGTTCAGAGAGTCCGAGATGATGGCGTCTTCTTCGCTGAAAAGCGGTTCGAACACACCTCCGTTGGCATCGAAACAGGCTGCATACAGAATGGTGTCTTCTGTCTGGAAATAATCCGAGATAGCAGCTTCCAGTTCCTTATGTATATCTTGCGTTCCGCAGATGAAGCGGACAGATGACATACCAAATCCACGGCGCTCCATCATTTCTTGAGAAGCTTTAATCAGACGGGGGTGATTGGACAGTCCCAGATAGTTGTTGGCGCAGAAATTCAGCACTTCTTTTCCTTTTACAGTGATGGCAGCTTGCTGCGCACTTTCGATCAGTCGTTCTTCTTTGTAAAGTCCGGCTTCCTTAATTTCAGCCAGTGTCTGGCTGAGGTGTTCTTTCATTTTACCGTACATAATGTTTGAGTGATTAAGTTAATGGTGCAAAGGACACGATTTTTCTTGGAATAAACAATATCTTTTTGATTTAAATCTGAAAAAAAAGTGCTTACTTTGCGCACTATTTAGCTTAACACTTTTATTTAAAAGGAAAAATGAAACACATTTTGATTATTGGAGCCACCGGACAAATAGGATCCGAGTTGACGATGGAGTTACGCAGGCGTTATGGAAACACAAACGTAGTAGCAGGTTACATCCAGGGTGCAGAGCCCAAAGGAGAGTTAAAAGAGTCGGGACCGTCGGCAGTTGTCGATGTAACGAATGGTGAAATGATTGAATCGGTGGTGAAGGAATACCACATTGATACCATATATAATTTGGCTGCACTGCTATCGGTGGTGGCTGAGTCCAAGCCGAAGCTAGCCTGGAAAATTGGTATTGACGGACTGTGGAATGTTTTGGAAGTGGCGCGTGAGCAGGGATGTGCGGTATTTACCCCCAGTTCTATCGGATCGTTCGGTGCAAGCACGCCTCATACACAGACACCACAGGATACTATCCAGCGTCCCCGTACTATGTATGGAGTCACCAAGGTAACGACAGAGTTGCTGAGTGACTACTATTTTAACAAATACGGTGTTGACACACGTGCTGTCCGTTTCCCGGGCATCATTTCGAACGTGACCCCTCCGGGAGGAGGAACCACCGATTATGCTGTCGATATTTATTATTCGGCAGTAAGAGGAGAAAAATTTGTGTGCCCTATTAAAGAAGGCACTTTAATGGATATGATGTATATGCCGGACGCGCTGAACGCAGCAATCATGCTGATGGAAGCAGATCCGACCAAGCTGATACACCGCAACGCTTTCAATATCGCCTCTATGAGTTTCGACCCTGAGACGATTTTCCATGCCATCAAGAAGCATGTGCCCGCGTTCGAGATGATCTATGATGTAGATCCTTTGAAGCAGCGCATAGCCGATAGCTGGCCCGATAGTCTGGATGACACTTGCGCCCGCGAGGAGTGGGGGTGGAAGCCGGCTTACGATCTGGAAAGCATGACGGTGGATATGCTTGAAAAGCTAAGAGAGAAACTGAAAAAATGAAAAAACTAATTGCGGGGGTTCTGGTGCTTACTATCCTTGGTTCCTGTGGAAACAAGAAAACGAACATCGACCCCTTTGCATCTATCACTCAAGAGGTGGATTCTATCCGGCACAAAGCCGATTCGATCCATCAGGAGGAATTGCCGGAAGAGCCCAAACCGACAGAAGCGGACGAATCTTTCGACGATTTTATCTATAATTTTGCTTCCGATGATGCCTTGCAGCGTCAGCGTGTCAAGTTTCCGTTGCCCTATTACAAGGGAGATGAGAAAACCAATATCGAAGAACGCAACTGGAAGCATGATGACTTATTTACCAAACAGCATTATTATACGCTCCTGTTTGATAAAGAAGAAGACATGGATTTGGTGGGGGACACCTCACTGACCTCCGTTCAGGTGGAATGGATATTCGTGAAAACCCGAATGGTGAAAAAGTATTATTTTGAGCGTATCAAAGGGGCATGGATACTGGAGGCTATCAATCTGCGCCCTGTTGAGCGGAATGAAAATGAAGACTTTGTGGAGTTTTTCAGTCATTTTGCTGCTGACAGCCTTTTTCAAAGCCGGCGTGTGCAGGAGCCTCTGGCTTTTGTCACCTCAGATCCGGACGATGACTTCTCTATTCTGGAGACCTCTCTTGATTTGAACCAGTGGTTTGCCTTCAAGCCGGCATTGCCTACAGACCGCCTTTCGAATATCAATTACGGACAGCGGAATGATGATAACTCGCCGACAAAGATTCTCGCCTTGAAGGGAATCGGAAACGGCTTCTCTAATATTCTATATTTCAGGCGGAAAGCAGGCGAATGGCAACTGTATAAGTTTGAAGATACCAGTATTTAGCAACGAAAAAACGGAAGATATGTATTCTCTTTTATCACACAATACGTTCGGCATTGATGTCTATGCCGAACGGTTTCAGGAATATGCTTCGGTAGAAGAACTGAAGACATTGATAGCTCAAGGTGCCCTTACGACACCTTTTTTGCATATAGGCGGCGGAAGCAACCTGCTTTTTGTCAAAGACTATGAAGGGCTGGTCTTACATTCCCGCATCGAAGGGATCGAGGTGACGGAAGAGGACGAACGGAGTGTAGCCGTACGGGTAGGAGCAGGCGTGGTCTGGGATGACTTTGTAGGCTATTGCGTAGAGCATGGCTGGTATGGAACGGAAAATCTCTCCCTTATTCCCGGTGAAGTGGGAGCGAGTGCCGTGCAGAATATCGGTGCCTATGGCGTGGAAGTGAAAGACCTGATCACCTCTGTCGAAACAGTGAACATTCACGGTGAGGAGCGTGTTTATGCTGTAGATGAATGTGGCTATGCCTACCGCGACAGCATTTTCAAACGCCCGGAGAATAAATCCGTATTTGTGACCTATGTCTGCTTCCGGCTCAGTAAGGAAGAACGGTATACATTAGATTACGGCACCATCCGTCAGGAGCTCGAAAAATATCCCGAACTGACCTTGCCGATCCTCCGGAAAGTGATTATCGATATCCGTGAAAGCAAATTGCCCGACCCGAAAGTGATGGGAAATGCCGGTAGTTTCTTTATGAATCCCATCGTTCCGCGCGAAAAACTGGAAGCCTTGCAGCAGGAATTTCCCCGAATCCCCTTCTACGAACTGAATGACGGACGAGTGAAGATTCCGGCAGGATGGATGATTGATCAGTGCGGCTGGAAAGGAAAAGCATTAGGTCCGGCGGCAGTGCATGACAAACAGGCCTTGGTGCTCGTCAATCGGGGCGGAGCGAAAGGCAGCGACGTCCTTGCGCTTTCGGATGCAGTGCGGGCTTCTGTTCGTGCGAAATTCGGCATAGACATTCATCCGGAAGTAAATTTGGTTGGAAAATGAAAGTAAGAATACTTGGAAGCGGAACATCGACGGGAGTTCCTCAGATTGGATGTACCTGTCCGGTCTGCACTTCTGCCGATCCGAAAGATAATCGTCTGCGTGCGTCTGCGATCGTTGAGACGGAAGATGCGCGGATACTTATAGACTGCGGGCCCGATTTTCGGGCGCAGGTGTTACACCTTCCTTTTGAGAAGATAGACGGTGTGCTCATTACGCACGAACATTATGACCACGTGGGCGGGCTGGATGATTTGCGTCCGTTTTGCCGCTTCGGGGCGGTTCCTATCTATGCCGAAGAATATGTGGCACGCGCATTGCGTTTGCGGATGCCTTATTGTTTTGTCGATCACCGTTATCCCGGTGTTCCTGATATTCCCTTGCAGGAAATTGAGGTCGGGCACGCCTTTTCCATCCACCATACGGAAGTGGTGCCTTTGCGGGTGATGCATGGTCGGCTGCCGATTCTGGGCTACCGTATCGGCAGGCTGGGGTATATCACGGATATGCTGACCATGCCCGAAGAATCGTATGAACAATTGGAAGGGATAGATGTTCTGATTATGAATGCGCTTCGTATCGCTCCTCATCCTACTCACCAGAATCTGGAGGAGGCATTGAAGGTGGCAGAACGTATTCGGGCAAAGGAGACATACTTCATCCACATGAGTCATGATATGGGGCTGCACAAGAAGGTAGAGAAGGAGCTTCCTGAAAATATTCACCTTACATATGACGGAATGGAAATCATTTTCTGATTATTGGTGATTTTTTTAGCAAAAGTTTTGTTTTCTTTGTAGAAATTATTATTTTTGCACCTAGCCGATAAACAGCGAATATTATGAAACTTCGTACGATAGTGAAAATAGCGATCACGTCTTCTGTTGTACTTTTGTGCTCAGGTTTCGCATTGTACTCTTTTTTTAGACTGTCGGCGGCCGAAGGGCAGAAAGATTTTGATCTTTATGAACTGGTTCCATCCACCACTTCAGCCGTATTTGTTACCGATGATGTGCTCGAGTTTGTAGCGGAGGTCGATGATCTGACTTGTAGTAAAAATCAGCAATATATTTATGTGTCCAAACTTTTTTCTTATCTGAAACAAAGCCTTTATGCCCTCTCGGAAGATACTCCCCATGGCTTGAGTCGGCAAATGAATCAGATGCTGATTAGTTTCCACGAACCGGATAACGAACGGAACCAGGTACTTTATTGCAGATTGGGAAATGGGGATAAGGAATTGGTAAACAGGTTTGTGCGTAAATATATATCTTCGCTTTATCCACCGAAAACGTTTGTTTACAAAGGAGAGGAAATAATCATTTACCCGATGGCAGATGGTGATTTTCTAGCCTGCTATCTGACGTCTGATTTTATGGCATTAAGTTTTCAGAAAAAACTGATTGAAAACGTTATTGATGCATATAAGAGTGGTAAATCATTGGCAGATGATCCTACCTTTACAGGAGTGCGTGCTCCAAAAAAAAGTGCAGCGACCGCCACAATCTATGCCCGTATGAAAGGGATGATGGGATGGACGGAATTTGACATGAAGATGAAAGATGATTTTATCTATTTCTCCGGCATCACTCATGATGCAGACACTTGTTTTGCATTTATAAAACAACTTCGCCAGCAGCAATCAGTCAAAGGCTTCCCGGGTGAAGCACTGCCCTCCACTGCTTTCTATTTTAGCAGACAGGGGATTACGGACTGGGCGTCTTTACTTTCTTATGGAAATGCGCAGGAGCAGAACGGGGCAGTCCGCACGAGTGAAGTGCAGAATAGAGATAAGGAATTTTCCCGCTATCTGATGGAAAATGCCGGGCAAGACCTGGTTGCCTGTCTCTTCCAGCGTGAAGATACGTTGCAGGATGCAGCGGCAGTCTTGAGCCTGTCTGTGGCAGATGTGACGGAAGCTGAAAGGATGCTTCGTACCCTTGTCAATACTGCTTCGGCAGATGAAGGAAGAAAAACTCCCCGTATTACTTTTGGTTATACTGTAAATAAGGCATACTTGGTCTATCGGTTGCCTCAAACAACATTGTTTAAACAACTGACCAGTTTTGTGGAGGCCACTTTGGATGTGTATGCGGCGTTCTATGACGGGCGTTTGTTGCTTGCTCCTGATGAGAATGCTCTGTCACAATATATTCGCCAACTGGATAAAGGCGAAGTGCTTAATGGAGTAATGGCCTATCAGGCAGGCATGGATCACTTGTCTGATTCATACCACTTTATGTTGATGGCGGATTTTGACCACATATTTCGGCAATCAGAAAACCACGTTCGTTTTGTACCGGATTTTTTTCTGCGTAACGCCGATTTTTTCCATAATTTCACCCTCTTTGTTCAGTTTGCCTGTACAGACGGAGTGGTATATCCTAACATTGTTTTGAAATATAAATCAGAATAAAAAATGACCGTTTGTTTACAATCGTTTTTCTAAAAAAAACTCCCGACAGAATTTAATCCTATCGGGAGTTTTTTATGCTTATTCGTCCGGCGAATGGCTTTCGGTTTAAAATGGCAGATCGTCTTTGGCATCCCCCGGAGTAAATTCCGGCATAGCTGACGGAGGTGGGGGAGGAACGGGAGAACCGGAAGCCATCGGAGCACCTGCACCAACACGTTCTACTTTCCATGCACGGATACTATTGAACCAACGATCGTTCCACTGACGGGCGTCAACGTCGAATGATACAGTTAGTTCTTCGCCCATTTGAATGTTGAACTGCTCAATTTTGTCTGCGCCAAATACGTCGAAACACATTTTGCGCGGATACTGGTCGTGGTTTTCGATAACGTACTCCTGGGATTTCCATTCGTTCCCGGTTTTAGAAACTCCGCCTCTGGGTTGGAGTATAGCGATAATTTTTCCTGTAAATTCCATTGTGATAATTTTTAATTCTGCGGCGAAGTTACGATATTTTAGGAATATTCGAAATACAACCCTGTGTTTTTTCTTTTGTTTTGTTGGTGCACCCCAATCTTTTTTCGTAACTTTGTGCATTAATAAAATTAAAAATTAAACATTCGGAAATATATGAAATTTATCGTTTCAAGTACTGCGCTTTTCAGCCATTTACAGGCCATCAGCCGTGTGATAAACTCAAAAAACGCGTTGCCTATTTTGGATTGTTTCCTCTTCGAACTGGAAGACGGAACGTTGTCTGTGACCGTTTCCGATAGCGAAACGACGATGGTAACTTCTATCGAAGTCAATGAAAGTGACATGAACGGCCGTTTTGCCGTGACTGCCAAAACCCTGCTCGATGCTTTGAAGGAGATTCCCGAACAGCCGTTGACTTTCGATGTGAATACCGGAACATACGAAATAACAGTGCAGTATCAGAACGGAAAATATAGTCTGATGGGACAGAATGCGGACGAATTCCCTCAGTCGGCTACATTGGGAGACAATGCAGTTCGCGTGGAGATGGAAGCGGAAGTGCTTCTGGGAGGTATCAACCGCTCGGTATTCGCAACTGCCGACGACGAACTCCGTCCGGTGATGAACGGTATTTATTTTGATATTACGACAGAAGACATCACGATGGTCGCATCGGACGGTCATAAGCTGGTGCGTTGCAAGACATTGGCGGCTAAAGGCAACGAGCGTGCGGCGTTCATCCTGCCGAAGAAACCGGCTACGCTGCTCAAGAATCTTCTGCCGAAAGAACAGGGCATGGTGACAATCGAATTCGACGAACGCAACGCCGTGTTCATGCTCGAAAGCTATCGCATGGTTTGCCGTCTGATCGAAGGGCGTTATCCGAACTACAACTCGGTAATTCCTCAAAATAACCCTCACAAGTTGACCGTAGACCGCCAGCAGCTGATGGGAGCTTTGCGCCGTGTGTCTATCTTCTCCTCGCAGGCAAGCAGCTTGATTAAACTCCGTATGCAGGAAAACCAGATTGTGATTTCCGCACAAGATATTGACTTCTCTACTTCTGCCGAAGAAACACAAGTTTGCCAGTATGCAGGTGCAGCAATGAGCATCGGTTTCAAATCGACATTCCTCATCGATATCCTGAACAATATTTCAGCAGACGAAGTAGTCATCGAACTCGCAGATCCTTCACGTGCCGGAGTAATCATCCCGGTAGAGCAGGAAGAAAACGAAGACCTGCTGATGCTGCTGATGCCGATGATGCTAAATGATTAATAGTAATCACCGCAAAATAACACAGAGTTCCACAGAGTGTTTTATGTATTTATTGCTCTGTAGAACTCTGTGTTACTCTGTGGTGGAAAAAATAATTAGAAATGAAATTAAACCTGAAAAATCCCATTGTTTTTTTTGATTTAGAAACAACCGGAACCAATATCAACACAGACCGAATTGTTGAAATCTGCTATCTGAAAGTATATCCGAATGGAAATGAAGAAGCAAAAACATTACGTATCAATCCTGAAATGCATATCCCGGAAGCATCTTCTGCTATACATGGCATTTATGATGCCGACGTAGTCGATTGCCCTACTTTCAAAGAAGTGGCGAAAAACATAGCCAGGGACATTGAAGGTTGCGATTTGGCAGGATTTAATTCCAATCGTTTTGATATTCCTGTCCTTGCTGAAGAGTTCCTTCGCGCCGGAGTGGACATTGATATGACGAAACGCAAATTTGTAGACGTACAGGTGATCTTCCACAAAATGGAACAACGCACCTTGTCTGCTGCCTATAAATTCTATTGCGACAAGAATCTGGAAGATGCACACACTGCCGAAGCAGATACACGGGCCACTTACGAAGTGCTGAAAGCACAGCTCGACCGTTACTCCGATCTTCAGAATGATATTGCGTTCCTGGCAGATTATTCAAGTTTCAGCAAGAATGTAGACTTTGCCGGACGCATGGTGTACGATGATAATGGGGTGGAAGTGTTCAACTTCGGAAAATATAAAGGAATGTCTGTAGCCGAGGTTTTGAAGAAAGATCCCGGATATTACAGTTGGATTTTGAATAGTGATTTCACGTTGAACACTAAGGCGGCATTGACAAAAATCCGTTTGCGTGAAATGAGTAATTTGATTACAAAATAATGCTAAAAGGAAAAAAAATAATTCTTGGAATTACCGGCAGTATTGCCGCGTACAAGGCGTGCTATATCATTCGTGGACTGATAAAACAGGGAGCGGAAGTGCAAGTCGTAATTACTCCGGCGGGAAAAGAATTTATTACTCCCATCACTCTTTCGGCTTTGACCAGCAAACCAGTCATTAGTGAGTTTTTTGCCCAGCGTGACGGAACGTGGAATAGCCACGTCGATCTCGGATTGTGGGCGGATGCTGTATTGATTGCACCTGCCACTGCCTCTACTATCGGTAAAATGGCCAATGGAATAGCCGACAATATGCTCATAACAACTTATCTTTCGGCAAAAGCTCCCGTGTTTGTTGCTCCGGCAATGGATCTCGATATGTTTGCCCATCCCGCCACCCAGAAAAATCTGGATATACTGCGTTCCTACGGTAATCACATTATCGAGCCGGGAACAGGAGAATTAGCCAGCCACTTGGTAGGAAAGGGACGTATGGAAGAGCCGGAAAACATCATCCGGGTATTGGATGAATTCTTCGCTTCGAGTGATGAACTATCCGGAAAGAAAGTGATGATTACAGCCGGACCTACTTACGAAAAAATTGACCCGGTGCGTTTCATAGGCAATTATTCTTCCGGAAAGATGGGATTTGCGTTGGCAGAAGAATGTGCCCGTCGCGGAGCGCAGGTGACATTGATAACAGGTCCTGTGCAGCTCAAAACGAAACATTCCCGTATCCGGCGTGTAGATGTGGAATCAGCAGAAGAAATGTATGCGGCTTCACAGATCTATTTTCCAGATGCTGATGCAGGTATTCTTTGTGCGGCAGTAGCCGACTACCGTCCGGAAACAGTGGCCGACAAGAAGATTAAGCGGGAGAAAGAAGAGGAACTAACCCTCCATCTTCAGGCAACACAAGACATCGCTGCCAATTTAGGAGCACTGAAAGGGAAAAATCAGTTATTGGTTGGCTTTGCCCTCGAAACCAATAATGAGCAGCAGAATGCCGAAGGAAAGCTCGAACGCAAAAACTTCGACTTTATTGTGCTCAATTCGTTGAATGATGCTGGAGCCGGTTTTCGCCATGATACCAATAAAATAAGTATCATCGACAGGAAAGGTCGTACAGACTATCCTCTGAAGCCGAAGACGGAAGTAGCCCAAGACATCATCGACCGTCTGGTAGCCACTCTGTCTTCCGGTTTTTAATTTTTAATCTTTAATTAAAATAGAAGGTGTTACGTTCACTATACATTCAGAATTACGCATTGATAGAAAAACTGGATATCAGTTTTGAAACAGGCTTTTCCGTTATAACAGGTGAAACGGGAGCCGGAAAATCAATTATTCTGGGAGCTATCGGACTCCTGTTAGGACAGCGTGCCGATGTGAAAGCGATTCGCCACGGAGCTTCCAAATGTATCATAGAGGCACGTTTCGATATATCTGCCTATGGTATGCGTTCGTTTTTCGAAGAAAACGAGTTGGAATATGATGAAGAGTGCATTTTGCGTCGTGAAGTGCAGTCTTCCGGTAAGAGCCGGGCATTCATCAACGATACTCCTGCTTCGTTGGCACAAGTGAAAGAGCTGGGCGAACAGCTGATAGATGTACATTCGCAACATCAGAATCTGCTGCTTAATAAAGAAGGATTTCAGTTGAATGTGCTTGATATTCTGGCACATAATGACGCTGCATTGGCGAAATACCATCTGTGTTATGACGAATGGAAACAGACAGATCGCGAACTCGCTGAATTAGTATCACTGGCAGAGAAAAGTCGCTCCGATGAAGATTATATCCGCTTCCAACTCGAACAGCTCGAAGAAGCCTGTTTGGTGGAAGGCGAACAGGAAGAACTGGAGCAGGAAGCTGAAACATTAAGTCATGCAGAAGAGATAAAAGCCGGACTTTACCGGGTGGAACAGTCGTTTGCTTCGGATGAAGGTGGATTGCTTTCTTATCTGAAAGACAGTCTGAATACACTGAATAATCTGCAAAGAGTATATCAGCCGGCCAAGGAACTTACCGAACGTATGGAGAGCGCTTATATCGAACTGAAAGATATTTCGCACGAAGTCTCTTTACAAAGTGACTCCGTTGAATTCAATCCGGTCCGTCTGGACGAAGTGAATGAACGGTTGAATCTGATTTATTCCTTACAGCAGAAACATCGGGTACAAACCCTTGACGAATTGATAGCACTAACGGATGAATACCGCAGCAAATTGTCGGACATCACTTCCTATGATGAGCGTATCGCCGAACTGACTGCTCGCAAAGAGGAACAATATAAACAAGTGAAACAACAGGCAGAAGTGCTGACCAAAGCCCGTACGAAAGCTGCTCGTGAAGTTGAAAAACAGCTGGCTGCCCGGTTGATTCCATTAGGAATGCCGAATGTTCGTTTCCAGATAGAAATGGGACTGAAGAAAGAGCCGGGATTGCAAGGAGAAGATACAGTCAACTTCCTGTTTTCCGCCAATAAGAACGGCACCTTGCAGAATATCTCTTCCGTAGCTTCAGGAGGTGAAATCGCCCGTGTCATGCTTTCTATCAAGGCAATGATTGCCGGAGCCGTCAAGCTGCCGACCATCGTATTTGATGAAATAGATACCGGAGTCTCCGGTGAAATAGCCGACCGTATGGCGGATATGATGCAGGAAATGGGTGACTGCAACCGTCAGGTGATCAGTATCACACATCTGCCTCAGATCGCAGCTCGCGGGCGCGCTCATTATAAGGTATATAAGAAGGACAGCGATACGGAAACGAACAGCCATATCCGCCGTCTCACCGATGAAGAACGGGTAGAGGAGATCGCTCACATGCTGAGCGGAGCCACATTGACCGAGGCTGCCCTCAGCAATGCGAAGGCCCTGTTGGCCCGTACTTCATAATCCATAATTCAAAATTTATAATTCAAAATTACAATGACCGATAAAAGTGAAATGATTTTCGGCGTCCGTGCCGTCATAGAGGCCATTCAGGCTGGAAAAGAAATTGATAAGATCCTCGTTAAGAAAGACATTCAAAGTGATCTTTCCAAAGAGCTTTTCGCAGCATTGAAAGGATTGCTGATTCCTGTTCAGCGTGTGCCGGTGGAACGTATCAACCGCATCACACGGAAGAATCATCAGGGTGTGGTTGCCTTCATTTCCTCTGTGACCTATCAGAAGACGGAAGACCTCGTTCCTTTCTTATTCGAGCAAGGCAAGAATCCGTTTTTTGTGATGTTGGATGGCATAACGGATGTGCGTAACTTTGGTGCGATAGCCCGTACCTGCGAATGTGCCGCGGTGGAT
>ERZ835541.3009-NODE-3009-length-12453-cov-2.636877_pt1 | contig 12453 bp, 9 predicted proteins | sample MGYA00519945_ERZ835541 | MGnify/ENA primary metagenome ERZ835541 (study PRJEB31850, sample SAMEA3708780) | human gut metagenome | biome: human gut; feature: human-associated habitat; material: faeces | place: China | collected 2014 ...
TGTGCAATCGGATTCACAGACAAGTGAGTGGTATAGTTATTTCGAAAACGCTGTACTAGATCATCCGCGTTCGCTGCTCACTCATGAGCGCAGTCGCTCCGCAACGATCTATGGGAACTTTCAGCTCCGGAATTACGGTAAATTTTCTGCAGAATTATCTTCTTCCGCAGCACTTCTTATATTTCTTACCGCTTCCGCATGGACACGGATCGTTCGGGTAAATCTTATGTGTATTGCGTACTGTGCCAGATGCCTTCTGCTCGCGGTACAGCTCTGTTCTTCTCTCCTCAGTCAGGATTGCATCCCACTGCGGAAGCTCATACAGCCAGGTAGCCTTTGCCTCTACCATGTTGTAATATAACTTCTCCGGGTCGATCTCAATCTTAACCTTGGTATCCTCATCCATGGTCTCGATCGGGTTCTCATAGCCCTTTAAGCTCTCATTGATTCCATCCAGGAAACCGGTCATGATCATAACTTCGGTATCATACTTCTCAGCCAGTTCCTTAACGGTACCTTCTACAACCTCAGTCGGGTTTGCAAGAATCTGCTCGTAAATACCTTTCTCAATCGTAAAATATCCAGACCAGAGTTCCTCTTTCTTTTTATCATCCAGCCCGTCACCATATGCCAGATTGCGCCAATTTTCTAACAGTGTCATCGGTAATTCCTTCCTTTTTTCGTTCTTTCATTACTATAATAACATAGTATATTTAAGTATATAACAAGTTGGGGGGATTTGCAAGGAGGAAAACTGGCATCTGCCTATTTTATCGCATAAGCAAACGTATCACTCATTCCGTATCGCCGCCAGCGGACTCAGCTTCATTGCGCGCATCGCCGGGAAGAATCCGGCTGCCATGCCGATGATGATGGCAAATCCTACCGACGGAACTGCCAGCCAGATCGGGATCACGGACAGCTTTCCATCCATTCCATATAAAAAAGTCGCTGCCAGAAACTGGTTAATCAGCACGGAAACCATAAAACTCAGCGTCAGTCCGATGAGTCCTCCCATGAAACCGATAAAACCCGCCTCAATCAGAAACATATTTCGGATAGTTGCAAGGGAACATCCTAACACTTTCAGCACGCCAATCTCCTTCGTCCGCTCATAGATGGACATCATCATCGTGTTGGCAATGCCGATCGCAGCTACCAGCAGGGAAACGGCGCCGATGCCGCCGAGGGCTGCCTGGATCATGTTGGACTGCTGTTTGGACTGTTCCAGCCATTCCATCTGGCTGTTTGCCTCATAGCCCATGTTGCTGATGGCTTTCTGTACCTCTATTACATGATCCATATCGTCCACATTGACCGTCGCTTCCCCATATACAAAATAATTGTACGGTTTTCCTTTTTTATTGGTCGGCTGACCCGGAATCGGTCTTTTCTTGAACACCTGTTTTAGCTGTGTCTTGAGCTTATCCAGATCAACGTAGACGCCGTAGCTGTAATCACTCCACTCATCCGGTCCGCCTGCGACCAGACCGGCGGTTTTCAGCATATATTTCTTCGGAGCCGCCACCTTCTGGCTGCCGTCATCACCGCCGGAATTGCCCTTAGACTGATAGTAGGCATCCGTGTCAAAGATCGTGAACATCGGCTTATTGATAAAATCGATATCCGGCATCTCTCCGGTGTCCCAATAGCCTTTTCCCGTCTTAGCATTGCTGAAATTCTGCGCGACCATGTTTCCGACCACCATCTCCATATCCTTCGTTTCGACAGTCGGCAGGCTTCCTTCTCCCAGTTTGATATTCTTCATTGCTCCCAAGGGGATCCCATGCAGCTGCACATTTCCCTCGTAGACACCCTGACGCATAATCACATTCAGGTTCAGATCCGGATAAGCACTTGTCACATGCGGAATCTTCTCAAATGTCTTCATCGTCTCATCCGTCATGAAGCTGTCCTCTGGATTTTTCTTATCGCTGGAATTTCCATTATCATAATTATACACCTGAATCGCGGTCAGGCTTCCATAGGAAGAATACTGTTTGATGGTAAATTCTTTCAGTCCTATTCCGATAGAAACCATGACAACGATCGATGCCGTACCAATCACGACTCCCAGAACCGTCAGAAAGGTACGGAGCTTTCTGCGAAACAGGTTGTTGACGCTCATCGTCAGCAGATCACTGAATCTCATTTTCACCGGTCCTTTCTATTTTTTCTTTCTTTTCGGATGATCGTTTTGTTCTTTTTCAACGTCCTTTGTTTCGTCTTCCGATACATCTGCTGTCGTCATTTCCGGCTCGCCCAGCTCATTGTCCAGTTCCTCTTCTAATTCGTCTTCAAGCGCCTTTTCTTCTCCTATTTTCTTCTTTTTCCTCTTCCAGACAACTACACCGACACCTGCGCCCACCAGCGCAGCGATCACAAGCATCGGAGCGATCCGCCCAGCGCCGCCCGCTTGCGCCGCATCGGTATCTGCATCCATGCCGTCCATCCCGTCATCGGAAAACGCCTCACTCACGTTCAGAAGCATTTCTTTTTCAGTCTCTGAAACGACTCCATTTTCATCCTCATAGGAAATGATAATCTTCACTTTTCCATCATCGGTTGTCGGCGCAATCGCGGTCAGCATCGTATCGACATTGCCGGTTTCGCCCGGCTTGATATTTCCCACGTAAGCGTCAGCTGATTGGATAGAATCTGCCTCAAAACGCGCCATAACATTGTAAAGAATTACTTTTCCGGTGTTGTTGATGCCAAACATGACATTCGTCTCAGAACCAACCTCGATCGCATCCGGCATCACATCGATCGTGCTGGTGTTCAGCCGCGGCTCCTGTTTGACCGGGAGGGCAATTTTGACTTCTTCCTTGGCATTTTTAAATTCCGGGCTGTCGTACTGCTCCTGAATCGTCATGCGGTATGATTTCTGCTCCGCCGTCGGCGCCGCCTTGAACACCATCGAGAGATCCGCCGTCGCCCCCGGCGCCATGTTATTGACAACTACGGAGGTGGAACCGCTCTCGGATGTAAAGATCGGCGTATTTTCAACTTCTTCCGAAGCAAATGTAAACATAATATTGGAAGCTGCCACATCCGAAGACGCATTCTTCATCCGCACACGCAGTTCAAACGGCTGTCCGGCATAGATCTCTGCCGGGATCGTCTCGAAGCTGTCCACGATGATACGCGCCTTGGTTCGATCCTGCTCGCCCGCATCCGCCGACAGCTCATCGTCATCTTTTCCCTTGACGCGCACGTAAAACACCTTGTCCACCGGCTCCGAAAACTCGCCGCCCTCTTCTTCGCGGTATGTAACCAGATAGTGAATCGGGAAAAAGCCCGATTTTACGTCCTCACGCACCATCATGCTGTACGGAACCGTCACCATCTGCCCTGATTCCATATCCCCCATTTTACGGTTATAGTTGCCCTCATTGATATCAAACGGGAATTTCGTAATATCTGCGTCAAGCTGCATATCCACGCGAACATCGTAAACCTTTTTAAGTCCCGTATTGGTCAGGTTCACGCCAAAATCCATGACCTGATTGTACCCCGCATACGGCGTCTGCTGGTTATCGCCGATGGAAAAATCGTAATCCAGCTTCGTGTTGTCGTCTTCCTCGGTGGAGGAACCGTCGTAAGCGGATACCCACAGATTGACGCCGACTTTTAAACTATCATCAATAAAGAAAAAAGCCTGATAATATCCAGCTGACAGATCCCGGCGCAGTTTATACGTCAGAGTCACACTCTTGGAGGAACCCGGCTTAATGTCGATCGCCTTATTTTTAAACGTGTTGGAATCCGCCTCAAACGGAAAGGATTTGTCATACCAGTACAGATCTCCGCTGTCACCTTCGTCATCTGATTCACCAAAGGAATCTGTCATGAATCGCTCATATTCATACGCATTCGCAAGACGGATTGTCTTGAAGCTGTTGTCGCCTTTTTCTGCTGTATTATGAATCGTCATTTTGATCGAAATCTTATTGCCCGCCTTGCCGCGCGGAACTTTCGTGACCGTGATCGTTCCATTATTGTCCTGAAAATCCGTCATGTTCAGCATTTCCGCCTGCGCTGTCCGGCTTCCTCCCACCGCCAGCACCACAAAAAGCAGCAAAAACACCGCCCATCTCTTCCACTTTCTCATACCTCTCATTTTTCATACCTCCATATCCGCTCACATTAAATGCTGCTTTTATCAATTTCTCATTCTATCGTCAGCATTCCTGTGTTTTAGCCTTCTAAATTCCAGACACAGCCAACACTCTATTTTTATCTGTCTATTTCATATCTGCTCCGTCTTTCGCTCTCTTAAATTTCCTCTATTCTCCCATCTTCCTTGCCCATTTGCCGATTCTCCTCTATCTTCACAATCTTCCCATCGATAATATGGAAAATTCGGTCTGCATACGCCGCCAGATGGTTATCATGCGTGACCATAACCAGCGTCTGGTTCTGTTCCCGGACGATCCGCTGCATCAGTTTCAGCACATCCATCGTCGTGTGCGAATCCAGGTTTCCAGTCGGCTCGTCTGCAAAAATGATCTCTGGATGTACCACCAGCGCCCGTGCAATGCCGACACGCTGCTGCTGTCCGCCGGACATCTGGTTCGGCATATGATCGCCGACTTTTTCCAGTCCGACCATTTTCAGATATTTTTCCGCCATCTCCCGGCGCCTGCTGCGCGGCACACCGCGGAAGGATAGCGGAAGCGCCACATTTTCGACCGCATTCATCGTGCCGAGCAGGTTATACGACTGGAAAATAAATCCGACCCGCTCCCGGCGGAATGCCACCAGCTGGTTCTCGTTTAATTTTTCTATGTGCTGTCCGGCTATGACAATCTCGCCTTTCGTCGGCTTCTCCAGCCCCGCCAGCATATTCAATAAGGTAGATTTACCCGAACCGGAGGTACCTACAATTGCACAGAATTCGCCACGGTACATCGTAAAATCAACGCCGTTCAGCGCGTATACCTTCGTCTCGCCGACGCGGTAGACTTTATATAGATTTTTTACCTGTATGACAGGTTCCCGTTTCCGGAGTTCATTCTTCCCCGGCACTTTCCGCTCTTCCATCAGCCTTCTCCATTTTCTAACTTATTTCATGCTCCTGAATATTCCATCGAAATTCATTCCTGACAGCCTGGATTTATACAAGTTTCAACCATTGCAATTCCAGTTCTTCTTTCTACATTATACCGGATTTGTTTCAATTCTCCCACCTTATTTTTCTTAATGTTCCTTACGCTTTTCTTACCGTTACTGTTCACATACGTGTGCCCAGCAACGGGATTTTGCCGATGCTGCGCATTCCAAATCGGCAAAATCTGCTGCGAGAACTGTATCGTACGGAATTTTCAGTTCAGAAAATTCCTATTTGTGAACAGTTACCCTATTATTCCTTACATTCATCTGATTTGAACCAGTCCTTGTATTTTTCATAAAGATCCAGTAAAATCAAATACGAAATATGGATTTGAGGATTTGTTTTTGTTCAAATTTTCTCGGTTCGATTTTAAATTCAAACAAAAAGGATGAGAAAGCAATGACGGTGATCGATGTATCTGGCTGCGGAAGCGGTGCGGTGTTTTTGATAAAGGGAAAAGCCAATCTCCTGTTCGAGGCGGGGATGGCGTATGCTGCCGATCAGATGGTGGAAAATATAAAAAGAGAACTAGGCGATGCAGAGTTAGACGCGGTTCTTTTATCCCATTCCCATTATGATCATGTAGCGGGGCTTCCGGCGGTGCGGAAAGCATGGCCGGGGGTGAAAACATATGCTTCCGAGCGCGCAAAAGAAATTTTAGTGAAACCGGGCGCTTTGAAGACGATCCGGCGTCTAAGCGGCGAGGCGGCAGAAGCGGCGGGGCTTCCATGGGATTCGGAATATGACGATGCAGATTTACAGATTGATGTATCGCTGGAGGACGGCGAGACGATCGAACTGGGCGACCATACGATCTACGCGTTTGCGACGATCGGCCACACGAAATGTTCCATGTCTTACCTGATTGACGATGAGTTGATGCTGTGCAGTGAGACGGTAGGCGTCATGGGGCATGATGGGAGTTATATGCCGTCGTTTTTGGTAGACTATAAGGCGGCAGAAGAATCGATCGAGTATTCATAGGAATTGGATGCAAAAGAGATTATTTTAAACCACTATGGCTTTGTCAGTGAAGCGGATAAGGCGGCGATCTGGGATGTCCTGATGCAGAAGCTTCGTGACAGCCGTGATGCCATGATTGATATTATGAACCGGTTCCCGGAAGAAGAGGCGGCGCTTCGGGAGATGGAGCGCGTGTTCCATTCTCATGTAGATAAGAAAGAACAGCCAGACGAGGCATTCTATATCAATGCGGCGAGCATGATGAAGACACTCAAAAGACAGTTTCCGGAACGGTTTCCGAGACATTTTCAGCTGATTGCGGCAGTGGATCGGAACTGGGGTATCGGCAATAAAGGGCAGATGCTGACGGTGATCCCGGCGGATCAGAAATTATTCCGGCAGGAAACGATGGGAAAAATCATCGTGATGGGCTATAAAACGTTTCTGACCTTCCCGGCTCAGCGACCGCTGGATGGCAGAATCAACCTGATTTTGACAAAAAAGAAGGCTCTGAGCGTAAAGGGGGCAGAGATCTGCCACAGTGTCGAGGAGACGCTGGTGCGGATTGACGAGCTGAAACAGGAAAAACATCTGACAGATGTAGACGTCGTCATCATCGGCGGCGAGTCGGTTTACCGGCAGTTCCTTCCGTTCTGCGACACAGCGCAGATCACCTGGATTGATTTTTCCTATGTGGCAGACACACACATGGTTGATCTGGAGAAAGAAGGCTGGGAACTGGTAAGACGAAGCGGCGAGCAGACATTTTTCAATTTGTGCTATGAATTCAGGGAATATCGGAAGCTGGAAAAGGAATCGCTCTAAGGTTGTCAAAAATAGGACAAAGTGGTAAAATAATTGAGAATTCTGAAAAGTCAAACAATAAAATGTTCATATAACAGTAAGGAGGAATAGAATGTACCCGATTTTAAAAGCTGAAAAACTGGCAGATAAGATTTATCTGATGGTTGTAGAAGCACCGCGTGTAGCGCGTGCATGTGAGCCGGGCGAATTTGTCATCGTCAAGATGGGCGAAGAGGGCGAGAGAATCCCGCTGACCATCTGTGATTTTGACCGTCAGGCAGGAACGATCACGATCGTATTCCAGACCGTGGGAGCTTCTACCGAGAAGATGAGCACCCTCAAGGCTGGGGATGCATTCCATGATTTCGTAGGACCGCTTGGAAATCCGTCCGAGTTTATTCATGAGAATATAGAAGAGCTGAAAAAGAAGAAATACCTCTTCGTAGCCGGCGGCGTCGGTGCGGCTCCGGTTTATCCGCAGGTAAAATGGATGCATGAGCACGGCATTGATGTAGATGTTATCGTAGGTTCTAAGACCAAAGATCTGCTGATTCTGACCGAGGAGATGGAGAAGGCAGCCGGAAACCTTTACATCACAACCGATGATGGCAGCTTTGGCATTAAAGGTATGGTTACAGGTGTCATCGAGGATTTAGTTGAAAAACAGGGACGCAAGTACGATGTCTGTGTTGCAATCGGACCGATGATCATGATGAAATTTGTCTGCCTGCTGACGAAAAAACTGGAGATTCCGACGATTGTCAGCCTGAACCCGATCATGGTAGATGGAACCGGTATGTGTGGTGCCTGTCGTGTCACCGTAGGCGACCAGGTCAAATTTGCCTGCGTAGACGGACCGGAGTTTGATGGACATCTTGTTAATTTTGACGAGGCGATGGAACGTCAGAGAATTTATAAGACTCAGGAAGGCAGAGCGATGCTGCGCTTGAAAGAGGGCGATACTCATCACGGCGGATGCGGACAGTGCGGAGGTGACAAATAATGGAAGCAAAGAGAGATATGATGAAAAAGGTGCCGGTCAGAGAGCAGGATCCGAAGGTACGTGCGACTAATTTTAAAGAGGTATGCCTCGGCTATAATATGGAAGAAGCAGTTGCGGAGTCTGAGAGATGTCTGAACTGTAAAAATGCAAAATGTATCGCTGGATGCCCGGTTTCCATCAATATTCCGGCGTTTATCCAGGAAGTAAAAGCGGGAAATATTGAGGAGGCAGCGAAAGTCATCGCACTTTCTTCGGCACTTCCGGCAGTCTGTGGACGTGTCTGCCCACAGGAATCCCAGTGTGAGGGACAGTGTGTGCGCGGTATCAAGGGCGAGGCGGTTTCCATTGGTAAACTTGAGCGCTTCGTGGCAGACTGGTCCCGTGAGCATGGTTTTGTACCGGCAGCGCCGGAGAAGACAAACGGAAAGAAAGTAGCAGTCATCGGCTCCGGTCCTGCAGGTCTGACCTGTGCAGGCGATCTGGCAAAACTGGGCTATGAAGTAACCATTTTCGAGGCACTTCATGAGCCGGGCGGAGTATTGACCTACGGCATTCCGGAGTTCCGTCTTCCGAAGAGCGGCGTTGTACAGCCGGAGATCGAGAATGTCCGCAAGCTGGGCGTTAAGATTGAGACAAACGTAGTTATCGGAAAATCTATCACAATCGACGAGCTGATGGATGAAGAAGGTTTCCAGGCAGTCTTCATCGGTTCTGGTGCCGGACTTCCGAAGTTCATGGGTATTCCGGGTGAAAATGCCAACGGCGTATTTTCCGCAAATGAGTACCTGACCAGAAATAACCTGATGAAGGCATTCCGCGATGATTATGACACACCGATCATGGAATCGAAGAAGGTAGTTGTAGTCGGCGGCGGAAACGTAGCGATGGATGCGGCAAGAACGGCTCTGCGTCTCGGTGCAGAAGTTCATATTGTATATAGAAGAAGTGAGAAAGAGCTTCCGGCACGTGTGGAGGAAGTACATCACGCAAAAGAGGAGGGCATCCATTTTGACCTTCTGACCAACCCGGTTGAGATTCTCGAGGATGAGAACGGATGGGTCAAAGGCATCGTATGCCGCCATATGGAGCTTGGCGAGCCGGATGAATCTGGAAGAAGACGTCCGATTGAGGTGGTCGGTTCTGATTTCACGATCGATGCAGATACCGTTATCATGGCGCTGGGTACTTCCCCGAACCCGCTGATTTCCAATACGACCAAAGGTCTGGAGATCAACCGCTGGAGATGTATCGTGGCGGATGAGAGCAATGGAAAGACAACGAAAGAGGGCGTTTACGCCGGAGGCGACGCAGTGACTGGCGCGGCTACGGTTATTCTCGCGATGGAAGCCGGACGAGCAGGTGCAAGAGGCATCGACGAGTATCTTTCTGCAAAATAATGAAATCTCATCATGTAGATTTGCTGAATGAAGCAATCGCCCCGGCACTGACCCGGCTGGCGCTTCCGATCATGGCGACCTCTCTGGTTCAGATGCTTTACAATCTGACTGATATGGCGTGGATCGGACGCCTCGGGGCAGGCGCCGTCACGGCGGTGGGATCGGCAGGTATGTATACCTGGTTTTCACAGGGATTTGCGATTTTGGCGAGGACGGGCGGTCAGGTAAAGACCGCCCATTGTCTTGGTGCGGGAGAAAATGACAGTGCGGCGCAGTATGCGAGAGGTGCGCTGCAGTTGGGAATTTTGTTTGCCGTGCTGTATGGGCTGGTTTCGCTCTTTGGAGCCAGTCGGTTAATTGGATTTTTTAAATTAAACAGCCCGGAGGTGATTGCACAGGCAGAATGGTATGTGCGGATCGCCTGTGGGCTTGTGATCTTTTCTTATCTAAATGCGATCTTGACCGGACTTTTGACGGCGGCGGGAAACAGCCGGACACCGTTTATCGTCAACGTGGCGGGGCTTGTCTTCAATGTTGTGCTGGATCCGGTGCTGATCTTTGGAATCGGACCATTTCCGGAACTGGGAGTCAGCGGAGCAGCGGCTGCGACGGTCACGGCACAGGCGCTCGTAAGCCTCCTGTTTTTCAAGGCAGTCCTGCGGGAAAAGGTGCTGTTTCCGCATCTGCGTCTCTGGGTGCTGGTTCCGGTGAAGGTTTGGAGGGAGATCGTGAGGATCGGTGTGCCGTCGGCGGTGCAGAACCTGATTTACGCAGGAATTTCGATGATTCTGACCCGCCTTATCACCGGATGGGGTGATCTAGCAGTGGCGGCACAGCGTGTTGGCAGTCAGATTGAATCCGTTTCCTGGATGGTCGGAGATGGCTTTTCGGCGGCAGTCAATGCATTCCTCGGACAGAATTATGGGGCGAAGCGGTATGACCGTGTGCGCCGCGGCTATTTCTGTGCGATCGCGATGACGGCGGCGTGGGGACTCTGCACGACATTTTTGCTGATCGGAATGGCGCGTCTGTTGTTCTCGATCTTTTTGCAGGAAGAAGAGGTCATGGCGATCGGCGTCAATTACCTGCGGATCGTGGGACTGAGCCAGATGTTTATGATGGTGGAACAGACCTCGATCGGTGCGTTTTCCGGTCTGGGGCGGACGCTGTATCCGTCGATCGTCAGCGTGACCTTTACCTCCGCGCGCATCCCAGTGGCGGTGTTGTTGTCCTCTGTGATGGGACTTAGCGGTATCTGGTGGGCGTTAAGTATTTCCAGCATGGTAAAGGGATGTATTCTGTTCGTTAGTTTTGTCGTGTTTTTGTATGTTTTTTTGGAGAGAAAGAAAGATGAGAAAACCGTCTGAAAAGTTACAAAAAACATATGGACGAATTGAGAATTTCGTGAGATAATAGGGACAGGATTGATGTGATAAAATTAACAAAGTACAAAATCCAATCATTTCGAAAGGAGTCTTATAATGATTTATTCACAAGAAGTAGAAAATATGTGTCCAGTAGCCCAGGGCGTAAATCACGGCGCTGCTCCGATCCCGGAGGAGGCAAAGTGGGTTAAGTCCAAAGAAGTAAAGGATATTTCCGGTTTAACACACGGTGTTGGCTGGTGTGCGCCGCAGCAGGGTGCTTGTAAGCTGACCCTGAATGTTAAGGAAGGTATCATTCAGGAGGCTCTGGTAGAGACGATCGGATGTTCTGGTATGACCCATTCTGCAGCGATGGCAGCAGAGATTCTTCCGGGAAGAACCGTACTGGAAGCATTAAATACAGACCTTGTCTGTGATGCAATCAACACCGCCATGCGTGAGCTGTTCCTCCAGATCGCATATGGCAGAACGCAGAGTGCGTTTTCTGAAGAGGGGCTTCCGATTGGTGCCGGCCTTGAAGACCTTGGAAAAGGACTCCGCTCTCAGGTAGGTACGATGTACGGAACTCTGAAAAAAGGTCCGCGTTACCTTGAGATGGCAGAAGGCTATGTAACAGGAATTGCACTGGATGAAGAAGATCAGATCATTGGTTACCAGTTTGTAAACTTAGGTAAGATGACCGACTTCATCAAGAAGGGCGACGATCCGACCACTGCATATGAGAAGGCAAAAGGTCAGTACGGCCGTGTAGACGATGCAGTTAAGATTATCGATCCGAGACAGGAATAATCGTTATTGTACATAGATAGGAGTTTTCTGAACTGAAAATTCCGTACGATACATTTCTGACATCGGAGTTTGCCGATTTGGAATGCGAAGCATCGGCAAAATTGCGTTGCTGGGCACGTATGCGTGAACAGTAACAAATAATCACAGGGTACATAGTTAAGGAGGAACATCACAATGGCATTATTTGAATCATATGAGAGACGAATTGACAAGATCAATTCCGTATTAAATAGCTATGGCATTGCTTCGATCGAAGAAGCTGAGAAGATCACGAAGGATGCCGGACTGGATGTATACGATCAGGTAAAGAAGATCCAGCCAATCTGTTTTGAAAATGCGTGCTGGGCTTACACGGTAGGCGCGGCAATCGCAATCAAGAAAGGCTGCCGCAGAGCTGCCGATGCGGCGGCAGCGATCGGCGAGGGACTGCAGGCATTCTGTATTCCGGGTTCCGTAGCAGATCAGCGTAAAGTAGGTCTGGGACATGGAAACTTAGGTAAGATGCTTCTGGAAGAAGAAACCGACTGCTTCTGCTTCCTGGCAGGTCATGAGTCCTTTGCAGCCGCAGAGGGTGCGATCGGTATCGCAGAGAAAGCAAATAAAGTTCGTAAAAAACCGCTTCGCGTTATCTTAAACGGTCTTGGCAAAGATGCGGCTCAGATCATTTCCCGTATCAACGGCTTTACATATGTAGAGACAGAGATGGATTATTACACAGGCGAAGTGAAAGAACTGTGGAGAAAATCTTACTCCAAGGGACTTCGTGCGAAAGTAAACTGTTATGGTGCAAATGACGTTACCGAGGGTGTAGCGATCATGTGGAAAGAGGGCGTAGACGTTTCCATCACCGGTAACTCCACCAACCCGACCCGTTTCCAGCATCCGGTAGCAGGTACATATAAGAAGGAATGCGTAGAGAAAGGCAAGAAATACTTCTCCGTAGCATCCGGCGGCGGTACAGGACGTACCCTTCACCCGGATAACATGGCAGCAGGT
>ERZ835541.3013-NODE-3013-length-12445-cov-3.576675_pt1 | contig 12445 bp, 9 predicted proteins | sample MGYA00519945_ERZ835541 | MGnify/ENA primary metagenome ERZ835541 (study PRJEB31850, sample SAMEA3708780) | human gut metagenome | biome: human gut; feature: human-associated habitat; material: faeces | place: China | collected 2014 ...
TATTATGTGTATCGGTAAAGCGTTGACCGGCGGATATATGACACTTTCCGCAGTCTTGGCAAGCAATCAGGTGGCAGACACCATTTCCAATCATGCACCGGGAGCTTTCATGCACGGCCCCACTTTCATGGGCAATCCGCTTGCCTGTGCGGTGGCTTGCGCATCCGTTCGCCTGCTGCTCGAATCCGGCTGGCAGAAGAATGTGCAACGAATCGAAAGCCAACTCAAAGAAGAGCTGGCTCCTGCACGGGAGTTCCCGCAAGTAGCCGATGTACGGGTATTGGGCGCTATCGGAGTAATTGAGATGAAGCGTCCGGTGAATATGGCATACCTGCAACAGCGATTTGTAGAAGAGGGTATTTGGGTACGTCCATTCGGTAAATTGGTTTATCTGATGCCACCTTTCATCATTACTCCCGAACAACTAAGTAAACTGACCTCCGGATTACTCAACGTTATTCAAAATTAGTAGTTACCCAAAATCATAAATAATGATATTAGACTCTATCAACCAAGAACTGCTTGTTCTCAAAGAAAAGAAAAACTACCGTTCTCTCCCGCCATTGATTCACGATGGACGGGAGGTTATTCTGAATGGACAACGGATGTTGAATCTTTCCTCCAATGATTATCTCGGACTGGCTAATGATGTATCATTAAGAGAGGAATTCTTAAAGACAATGACTCCCGAAACATTTCTGCCTACTTCCTCTTCTTCCCGATTGCTGACAGGTAACTTTTCCGATTATCAAGCATTGGAACAACAGCTGTCAACTATGTTCGGAGCAGAAAGCGCACTCATATTCAACAGTGGTTATCATGCCAATACAGGGATTCTTCCTGCCGTCAGCAATGCGCAAACACTGATTCTTGCCGATAAGCTGGTGCACGCCAGCCTGATAGACGGAATCAGATTGTCGTCCGCCAAATGTATCCGTTATCGCCACAATGACGCCTCCCAACTGCAACGTTTGGTTTCCGAGAATCACAATCTTTATGCACAAATCATCATTGTTACCGAAAGTATTTTCAGTATGGATGGAGATAAAGCCGATCTTTGCGCTCTCGTCCGATTGAAAAAGAGCTATTCCAATGTTCTTCTTTATGTAGACGAAGCTCATGCCTTCGGTGTACGGGGAGAAAAAGGACTAGGATGTGCCGAAGAACAGGACTGTATCAACGATATAGATTTCCTGGTAGGCACGTTCGGAAAGGCAATCGCCTCAGCAGGAGCTTACATTGTCTGCCGCCAGGTTATTCGGGAATACCTGATTAACAAGATGCGTACCTTTATATTCACCACTGCCCTTCCACCTGTCAATATTCAATGGACAGCATGGGTATTGCAACATCTCTCCGCTCTTCAATATAAGCGAACCCACCTCCTGCGCATCAGTGAGAAACTAAAGACAGCACTTACCGGCAAAGGATACCATTGCCCTTCAGTAAGCCACATTGTCCCCATGATTATAGGAGCGAGCGAAGATGCCATACTGCAAGCGGAAGAACTCCAACGTAAAGGATTCTACGCATTGCCTGTCCGTCCACCTACCGTACCTGAAGGAACTTCCCGTATCCGCTTCTCATTGACAGCGGACATCACAGAACATGAAATCGACCAACTTATAGCTTTGATTAACGGATGAAACAACATTTTATCATAAAGAATAATTCCAAGCGCCTCTTGCTTTTCTTCGCAGGCTGGGGAATGGATGAAACTCCTTTCCTGCAAATCCGCCCTACAGATACGGATTGGATGGTTTGTTATGACTATCGTTCTTTGGAATTCGATACCGACTTATTACAAAAGTATTCCGAAATCCGTCTCATCGCATGGTCGATGGGGGTATGGGTAGCTTCTCAACTCATGAAACAACACCCGTCTCTGCCCATCTCGCATAGTATCGCTATCAATGGAACTCCCTATCCCATACACGAAACGAAAGGGATTGAACCCGCTATATTTGAAGGAACACTGCAAGGATTGAATGAACAAACACTGCAAAAGTTTCAAAGAAGGATGTGTGGTTCGACAGCCGAATACAAAGTATTTCAAGCAGTAGCTCCGCAACGTCCGGCCGATGAGCTCAAGGAAGAACTAGCCGCCATACAACAACAATACTTGTCATTACCGCCTTCTGACTTCGTATGGCAAAAAGCCATCATAGGAAAGAATGACCGCATCTTTCCACCTGACAATCAACGTCTTGCATGGAAAAACAAGGTAGATATTCTTGAATACTCAGAAGCTGCCCATTACCAACAGGAACTCTTTGAGAGCATAATCCTACAAACCCAATAAATACCGATTATGAACAAACAACTAATCGCAGAACGTTTCACCAAAGCCATCGCCACTTATCCGCAAGAAGCAAACGTACAAAGACAAATAGCGGACAAAATGATTCACCTGCTTACGGAACATCTACCTTCTCCCTGCCCGAAAGTGATTGAGTTCGGTTGCGGCACGGGAATCTATTCCCGTATGTTGTTTCAGACTCTTCATCCGGAAATGCTCTTATTGAACGACCTCTGCCCGGAGATGAAATATTGCTGCGAAGATTTGCTAAAGAAAGAGCAAGTGTCTTTCCTGCCGGGAGATGCGGAAACAGCGCCCTTTCCCGCCGAAAGTACCCTGATTACTTCCTGTTCCGCCTTGCAATGGTTCGAATCTCCCGAAAACTTTTTCAAGAGATGTAACGCGTTGCTCAACAAACAAGGCTATTTCGCTTTCAGCACCTTTGGCAAAAAGAATATGAAAGAGATACGCCGACTAACAGGCAACGGTCTTCCCTACCGCTCACGAGAAGAACTCGTAACCGCCTTGTCGGCCGACTTTGACATCCTCCATTCGGAAGAAGAACTCATTCCTCTTTCGTTCGACAATCCCATAAAAGTTCTTTATCACTTGAAGCAAACGGGAGTAACCGGAATATCTTCCGGACAACTGCGGACCCGTCGTGATTTACAGCGATTCAGCGAGCGTTATACCCAAGAATTCACACGGGGCACTTCCGTGTCTCTGACCTATCACCCTATTTATATCATCGCAAAAAAGAAAGAAGCATGAAACAGAATGTATTTTTCGTTTCCGGTATCGACACCGATGCCGGAAAGAGTTATGCCACCGGCTTTCTAGCCCGTGAATGGAACAAGAACGGACAACGTACCATCACCCAGAAATTTATTCAAACGGGAAATGTAGGTCATTCCGAAGACATCGACCTGCATCGTCGCATTATGGGAATCTCCTTCACCAAAGAAGATGAAGAAGGACTGACTATGCCGGAAATTTTCTCTTATCCCGCTTCCCCCCACCTCGCCTCGCAGTTGGATAACCGCCCTATCGACTTCAATAAAATCAAACGGGCAACGAAGAAACTGAGCGAACGATACGACTATGTTTTACTTGAAGGAGCAGGCGGTCTCATGGTCCCGTTAACCACCGGACTGCTAACGATAGACTACATTGCCCAAGAGAAATATCCGCTTATCTTTCTCACTTCCGGCAAACTGGGGAGTATCAATCACACCTTGCTTAACCTTGAAGCCATACAAAAAAGGGGGATTGTGCTGGATACCGTTCTCTATAATATGTATCCTACGGTAGAAGACAAGACGATTCAGAACGACACGATGAACTTCATCCGGACATGGTTGGAGAAACACTTCCCGGAGACAAAGTTCATATTGGTTCCTGAAATAAAGTTCTAAACTGTCAGACTGCAACTAACTGTATATGTACGGAAGTTCAATCAACTTCCGTACACGGTATTATGAAATAAAAAGTCGAACCTTTGCCAAACTCGGAAGTCACCCCAATTTCTCCACCGATCTTCTCTATAATCATCCGGCAAATGGAAAGCCCCAAGCCTGTGCCCTGCACAAAGCTGTTCAGTTTGACAAAGCGTTCAAAAATATGTCCCACCTTTTCTTTTTCTATTCCTATTCCCGTATCTTTCACATATACACGGACATTCTCCCCTTCTCGTTCAAATCCGAAACGTATCTCTCCCGTATGGGTAAACTTGGTAGCGTTGGTGATAAAATTCGTAATGACCTGCATAATACGATTCGGATCGCCCTCCATCTGCAAGTCCTCCTCTCCATTATCAAAGATGAAATCCACCCCTCCTTTTATACGTTCCTTGTGAACAGCATAGATTGTCCTGCAGACTTCCCCCAGATTTATCGGACGTTTCACATACTCCAACGTGCCCGCTTCTATCTTCGACAAATCCAATATATCATTAATAAGCTGCAACAAGATGTCCGAATTCTGGTTGATAATATCCGAATAAAGTTTCTGTTCTTCGGGGGTATCTGCAGTAGGCAACAACTGCGAAAACCCGACAATCGCATTGAGCGGTGTCCTGATTTCATGACTCATATTCGCCAAAAAAGCACTCTTCAACCTGTCAGACTGCTCTGCTTTGATTCTGGCTTTAATCAATTCCTGTTCTATATTCTGGAGATTCGTGGTATCCCAAGAAATACCGATCAGCAACGGTTCACGGTCTTCCATCGGAACAAGTGCTTTAAGCGTCTGCACAATACGCGCTTCACCGTTAGCTGTCAGATACGTTTCCTGTATATCAATCCTTTGGTGGGTACGAAGCAGTTCCAGGTCATCCTTACGGAACTTCTCAGCTTCCTCTGACTGGAAAATCTCGTAATCCGTATGCCCTATCGCTTTGGAAGCAGGGATACCGGAATGTTCGGCAAATGCTTTGTTCCAATACAAATACTTGAACTCATCTGCCGGATCTTTCACAAACAGATAGACTGGAATATTATTCAGAATGCCGTCCAACAACTGATTCAGCTCACGGAGTTCATCCCGTTTCTTTATGACATCGGTAATATCCTGCGTAAAGAACCAGATCAGCTCCTGTTCATTCTCATGTGTCAGGAAAGAAGACACCTGGTGCACCCGCTTCTTCGTCTCTCCCATACGTACGTAAGCGGCACGGTAGGCAAAACTGCCATCATTATCCCGTATTTCCTGAAGTCGTTTTTCCCAAGCCTCTTTCGTGGTCATGGAAACAGGCAAATCATATACCTTCTGGATCCCCAATTCCTTAGTCACTCCGTATTCTTCTATGAATTGTTTGTTGGCATACACCAATGTCCCATCCTTCGACACGGCAAGAATACTATCGCTCACTTTATCAAGTACACTCTTAAAAACTTCCAATTGCCGTTGAGTAGCCACTCTCTCCGATATGTCACGGCACATGATCAGTACATACTTTTCGTCCAATGGGAAAATGCGGTTTTCGTAATAGTGACGCTTGCCGTTGAAATCCAATTCGTGATGTGCGGCAGAGACAGCCCCTGTTGCGACTGCGTGCTGCATATTGGAATGTATGTTCTGATAGGCTTCCGGAGGAACCATATTACGCATATGCATCCCTACAAAATCCTCGTTTGTCACTCCGACATGATTCGTTTCTTCATTGGACACCACTTCGATTCCTATCTCGTTATGATCGAAAACAGTCAACATATCCGGCAAAGAATTCAAGATCTTTACAGCATACCTTTCTTTAAAACTAACAGGATTGGCTTTTTCTTTCTCTTGCCTAAGAACTGAAAGTTCTTGTTTGAGCCGCTCATTTTCTTTAGTAAGCGCCTCTAATTGTTCAGCCATTGTTTTTACTGTCCGTTCACTGTCCATAACATAGTGGAATAAAAAATGTACTTATCTGTCAAAAGTAAATATTTTATTGCAAATAAAGACGTAAAATCCTATTTATTTTCGAAAAATCTATTTCCCTCACCGACCCAAGTGAGAACTTCATTTGTTATACAACTAACCAACGGACGTTCCACCTTTTAAAACCTGATATGATTATGACCTTAGTCCTTGCTATTATTCCGGTATTACTATTAATTGTATTAATGGCATTCTTCAAAATGCCAGGCGACAAAAGCAGTATCATTTCTCTGATCGTAACAATGCTGATCGCCCTCTTCGGCTTCTCTTTTTCTGCGGACAATCTGTTCTATTCCTTTATATATGGAGCACTGAAAGCCGTCTCCCCTATTTTAATCATTATCCTGATGGCTATCTTCAGCTACAATGTATTACTGAAAACAGAGAAGATGGAGATTATCAAACAGCAATTCGCCTCTATCTCTACCGATAAAAGTATCCAGGTCTTACTGCTGACATGGGGATTCGGCGGGTTATTGGAAGCAATGGCGGGATTCGGAACTGCAGTCGCCATTCCGGCAGCGATTCTTATCAGTCTGGGATTCAAACCTATATTCTCGGCCACGGTCAGTCTGATAGCCAATAGTGTGGCTACCGCTTTCGGAGCGATCGGAACTCCTGTACTAGTATTAGCCAAAGAAACCAATCTGGATGTGTTGCATCTCAGTACCAATGTCGTATTACAATTGTCGGTCTTGATGTTCCTTATTCCATTGGTATTGCTTTTTCTTACCGACTCCAAAATCAAATCACTGCCAAAGAACATCTTCCTTGCCTTGCTGGTAGGAAGCGTTTCGCTAATCAGCCAATATCTGGCAGCCAAATATATGGGAGCCGAATCTCCGGCTATCATCGGAAGCATTCTTTCCATTATTGTAATTGTTTTGTATGGAAAGCTGACCGCATCCAAAGAAGAAAAAGCGCGGAAAAGCCATCTGAAGGTGAAAGATATAATGAACGCATGGAGTATCTATCTGCTGATCTTATTTCTGATTATACTTACCAGCCCTCTTTTTCCAGGATTACGCCATACTTTGGAAAATAACTGGGTCACCAGAATCAGTCTGCCCATTAATTCCTCTACAGCCAACTATACGATTTCCTGGCTGACTCATGCCGGAGTGCTGCTCTTTATCGGCACTTTTGTCGGCGGATTAATACAAGGAGCTAAAGTAAAAGAGTTGTTTTCCGTTCTTTGGAATACGGTGAAGCAGCTAAAGAAAACATTTATCACAGTGATATGCCTTGTTGGATTATCTACCATTATGGATACCTCCGGAATGATTGCCGTGATTGCTACCGCACTGGCTACGGCTACAGGAAGTCTATATCCGTTATTCGCTCCGGTGATTGGTTGTCTGGGGACGTTCATCACGGGAAGTGATACGTCATCCAATATTCTCTTCGGAAAGTTACAGGCAAGTGTGGCAGGACAAATTCATGTCAGTCCGGATTGGCTGTCGGCAGCCAATACAGTAGGCGCTACCGGAGGAAAAATCATCTCTCCGCAGAGCATTGCCATCGCTACCTCTGCCGGAAACCAACAGGGTAAGGAAGGTGAGATACTAAAAGCGGCCATCCCGTATGCTTTGGTGTATGTGGCGATAACCGGACTCATCGTTTATATTTTCAGTTCCTGAATCTACAAGATTTATTGAGGGGCGGCAGTATTTGCCTGTTGCTTATGTGTCGGCTCTCCTTTCTCTTCATAATATTCCTGTTTCTCCTTATTTCTCCGTTCAATAATACTGGTTATATAGACAGTGAAGATAGGGAACATCATCATCCCCAAAGCCGCCAGTACAACCGAAAGTACCCGCCCGGTAGTGGTCACGGCTATAATATTCGAGCCGACTGTAGTAACATCCATAAATGCCCACCACAAAGCGTCTGTATATTTAGTGACCAGAGGATTGGCCGTATGTTCAGTAATAAAAAAAGCGAGACTGGCAAAATAAACGGTAGCCAGCAACATCGTCAAATAAGATACAAAAAGCCCTGAAGCCCTGTTGTAAGTAAACCACCCCACTACAATAGCCAGCGCATATCCGCCACGTACCAGAGGGATAAAACGTAACATATAGGTAACTTCGGGCGAGAATGTCCACCCCATATAAGCTATGATATTCTGATAGGGAATGGCAACCAGCAGGAATATAAAGTGAGTAGTGAAATAACGTTTCTTATTATCCGCCAGAATAAATTCGAGAACGAAGTCAACCAGAAACAGTACACAGATCCATAGCTGTACTTTCATGTACACACTCTGCGTATAGAAAGGAATACCTTTGAAAGTATCAATAGAGATACTTATGATCAGAAAAAGAGAAAGCAGAAGAATAACAATGTGCAAAATGCCATAGATTCCTTTTTTCCGTAATACGAAGTCGTAAAGAGCCATTTTCATAATCAATCATTTTTTTGGAATTGAAACTCTTAACAAGTAACATATCACGAATGTTTGAACGAATCACCGTGTATTGAATCAAAGTCCTTTCGCAATCACCGGCAAGCCAAAGAAGCCTTTTTGCAAAGTCAATACTTTCTCCTTCCCTTGCCGCGTCTTGTTATAAACAGCAGAGGATACATGCAACGTTTCCACATTCCCATTTTCAAAAGCAACCTGCAAATAGTATTCTTTACGCACTCCATTCGATACATAACGATGTTTGCCGACCCTGCGGGTTTTCTTATGGGTCTCTATATATTTTTTCTGCACCATAACCGTTTCTTCATATATGGAAGCAGTACCGGCCAGCCAATAATTGCCACTAAGGAACAAGGCATAACTAATAGCGCCCACGCAACCAATATGACATAGGACATTCATTACTTTACCCTCTGTTGTAGTCAGCCAAGACCATTTTCTATAAAAAGGCAAAGTGGCAAGAGCGATCAAAAGCGCCACGCCAACAGGAATCCACCATACCGCTAAGGTATCCTCATATATCACATAGCCTAATGCTAATGAAATAATAAAGAGAAAAAGCATCATAATACGGAGCGTCTTAACAAAGAAAGTATTCATAATATGACCTTTGTGTTATGTACTAATTTTGTTGTTACTTTTTTAGCATAAAAAAAGGCTATCTATCCCAGACAGCCAATCTTTTGTTAACCTTAAATCTAATACTATGAAAAACACATTGCAAAGATACGGACTTTCTGCATATCTCCAAATTTTCCGGAAAAAGCAATGTGTCTTATAACATGGTTTAATAGAAATAGCAAACTCGTTAACATTTAACATAAATCTATCGGATATTAACGAATACCCGATAGCGTGACTCAGATATATAGCATAGGGCAGCAAACCTTTCCGGGATTTTTTGTGTTTATTATATAAACGAATTACTTACACAATATGAATCTCAAAGAACAATACTGGAAATATTCCCTCATTGTCATCATTCTGTTTATGGGAGTTATCATCTTCCGGCAAATCACTCCTTTTTGGGGAGGGCTGCTGGGAGCATTTACCATTTACATATTAGTACGCACGCAGATGCATCATCTGACGGAAAAGAAGAAAATGAAACGCAGTATCAGCGCATTACTGATCACGGCAGAAACCATTTTTGTATTCCTTGTACCTCTCGGACTGACCATCTGGATGATAGTAAACAAACTTCAAGACATCAATCTGGCTCCGCAGACATTCGTAGAGCCCATCCAGCAAGTAGCAGGATTTATCAAAGAAAAGACAGGATATGATGTATTAGGGAAGGATACGTTGTCGTTCATAGTCTCCATCCTTCCACGAATCGGACAACTGATTATGTCAAGTATCAGCAGTCTCGCCGTCAATCTGTTCGTCATGATATTTGTTCTTTACTTCATGCTGATAGGAGGTAAAAAGATGGAAGCATACATCAATGATATTCTCCCGTTCAATGAAACGAACACGCGGGAAGTTATTCATGAAATCAACATGATCGTGCGCTCCAATGCGATTGGTATTCCACTGCTGGCCATTATTCAGGGAAGCATTGCCATGATAGGCTATCTCATTTTCGGAGCACCCAATGTCTTACTGCTAGGTTTCCTCACCTGCTTCGCTACCATCATTCCGATGGTAGGTACCGCATTAGTGTGGTTTCCCGTCGCCTCTTATCTGGCTATCAGCGGTGACTGGTTTCATGCAATCGGACTTTTCGCCTACGGAGCCATTGTCGTATCGCAGTCCGACAACCTGATTCGCTTCATCCTTCAAAAGAAGATGGCGGATACACATCCGTTGATTACAATCTTCGGAGTTGTTATCGGTCTGCCGTTATTCGGATTTATGGGAATCATCTTCGGTCCGTTATTACTCTCGTTATTCTTTCTGTTCGTCAATATGTTCAAGAAAGAATACCTGGATTCATAAAATAACCTACCTTCCGGATGGCGAAACTACCGAAAATTTGCGTACTTTTGTAGTCGTAAAACGACACTAAAATTCAATGGAAGCATTTACATTCAATACTGCCGAGCTGATATTATTGTCAGCGGCAGGAGTTCTCTTTATCATCCAAGTTATTTATTATCTCGGTTTATACAACCGGATACATTCGCATAACAAAGCTGTACGCAAGGAAGAAATTCATTTCACGCGGGAATTACCGCCCCTTTCCGTCATTCTTTGCGCACGCAACGAAGCCGACAATCTGCGTAAGGCCCTTCCTGCCATTCTGGAACAGGACTATCCCCAGTTCGAAGTCATTGTAATCAATGACGCTTCCACCGACGAGACAGAGGATGTATTGGGATTCATGGAGGAAAAATACCCTCATCTTTACTATAGTTTTACTCCCGACAGCGCACGTTATATCAGTCATAAGAAATTAGCGCTGACATTAGGTATCAAAGCCAGCAAATATGATTGGCTCGTATTCACGGAAACAAACTGTATACCGGCAAGCAAGGATTGGTTAAAGCTGATGGCACGCAATTTTACATCACAGACACAGGTTGTGTTAGGATATAGCGGGTATGACCGGACAAAAGGATGGTTGCACAAACGTGTCGCTTTCGACACACTCTTCCAGTCATTGCGTTACTTAGGTCTTGCCCTGGCTGGAAAGCCATATATGGGCATCGGACGTAATCTTGCTTATCGGAAAGAATTATTCTTCAAGCAAAAAGGATTTTCAAGCTACCTGAACCTTCAACGCGGAGAAGATGACCTGTTTATCAATCAAATAGCCAACAGCAGTAACACCCGTGTAGAAACGGATCTCAACGCAACCATGCGGATACAGCCTGTCTACCGTTACAAAGACTGGAAAGAAGAAAAGGTCAGTTATATGGCCACCGCACGCTTTTATCATGGGGCACAACGCTACCTATTAGGCTTTGAAACCCTATCACGCCTGTTATTTTACGCCACTTGCATTGCAGGTATCGTATTAGGCATTCTCGATTTCCACTGGTTAGCAGCAGGTATCACATTATTACTATGGCTGATTCGCTACACGGTGCAAGCCATTGTCATTAACCAAACAGCAAAAGAAATGGGCGGCAACCGGAAATATTATTTCTCATTGCCGGTATTCGATATCCTGCAACCGTTGCAGTCGTTGAAGTTCAAGCTCTGTCGTCTATTGCGGGGTAAAGGAGATTTCATGAGAAGATAAACTACTCATATCTCATAGAGTTGGCAGGGTTGATCTTGGTTATCAGATATGAAGGACCTATCAGCATCAGGACAGCAGCCAGCAGTGTGCCGATATTAATCAGCAGGAAAAGGATGATATTGAAAGATACCGGAACCGTGTCTACGTAATAAGTCTCCGGATCGAGTTTGAAAATGCCGAACCGGGACTGAAGAATGCAGAACGCCAGACCGATAACATTCCCCCAAAGCATACCTTTGCCTATCAGGAAAACAGCAAACCAAAGGAAAGTTTTGCGGATTGTAAAATTAGTGGCACCCAAAGCTTTTAGGACACCAATCATATTCGTACGTTCGATAATGATAATCAGCAAACCGGAAATCATGGTAAAACCGGCAACGCCTATCATCAGAAACAAAATCACCCACACATTCAGATCCAACAAGTCAAGCCATGCAAATATCTGTGGATTCAACTGTTCGATACTGCGCACATAATACGTACCTCCATATTCGTCTTTCCGGTTATCGGTATCGATTGCGATTTCATACGTTGTATCTTCCAGCTTATCATAGTCTTTCAGCTGAAGCTCCACCCCTGTCACCTGCTCCGGCTGCCAACCGTTCAAACGATTCACCAAACTGAGGTCGGTCAATAAAAAAAGATTATCGTATTCGGAGAAATTTGTCTGATAAATTCCGGCAATAGTCAGCCTGCGCGCGCGGACATCATCCTGAATATAATAGGTATATATCTTATCCCCCAACTTCAACTTCATCTTTGTAGCCAAAGACTTGGAGATAAGCACCCGATTGCTGGAAACCGAATCACTGAAAACAGGAATCTCTCCTTCCACCAGATATTCTTGCAGAAAACGGGGATCAAACTCCGGACCTACCCCTTTCAGTACCATTCCTTGAAAGGCATCATCCGTCTTTATCATACCCGGTTTGGTAGAAAAACGCTGTACATGGCTTATCTCCGGATAACCGTCAAGGGCAGTCATCATACTGTCTCCTACCACAATCGGATGGGTTTCGTAAGAACTGACCGCATCCAGATTAGTTATCTGGATATGCGATCCGAATCCAATGACTTTATTTCTCACTTCACTTTTAAAGCCGATAAC